>MDTE01196118.1_pt1 | contig 25756 bp, 24 predicted proteins | sample 811231 | NCBI WGS metagenome assembly MDTE01 (sample SAMN05326651, study PRJNA326480) | marine metagenome | isolation source: seawater | place: Indian Ocean: Red Sea | collected 2010
TCAATAATTGCACCAATAATTTCATGTATTTTATTTGTTTTGGTTAGAATTACTTTAAATTATTTAATTAATTTAAAAAAATATAAATCAAATTTTGAAAACAAAATTCTTATTTATGGTATTAATGAAAAATCATTATCTCTTTTAAAAGATTTTAGAAATCATCCAAATTATGGAAAAGTTATTGCTTTTATTGATAGAAAAAATAGATACAAAAAACGAGAACTTAGTGGCATCAAGATATTCAAAGATAATGAATTCGATAATGTTATAAAAAAATACCAAATAACTGAAATAATTATAAATAGTAAATCATATTCAAAAAAAGAGACAAAACTTCTTTATAAAAAATTTGAAAAAGAAAATATTAGAATTAGAAATCTTACAGAAACAGAAAATTCAAAAAATTTTTTAAAAAAATTACTTCAAATTAGACCTAGTTTTTATGATATAATTGACAGGCCAAAAATTACTGTAAATTCAAATATTTTGAAGAGAAGAATCAAGGGAAAAAATATTTTAGTTACTGGAGGTGGTGGTTCTATAGGTTCAGAATTGTGTTTAGAAATTTTGAAATATAAACCTAAAAAAATTTATGCTTTAGATAGTTCTGAAATTAATTTATTTAAATTAGTTAATGAAATTAAAAAATCAAAAAAATCTAACGAAGAAAAATTAATACCAGTTTTAGGAGATTGTACGGATCAAAATTTTTTAATGAACAGATTTAATGATATCAAAATTGATGATTTATATCACTCTGCAGCATATAAACATGTAAATTTTGGTGAAAAAAATCCTTATTCAATGATAAAAAATAATATTCTTGGCACTAAAATTGTAGCAGAATTTGCAATACTAAAAAAAATTAAAAAGTTTATTTTTATTAGTTCTGATAAAGCAGTAAATCCAAAAAGTATATTGGGTTTTTCTAAAAAATTTGGTGAAAAGATTTTATCTGATCTTTTTTTGAGGTCTAAAAAAAAATGTAAAACTACTTTTACAATTGTACGATTTGGAAATGTAATAGGTTCTAGTGGGTCAGTTATACCTATTTTTTTAAGTCAAATTTCAAATATGTCTTCTCTTACTGTGACAAGCAAAAAAGTTACCAGATATTTTATGTCGATATCTGAAGCAATACAATTAGTTATAAATGCATCTTATTTTAATAAAAAAGGTGTAGAAATTTATGCATTAGATATGGGTAAACAAATAAATATTTTTGATTTAGCAAAACGAATCATCAGATTAAGTGGCTTAACTATAAAGAATGAAAAAAAGAATAAAGGAGATATACCAATTAAGATAATAGGCCTAAAGAAAGGCGAAAAATTATATGAAGAAGTTGCTTTAGGAAAAAATTTAGAAAAAACGTCACATCCTCGAATATTAAAATGTAATGAAGTATCAAGTGAAAAAAATTTTTATAAAAAAATTAAAAAAGTAGAAGATTTATTAAATAAACAAAAAATTGAAAAAAATATTTTTAAGAATATAGTTTGATAAAAGAATTTGATTTAAATTTAAGAATTATATCATTATATTAAAAGAAATTAATTCAAAATATATTGAATTTTTTAATTATGAAAAATATTAAACACTTTTTAGAAAATTATAATATTGAGTTTTCAAAAATTTCTAAAATTAACAAAGATATTGAAAAAAAGATAATTAAACTGCATAAGTTAATGGCTAATATCAAAAAAAATAAAAAAAAAATAATAGTTGTTGGCAATGGCGGAAGTGCAGCGATCGCTAGTCATTTTAGTGTAGATATGACAAAAAATGGTGGTATTAGATGTATAAATTTTAATGAAAGTGATTTACTAACATGTTTTTCCAATGATTATGGTTATGAAAATTGGGTAAAAGCAGCTTTAAAATTTTATGCTGATAAAGGTGATTTGATAATTTTAATTTCTTCGAGTGGAAACTCTCTTAATATGATTAATGCTGCCAGATTTGCGAAATTAAAAAAAAATCTTTTAGTTACATTTACAGGTTTTTTTGGAAAAAATAAATTATCAAAATATGGAAGCATAAATTTTGTAGTCAATTCAAAATCATTTAATTTTATTGAAAACACTCATCAATATTGGCTATTAAGTTTAGTTGACTTATTTTCAAATTTTAGAAAGTAAGTTTAGTATTATTCTTTTTGTAATTAATGAAAAAAAAAATTCCTGGTAAGGATGTTATAAAAACTATTAATCTAAAATAAATAATTACATTTGCTAGATTATTTATATATGTATTAAATAAATTTTCATTTATAAATACAAATGCTATTTCACCAATCCCTATTCCACCAGGTGAAACAGGCAGAGCACTTAAAAACAGAGATACAAAGTTTGAAAAAAAAATGTGATTTAAGTCTATATTAAATCCAAATATTTTATTTGATATAATGTAAATTGAGGTATGAACTAAAAAAAAAATTATTGAAGATAAAATTAAGCATTTAATACATATAAAAATATTAAGATTAAAATATCTTAAAAAATTCTTAATGATTAAAATCTTTTTTAAAAATTTTACTGTAAAAAAAATTAATAAAAAAAAAATTATAATTGAGGATACTATAATTAATATCAGTTTTATTTCATTTTGATTAAACAAAATTAAACATGCACTTATAATACCAAGTGCAATTAATCCTAAAAAACCAAAAATTCTATCTATAGCAATTGAAAAACTATTCTTAATCTTATTATTTTTTGATAGATTAGATACATAATAAATTTTGATAAAATCTCCACCTAAATTTCCAAATAAAAAATTATTAAAAAAAGTACACATATAATAAATTTTGAAGTTTTCAAAAAAAGTATTTTTAATATTTGTTGATTTCAATATCAAACTCCATCTATAAGAGCCAATTATGTAGGTAGAAAATATAAAAAAACTTAATAATATTGTTAATAACGTACTGGATGTTAATTTGAAAAATATATCAAAATTTAAGTGGTTATTTTTAACTAAATAATAAAATATTAAAAATACTATTAATATTTTTGTTGATTTAATCAATATATTCATCATATCTCTATCTTTACAATAAATAAGAAATATTTACTATTATGAAAAAAGTTTTAGTAACAGGTGGTTGTGGATTTATTGGTAGTCATCTATCAGAGAAGTTAATAGGATTAGGTTATAGTGTTTCAATAATTGATAATTTATCTACTGGAAGATTAGAAAATATTAAAAATTTTAAAGATAAATTAAATTTTTATAAAGTGGATATTAAAGATAAAAAAAAAATTGAAAAATATTTTAAAAATATAGATATAGTTTTTCATTGTGCTGCATTAGCTGATATTGTTCCAAGCATTCAACAACCTGACAAATATTATGAGGCAAACGTAACAGGGTCATTAAATGTTGTTTCATCTTGCTTAAAATATAAGGTAAAAAAAATAATTTATACAGCTTCATCATCATGTTATGGAATTCCACTATCTTATCCAACAGATGAAAATGAAAAAATAAATCCAATATATCCTTACGCGCTGACAAAATATTTAGGAGAACAAATAATAATGCACTGGTCAAAAGTTTATAAATTAAGTGCAATCTCACTTCGTTTGTTTAATGTTTATGGGCCTCGTTCCAGAACTTCAGGCACATATGGTGCTATGTTTGGAACCTTTTTGGCTCAAAAAATAAACAATTTACCACTAACTATTGTAGGTGATGGAACACAATCAAGGGATTTTACTTACATAAGTGATATTATTGATGTGTTAGTTATTGTATCAAAATCAAAAATTTTTAGCGATATCTTTAATGTTGGAAGTGGCCAGAGTGTTTCAGTAAATTATATTGTCAAATTATTGAAAGGAAAAAGAGTTAAAATACCAAAAAGACCAGGAGAACCTGAAGTAACTTTTGCAAATATTAAAAAAATAAGAAATAGTTTAAAGTGGAAACCAAAAGTTAAGATTGAAAAAGGTGTCAAATTACTTATTGAAAATATCAATTATTGGAAGAAAGCACCTGTGTGGACACCTAAAAAAATTGAAATTGCCACAAAAGATTGGTTTAAGTACTTAAAATGAAAAATAAGATAATAAAAATTGAAAATTTAAAAGAAAAAATTTTTAAATTAAAAAAAGATAAAAAAAAAATAGTTCATTGCCACGGTGTTTTTGATGTAGTTCATATTGGTCATATTAAACATTTTATTAATGCAAAAAAAAATGGAGATAAACTTATTGTTACTGTTACCTCAGATAGATTTGTAAACAAAGGACCCAATAGACCTATTTTTAAACAAAACAAAAGATTAGAATTTCTATCACAACTTGAGTGTGTTGATTATGTTTGTTTAAGTGACTCTATGAGTTCAATAAAATTACTAAATATAATAAAACCAGATTTTTATATTAAGGGACAAGATTATAAAGTTTCTAAAAATGATAAAACTGGAAAAATAAATCAAGAAAAAAAAGTAGTCGAAAAAAATGGGGGACAAATCATTTTTACAAATGAAGAAACATTTAGTTCAAGCAATATAATAAATAATAATTTTTCTTACTCTAACTTACAATTGAAGTTCATCAAATCAGTAACAAAAAAATATTCATCTAATTATATTGATGAAATTTTTAAAAAAATTAATAATTTAAAAGTTCTTATAATAGGCGAAACAATAATTGATCAATATAATTTTTGTGAAGCACTAGGAAAATCAGGAAAAGAACCATATTTAGCCTTAAAAGATATTTATTTTGAAAATTACTTAGGTGGTGCTGCTGCAATTGCCAATCATTTAGCAGATTTTACAAAAAAAATAAGATTAATCACTATGATTGGGGAAAAAGAAGAATATAAAAAATTTATTATTAATAAATTAAATAAAAAAATTGAAACTATATTCTTTAAAAAAAATGATAGCCCAACTATTATTAAAAAAAGATATATAGATAATATTTCAAAAAATAAATTATTTGGTATTTACTCAATTAATGATGATATATCACCTTCAAAATTAGATTCTGAAATTTGCAAGTCTATAGAAAAAAATATAAAAAACTTTGATTTAGTAATTGTATCTGACTATGGTCATGGATTTATATCAAAAAAGGCTGCAAAAAAAATAAGTTCTAAAAAAAAGTTTATTGCTTTGAATGCCCAGGTTAATGCATCTAATATAGGCTATCATTCGTTACAAAAATATAAAAATATTGATGCGACAATAATAAATGAAACTGAGTTAAGACATGAGATGAGAAATAAAAATGAAGATATTAAAATTTTGTCAAAAAAGTTATTAAAAAAAATTAAAACTAAACATTTACTAGTTACTAGAGGAAAAATTGGAGCTTTTTTAATTAGCTCTAAGAACAATGAATTAGTTGAAAGCCCTGCATTTGCAAGCAATGTTGTTGATAAAGTAGGAGCTGGAGATGCAATGCTGTCAATAATATCAATGCTTATCAAGATTGGCACCCCAAAAGATTTATCATTGTTACTTGGATCTTTCGCTGGTGCAGCTTCTGTAGAATCAATGGGTAACAGTGTTTTTATAAACAAACAAAGTTTTCTAAGACATTTAGAGTTTGCTCTTAAATAAATAAGTTCTTATGAATGGATTATTTAGCGTTATAATAATTATTTTTATCATTATTTTATTCAATAAGATTTATTTCTTTTTTAACAAAGAAAAAGTAATCTTTTTAAATTATTTTAAAAATTTTATTATTTATTCAATAATTATTTTTATTACTATCTATCTTTTGGAATATAAACTTATTATTCGAATCGAAAAAGATTTTTTTCAAGTAAATCTTATTACATATATATTTATTTTTTTTGTAATGTTTTTTAATATTTCAACAAAATCATACGAAAGTCCAACTGTTATCATTTATGATATAATTAAAAATAAAAGTATAAGTTATAATTTTATATTACAAAAACTTAAAAAGAAAAAATTAATCAATGTTAGAATAAAAGATTTATTTAAACAAAAACTTATTTATCAAAAAAAAAATTATATTACTCTCACGCCATCTGGAAAAAAATTTTGTAGATTTTATAAATTGTTAAAAAATTTTTATAAAGTAAAATCAAAAGGTTAAAATGTTTTTATATATCTTTTTATTAAATTTAATTTTATTTGCCTTTTTATTAAAAATTTATATGCTAATTTTTAAGGATAAATATATATTTCCATTTAGAGTGGCGGAAATCTTTAATTTTATCTCAAATATTATTATTAATATTATTATTTCAATTAACTTTTTTGAGTATGAATATTTATTTAATACAATTGCACTAAATTGTTGTTTCTTTCTTATATTCTACAATATGCTATCAATGATCAATACATCTTCTAGAACTAAAATTTTATTAGACATATTTGATCGTAGAAAAATTAAGCTAAATGAGTATAAAAAAATTTACAATGAAAAAATTATTTTAGATAATCGAATTTCTAGACTTAAAACTAATAATGAAATTATATTTAGAAAAAATATGATTAAGATAAATAATGATGGTTTTAAGTTTCTTCATATAGTAATTTTTATTTTTGCTTTAATTAAAAAAATATAGAATTAATAATACAAAAAATTAAAAAAATTGAAAAAATTTAAAAATAAGCTAATAAACCTAATTTAATTTAAAAAATTTTATTGATGAAAAAAATATTTTTAACAGGTGGTGCAGGTTATGTTGGATCTAAACTTGTGCCCACTTTATTAAACTTGAATTATGAAGTTACAGTTCTAGATCTAATGATTTATGGTGAAGATGTATTAGAAGAACATCCACGTCTTAGAAAAATTAAAGGTGATATAAGAAATGTTGAAATTTTAAAAAAAAATATTCCTGGCCATGATTGTGTTATTCATTTAGCTTGTATTTCTAATGACCCAAGCTTTGAATTAAATCCAAGTCTTGGAAAATCTATTAATTTGGATGCATTTGAACCTCTTGTAAAAATTAGTGTAGACTCAAAAATAAATAGATTTATTTACGCATCCTCCTCATCTGTTTACGGAATTAAAAAAGAAAAAAATGTAACTGAAGATATGAAACTAGAACCTTTAACTGATTATTCAAAGTTTAAAGGTGATTGTGAAAAAATTCTTAATACCTATAAGTCTGAAAATTTTATTACCACCACCATCAGACCTTCAACAGTATGTGGTTATGCAAAAAGACAACGTTTGGATTTAGTAGTTAATATACTCACAAATCATGCATTTCATAAAAGAGAAATCAAAGTTTTTGGGGGTGATCAATTAAGACCAAATATTCACATAGATGATATGGTTAGATCATATTTATCAGTAATAAATGCTGAACCGAAAAAGATAAATGGTGAAATATTTAATGTTGGATATAAAAATCAAACAGTCAATGAGCTTGCTCAAAATGTAAAAGAAATAATAGGGAATGATGTAAAAATAGTTCAAACTGTGTCTAATGATAACAGATCCTATCATGTAAGCTCTGAAAAAATAAAAAATGTTTTAGGGTTTGAAACAAAGCACACAATAAAAGATGCTGTTAAAGATCTTAAAAATGTTTTTGAAAAAAATATATTAAAAGATACATTCGAAAATGAAATGTTTTTTAATATAAAAAGAATGAATAATTTAAATTTAAAATAAATGAAAGTAAGATATTCGTACCTAAAACAACAATTTTCTAATTGTGATGATTTGTGGCGAAAATTAAAAAATTTTGTTTTAACTGAAGATTTTACTTTAGGCAAACCTCTTCTAAAATTTGAAAAATCCTTTGCAAAATTGATTGGTACTAAATATGCAGTTGGTGTAAATTCAGGAACAGATGCAATTAAATTATCGTTAAAATGTTTAGGTGTTGGTCATGGCGATGAAGTAATTACTGCAGCAAATACATTTGTAGCAACAGTTGGTGCAATTGTGGAAATTGGAGCGAAACCAGTTTTTGTCGATTGTAACGATAAATTTTGTATTAATGAAAATTTAATAGAAAATAAAATCACCAAAAAAACTAAAGCTATAGTTCCCGTTCACTTTACTGGTTACATGAGCAATATGAAAAAGATAATTAAAATAAGTAAAAAATATAAAATTCCTATCGTTGAAGATGCATGTCAGTCAATTTTAGGATCATTAGATGGAAAGAATGCTGGAACTTGGGGAGAGTTTGGAGCATTTTCATTGCACCCATTAAAAAATATTAATGTCTGGTCTGACGGTGGAATAATTACAACAAGTAACAAAAAATACTATGAGCAACTTTTATTACTAAGAAATCATGGATTAGTTGATAGAAATACTGTTAAAATTTCAGGATATAATTCAAGATTAGACACGTTTCAGGCAGTTGTAGGAAATTGGTTACTACCAAAGGCTTTAAAAATTGCCAATCAAAGAATTAAAAATGCAAAATACTACGATAAAAAATTATCGGAAATAAAACAAATAAAAATTCCAGAACGTGGAAAGAATGAAAGAATTGTATTTCATCTTTATATAGTTTTTGCAAAAAAAAGAGATCAATTACTTAAATATTGTTTAAAAAAGGGTATAGAGGCAAAAATTCATTATCCAAAACCAATGTATTTACAACAGTCAGTAAAATTTTTAAAACATAAAAAAGGTGATTTTCCAGTGACGGATAATCACTGTCGAAATATTATATCTTTTCCATGTGATCAACATTTAAAAAAAAACCAAATGAATTACATTATTAAAACAGTAAGAAAATTTTATAAAACAGTTTAATTTATTTAAATAAATAAATAATCTTTTTAATCCAATAATAAAAGATTAAATAAAAAAAACTCAAAGTTACTTTTATTGAATTTTTTAATTTAAAAGCTTGAGAAACTTGTTTTTTTTCTTGATTTTTTAATTTAACAAATTTTACATTTGAAAGTAAATTATTTAATTTAAGTTTTATCCATATTTCAACTTGAAAAATATGACTATTAAACTTTATATCTATTTTTTTTAAAATGTTCGTCTTATAAATCGTTAGACCATTATAATAAGGAAAATTTAAATTAAATATAAAATTTAGCAATGGCGTATAAAGAGATGTAAAAATATACCTATACAAAACTCTTTCATTAGCATTAGTAAAATAAGAGCTTATAAAATTATAACTTTTTATATTAGAAATAATATTAATATATTGTTTATATTTAAAACCATTATCACCTGGTATCCATACTACATATTTTTTTTTAGCTTTTTTAATGCCTTTTTTAACTGTACCACCCCACCCAAGGTTAGATTTGTTTTTAATAATAGCAATATTTAATTTATTCAATCTTTTATATTTTTTAATTGTATCTAAAGTATTGTCTGTACTGCAATCATCAACAAATATTATTTCATAATTTTTTAATCTAAAAAAATTAATTGCTTTACGAAGTTCATCAATTGTTAGTTTAATATTTTTTTCTTCGTTGTATGCTGGAATTATAAAACTAATCATCAATCTTTGGTGTTAAATAATTTTTTTAATAAATAATTTTGATTTCTAGATAGGATTTTAAATGTAAAATCCTTACTTTTTATTTTGTTTTTATAAATTATTTTTGATTTAGATTTTTTCATTTTAATAATTTCTTTTACTAATTTAATAATAGGAATTTTTTTTCCTCGAAAACTATATATTGAGTTTCTTTTCTTTCTATTATTTAAAATTTTTTCTATTTTTTTTGAAATTATATCTCTAGATATAAATTCAAAAATATGATTGGAATTATCAATGACTATATCATTAGATTGAACTACATTTTTGACTATTTTAAATAGTGCTTTTTTTTTTGGATTTTTATTTAATTCTGTATCTATTAAATCAGGGAATCTAAGAATATAAAAAGTAAAATTTGATTCTTTCGAAAAAATTTTAATTAAATTTTCACAATATTCTTTAGAAATAGAATACAAATTTTTCTTATTGTACTCGTTGTTCTTTTCAACATCTCTTGTACTAGCAAATATAAATAAAATTTTTTTTTTACTTTTCTTTATTGCTTTTAGAATACAAAGTAAATCATTGATATTTTTTTTTGCTAAATTAGGTTTTTTTTCATAAATATTAGCTCGAGACTCTGCTGTTGCTAAGTGAATTATACTATGGACGTTTTTTAATTTTTTTTTTTTAAAAAAGTTAATTAAATTTTGTTTTGTTTGAATAACGTTTTTTTTATCAATTCCAATAATTTTGAATTTATTAGATAAATTCTTTACGATTGATTGTCCTAGGAAACCTGAACTTCCTGTAATTATGACCTCTTTCTTAGTAGCCATAAAATTCTTTTATTTTTTTACATATAAAAAGTATTTCTTTGTATTTTAACTCTGGATAAATTGGCAAAGAAATAATCTCTTTTTCAATTTTCTCAGTCTTTGGAAGTACAACTTTTTTTTTGGTTAGATTTTTTTCAAGATGAACTCCCTTATCAATATGTGAAAATACCTCTATTTTATTTTTAATTAAAAATTTTTTTAGTTTATCTCTTTTTTTAACTCTCAACACATACGAGTTAAAAGTTTCAAAATATTTTGTGTTATTATTAAAAAAAGGTAATCTAATATTGTCTTGTAAATTTTTTAAATTAGCATGATAAATTTTTGCGATAAATCTTCTTTTAGAAATCCATTTTTGAAAATATTTAAGCTTTATTAAAGCTATACCCGCATGTAAATTATCTAAACGACTATTAAACCCATATGATTTTCTAATCTCTTTTCCACCTTTTTTAATTCTTCCGTGGTCCCTTAATAAAAGAATGTTTGAGTAAATTTTCTTGTTGTTGGTCACCAAGAAGCCACCATCACCAGGAACATTTAAATTTTTCATAGGGTGCAAAGAAAATGCACCAGAGGAACCAAAAGTTCCGGCACATTTATTGTTAAATTTTGACCCAAAAGCTTGTGCGGCATCCTCAATAACTTCTAGTTTATATTTTTTAGCAAGCTTCATAATTACGTCCATTTCACAACTTCTGCCATTTAAATGTACTACCATTATTGCTTTAGTTTTTTTTGATATTTTTTTTATAATTTCTTTAGGGTCTAAATTGAAATCATTCCTAATATCAACAAATACTGGTTCTGCTCCAACATGCTTGATTGCGCCTACACTCGCCACATAAGTATGAGATGGAACTAAGATCTCATCTCCTTTTTTAATCTTAAGTTGACTTAAAGCCATTAATAAAGCATCTGTGCCACTATTAAGAGCTACACAATATTTTATCCTTAATATTTTTGTAATTTTTTTTTCAAAATCCGAGACTTCTTTTCTTAAGATAAACGCTGATTTTGAAAAAATGCTGTCAATTTTATTTCTTATCTCTTTTCTAATTGAATTATGTTGTGCTTGAAGATTAATATATTTAATTTTATAAGACATTAAATTTGTTACCAGAAATAAAACATGAATACTATTGTATTTTTAGATGGCTCACCAACCAGTATTTTTTTATTAAAGTTACTAAGAAAAAGCAGATTTTTCATTATAAAAAAAATAATAATCAGTAGTAATATAAAAATTTTAGATAAATTCAAACTAAAAAATAATGTTTCAATTATAAAAACTAATTTTAAAGAAAACTTAAAAAAAAAAATTTCTCTCATGAATTATGATATAGGTTTTTCTTATTATGATTTTAAAATTCCAAAATATGTTTTAGATAAAATAAAAATAGGTGGAATAAATTTTCATCCCAGTTATTTACCACATAATAGGGGACGTCACAGTACCTTTTGGGGAATTGTTAAAAATACTATTTTAGGTGCTTCAGCACACTGGTTAAATTCAAAATTTGATGATGGTGATATTATTTACCAAAAAAAATTAAATCAGCACAAAACTCAAAGTGCAAAAACTATTTATTATCGACAAATTGAACTTTTAAAAAAAGTTATGATAAAAACAGTTTTTTTAATTGAAAAAAATAAATTTATAAGAAAAAAACAAAACTTAAAAAAGGCAAGTTATCACTACAAAAATGAGATTAAAAATTTTACTACATTTAAATTACATTCTGATATTAACAATATTAAATTATCAAGAATTATTAGAGGTACATGTTTTAACAAAAATACTGGTATTTATTTAGATAGTTTAAATAAAAGATTTTTAATAAATTCAAAATTTAAATTTGAAAATTTCCAAAAAAATAAAAGATATAATTTAAATTTTTTTAAAATATTTGGTGAACTTCATGATAAAAAAAAAATCAAGTTTACGATTTTTCTTAATAAGATGAAAATGATTGTAAATTCTACTATTTATTTAAAAACGAAAAAATAAATTAAATCTATAAATATTTTTTAATTTTGAAAAAAAGGTATAAATGGGAAACTATAAAAATTCCTACCAAATGTTTGGATGTTGCCCAACCTATAAGATGAGGAAATATACTAGAGGTAACAATTCCTAAAAAATAGATTTCATTTTTACAGTATCTGATGTTCCTAATATTTTTCAAAATAAGAATGACAGAAACAATTATACTTACTAAAAAAAATATTCTATTTAAGATATGTGAAAACATAATTGGGTTAGGTTTTTCATCATTTTGAAAATTCTCAACAGAATCTTTTCTTATATTAAAAAATATAAATTTTAATTTAATTATTATATCTTTTAAGACTCTTGGCTTATTATTTTTTATAAATTGAGTATTTAATTCTTTATAATACTCATAGGACTCCCATTCATTTTTAAAAATTGGCAATGATTTTTTTTTTGGAATAATATCAACTGTTTTTTTTGGATAATATTTATGAAATTCATTATTCATTACAATATTTAATGCCTGTTGATTATCAGACGAAATTTTTGAACCAACAGCGAACACACCGGTTTTAATATAACCAAATATTCCCCATGAGATCATAGATAGAATTAAAAAAACTAAAGGTATCAATTTTATTAAGATATGAGTTTTTTTTTCAAAAAAAATATAAAGTATAGCTATTGCAAACGTTGGAAATAGCATTGTGGTTTTCATTAAATAAAGAAAGAAAAGCAAAATACCAATTATAAAATTTTTAAAATTATGATCTGAATTTAAAAGAATAAATATAGTTGGTAAAACCACACCAATATATGCGTCTGCAAAAAAAAAGTTTAAATTTGTAATAAGGTTATAATAATTGTAAAAAATTATGGATATTAGAAAGAAAAAATAGACGAAATTTTTATTTTCTTTTTTACAAAAATTATGACAAAAATAAAAATAGAGTGTAAAAAAAATTATATTTTTTGTTATTAGAACAAAGTAAATATTCAGAGATAATTTAAATAACAAAAAATTAAATAAAGGTATAAAAGGAAGTCTTGAAAGATAAGTGGCTACACCATTCCATTCTCTAACGTATCCATTTCCATTAAAAAAATTATCAATAAGTGGACCGTATCCAAAAGGAATATTTGATATAATTATTTCATTATCACTATTTATTAAATATGGAATTTTTAAAATTAATTGGTGGGTAAAAATTAATGATAAAATTGATACTAAAATTAAGAACAATATGTATACAATTCCAATATTATTTGTGTAAAAATTTTTTAATTTTTTATTAATTAAATTTATCATAAATAATGTATATATTTTTGGTTATTATATGAAAATACCTTATGTAAACTTGTCTTACCAAAATAGTCTAATTCGTAAACAATTAACATCAATTTTTAATAAAATACTTAAATCAGGTGATTACGTTGGTGGATACGAAATAAATAGATTCGAAAAAAATATTGCTAAATATTGTAAATCAAAATACGCAGTTGCACTTAATAGTGGAACAGATGCTTTAACTCTAGCTCTTGCAATCTGCGGCGTAAGAAAAGGTGATGAGGTAATTACTGCCCCAAATTCATTCATTGCTTCCACAGCAGTTATAGTTCATTTAGGTGCTAAACCTGTTTTTGTAGATGTACTGGCAGATCAAAATATTAATCCTGATAAAATAGAAGAAGTTATTACAAAGAAAACTAAATGTATTATGCCAGTTCATTTAACAGGAAGGATGGCAGATATGAAAAAAATTATGAAAATTGCAAATAAATATAATTTAAAAGTAGTAGAAGATGCAGCTCAAGCAATAGGTTCAAAATTAAGTGGAAAATACTCTGGGACCTTTGGAGATATTGGATGTTTTTCAGCTCATCCGTTAAAAAACCTCAATGCAATGGGTGATGGAGGTTATCTTATCACTAATAATAAAAATTATTATAGAAAAATAAAAGATTTAAGCAATCATGGAATGACCAATAGAGATAAAGTAAAAAACTTTGGCTATGTTTCAAGAATGGATAATTTACAGGCCGCTATACTTAATTTTAAGCTTAAAAATCTTAATAATGTAATTTTTAAAAGAAGAAATAATTATAAAATTTATAAAAGACTCTTGTCAAAAAAAGTTTTTTTCCCAATAGAAAAAAAAAATGAATTTAATACTTATCATACTTTTGTTGTTCAAGTGGATAAAAGAAATGAACTTAAAAAATATCTTCTTAAAAAAAAAATTGCAACATCTATACATTATCCTATTCCAATTCATCTTCAACCAGCATCGGATAAACTTGGTTATAAATTGGGTGATTTTCCTGTTACAGAAGCTCAAAGCAATAAAATAATCACACTACCAATACATCAAGACTTAAAAAAAAAGGATATAATTAGAATTTGTAAGATGGTAAATAATTTTGTAAAATAAAGAAATTATATATTATGAGTGAACTTGGAAATGAACATCAAGATTTAATATTAGATGGTACTAAACTATCTTGGCATCTTGACAGAGTAGAAAAATGGCAAAAGGGAGAAAGAATAGCTCCCATTACAATTGATATGGCTTTGACAAGAGCATGTAATTATTCATGTGGATTTTGCTATGCGATGTTTCAGGAAAACGATAGAAAAATAATTAACAAAAAAGTTATTTTTGATTTTTTAGAAGATTGTGCAGAGATAGGTGTTAAAGGAATTAGTTTTGTATCTGATGGAGAAAGCACAATTTCTCCAGTATTCACTGATGCCTGTAAATATGGACATGAATTAGGTTTGTCAATGGCTGTTGGCACAAATGCATTTGTTTTAACTAAAAATAGGTTAGAGGATGTTATGCCATATTTAACATATTTAAGAGTTAACTTTTCTGCTGGTGAAAAGAAAAGATATGCAGAAATAATGGGAGTTAAAGAAAGTTCATATGACAGAGTGTGCCAAAATATTAGAGATATGGTAGAAATAAAAAAAAGAAATAATTTAAAAGTTACAATAGGAATGCAGATGGTTTTGATGCCACAAGATGCTGATCAAATTATTCCATTAGCAAAACTTGGAAAAGAACTTAGACCAGATTATGCAATAATCAAACATTGTTCAGATAATGAGGATGGTGGTCTTGGAGTGCTTTATGATGAATATGAAAAATTGTATCCACTTCTTAAAGAAGCGGAAAGCTATTCAGATGAGACGTACAAGTGTGTAATTAAATGGTCAAAAATAAAAGATAAAGGTAATAATAAAAGATCTTATCAGAGATGTTATGGGGCCCCATTTATGTTACAACTTTCAGGCTCTGGTTTAGTGGCACCGTGTGGAGGACTATTTAACGAAAAATATAAAAAATTTCATATTGGAAACATTTGTGACACAAGATTTAAAGATTTATGGAATTCAGATAGATATTGGGAAGTAATGAATTTTTTATCCTCACCAAAGTTTAATGCTCAAAAAATGTGTGCGAGCTTATGTCTTCAGCATAAAGTAAATGAAACACTTGATAATTTTGTCAAAGGTAAAACTGAATTAAAGAGACCTGATGGTAGCTCACCAGATCACATCAATTTTATTTAATTTATAATGAAAAAAATAAAAGTATCTGATTATATAGCTCAGTTTTTATCTAAAATTACGGACGTTGTTTTTGTAGGCCAAGGTGGAAATATCATTCATGTCCTTGATAGCTTAGGTAAAAGAAAAGATATAAAAGTGATACCTTCACAAAATGAACAAGCAGCATCAATTGCAGCTGATGCTTATTCAAGATTTAATAGTAAAATTGGTGTAACCGCTGCTACTAGCGGACCAGGTATGCTTAATTTAATGCAAGGGATGGCATGTTCATTTTTTGATTCTATACCAACTTTTCATTTTTCTGGTGCGGTTGTTACAAATCAATTGAGAAAAAATAAAAAAATTAGACAAATAGGATTCCAAGAGATGGAAGTTGTTGATCTTGTTAAGCCAATTACTAAATATGCTGTCCTATTAAAAGACAAAAATAAAATTAGATATGAACTTGAAAAAATGCTTTATTTTTGTAAAGAAGGTAGACCTGGTCCAGTACTTATGGATTTGCCAGATGATATTCAAAGATCTGAAATTGAACCTAGTAATTTAAAAGGATATTATCCACCTAAAAAAAAGAAAAAAAAATTAATTTTAAAAAAAATTTTTTAAAGTTACTGAAATCATCAAAAAGACCTTTATTTATACTTGGACATGGGATTAATTTATCTAATACAAAGAAACAGGTTAGAGACATAATTAAAAAAACAGGAATTCCTTTTGCTCCTTCATGGGGCACATTAGATCTTTTTTCATATAAAGAAAAATTAAATGCTGGATCATTTGGTGTAGCTGCTACAAGGTATGGTAATTTTGCCATACAGAACAGTGATTTGTTAATTTCACTTGGCTGTAGACTAAATACTCAAATAACAGGAAGTAATATTAAAAGTTTTGCACCAAATGCAAAAAAAATTGTTGTAGATATAGATAAAAATGAATTTAAGAAAAAAAATAATCTCAAGATAGATTTAAAAGTTAATTTAGATTTAAAAATTTTCTTTAAAGAAATTTTACCAGTTTTACAAAAAAAAAGAAAAAACTATAAAGATTGGATTGATAAAATAAATCTTTGGAAAAAAAAATATCCTGTGACTTTGCCAAAGTACTATAAACAATCTAAGAAAGTGAATGCCTACGTATTCATGGAAAAATTGTCAAATAAAACTGGTAAAAAAGATGTATTAATACCTGATGCGAGTGCAAATTTGATTTGGGCTATGCAGGCATTTAAAATTACTAATCAAAAGGTTTTTACTGCATTAAATCACTCGCCAATGGGTTACTCAATGCCAGCAACAATCGGGGCTTATTTAGCTGATAAATCTAAAAATGTGATTTGCACCATAGGAGATGGATCTATGCAAATGAATATACAAGAATTAGCTACTATTTCACATTTTAAATTCCCTGTAAAAATTTTTGTAATCAACAATGAAGGCTATGGTTTAATCAAACAGACACAAGACATGTGGTTAAATTCAAGAAGAGTTGGGGTAGATAAAAAATCTGATTTGGCGATGCCAGATTTGAAAAAAGTATCTAAAGCTTATGAAATAGAAACTCTTGAAATTAAAAATCATAATGAAATAGATAGAAAAATTAATTATATAATTAAATCAAAAAAACCAATACTTTGTAATGTTGTAGTAAATGAAAATCAGAGGGTAATACCTAAATTGGAATTTGGTAGACCTATTCATGATTTAAGCCCTCGTTTAAGTGAAAAAGAGATCAAAAAAAATCTAAATCTTAAATAAGGATAACAAAATTAGTGATAGAAATTAATTTTAATCAACTTTTAGAAAATTATGATCAAGATTTATTAAATGATCTAAGAGGATTTGGTAAAAATAATGAGTATTTAAAATATTGGGTCCCAGGAACAGATAACTTTAAGAGTTTTTCAAATTTAGTTGATGCATTAGTAGAGGCCAAGATTTTTAATTTCAAAATAAAGTTTTATAACAAAAGCATTGATATAGAAAAAATTAAAAATTTTTTTGTCAACACATCTAGTTTTAAAGAAGAAGTTTTGATTAATGATAATTGGTTAACTTTTATCGTTGAAATTAATAAGTCTAAATATGCCACTTTTAAGAAGAAATATATTATCAATAAAAATGAGATTAAAGAACAGGGGATTGATGCCACTAAAAGTGTTTCTTTTTTTAAATTGCAAGAAGATATGATTGAAATTTATAATAAAAATATAAATAAGATAAGTTCGAAAGATTATGAGTCTGAAGAAAATTTAGATAGTAAAAATATTTTTGAAGAATTTATAGATGACTTATGTTTGAAATTTCAAATTGAAGATTTCAAAATAGTAAAAATAATTCATAATGGTTCGTCAAATCCTGCATTATCAAAATTAATTAATATATTTTGTGATATTGTCATTAAGAAAAATATTCAAGAAGCATCTGAACATGGAGTAATATTTTTAGAAGAGAAAATAAGATTAGAAAATAAGAGCAGTTCAATAAATGGAATAATTTTACCTCACCAAGCAGGAAGATTATTTTCAGAACTAAATAATACTATTAGATCAGTTGAGAAAAAATATTATTATAAAAATAAACAATCTGCTGCAATTAACAAAGATTATTTTGAAACCTCAGAAAAGTGGAAAAGTTTAGATTTAAATGAAAAAAAAAAACAAATAATGAATATTATAAACCAAGAGTTTGTTTTAAAAAAAATTATTAGCAAAGAAAGCATTCAAATAAACAAAATAGAAAATAATTTTAAAATTTTTTTTGATATAAATAAGGATTTTAGAGAAGTTCAAGCCAAAACAAATATTTTGTTACAATTAGAAAAAAAGTTAAAAAGATTAGATGATACTTTAGAAGTATTTGTAGAAGAAATAATTGACAAAAATAAACTTAGATTAAAAAATTCACCACAAAATGTTTAATTTAAAATTTTATTTTAGATATAAAATAAAATAATTATTTTTTATTAAAAAGTTTAAATTTTTCTCTACACCATAACTACCACATGGTGAATTAGAAAACATACAATATTTATTAGGTCTATAAAATTTCTTATCTTTAACATATATTTCGTTTACACCATGACTTATATTTTTCTCATCCATTGCATAAAATTTAGGCCAGGGAAAATTGTTATAGTCATTGTCAGTTTTAATAATTCTTAAAATATTTTTTGATAAAAGAACTGTGAAACAAAAAATTAAAAGATAATTAAAAAATTTGTTTATATTACTTTTATAATCAAAAAATTTTATGCAAATACTTGCAAAAATTAAAGATATAAAACTAATTAAATATGAATATCCATATCTAAAAACAGGAACTTTAATGAACCAAAAAATACAAGACAAAAATAATATAAAAATTATCTTTTTTTCATTTTTATTAATTAATGATTTAGAAAATGTTTTTTTTTGAGATTGAAGATAAAATATTAAGATAATTAAAAACAATAAATAAGGAACTAAAATTTCTAAGATTTTTTTGAAATGCCCTTTTATCCAATATTTTACCCAAAAAAATTTTTTTATATATTCTGAAGAGGTAACATTATCTAATTTTTTCTCTTTTATAATCTTTAAATAAGTAGGCCAATCTTTAGTCCATGCTTCATTTTCATTAGATACATTTTTCACTTTTTTAATATCTGTCCATATAAGATTATTAAAGCAAGTTGATTTAACAGGATAAATTAAACATCCTGAAATTATTACATTTTTTAAAAACCATATTGCTGTAAAAAAAATTAAAAAATAAAATCTTTTGATCTTAAAAATATTAATAAGATCCTTTTTTTTTAGTATCAGGAAACTTAATAAGAGGCACAAAAGAAGTGTAATTTTATTTAAAATTATAAATGCAATTAAAATCAAACAATTACAAACATCTTTGATTTTTTTTTTTTCAACACCTAATATTTCTGAAATTAAAAATAAAAATAAAAAATGTGCTGGTGCATCATTACCATATTCACTGTATCGATTCATTTTGTAAATAATAAAAATAAGAGATGATAATAAAAAATAAAAATGAAAATTATAATTCTTTGATTTATTATAATCATAAATTTTGTATGCAAAATTTATGATTACAGATGATGCTATTAAAGCTGACGCGAAAACGATTCCATTTTCCCTAAAGATTAGATTATTTGAAATTGCTGATAAATATTGAATTATTGAAATGTGTCCATATCTAAAATGAAAATTAGATAATCCAAAAATTATTTTTTCATCGTTTAAAATTTTTATATAAGGTAAGTGATATAATCCAGCATCAGGTCTATAAACATCACTTTCTAAAATTAAAATAAAAATAATTAAACTTGAAAGTATTAAAAATATAATAAAATTTTTGTTTAAATAGATTTTAATGTTAATTAACATTAAAATAATAGGTATTATTAGAATAACTGTATTAATTTTTTGATTTAAAGGAATAAAAAAATTTAAAAATAGAGCCAAAAAACTAATTATTATTAAGCCAAATATTAATTGTGATGTAAAATAATCTAAATTTATTTGTTTTTTTTTTGATAAAAATAATCCAAATGGTGTAAATAGAAAGACAATTAAAATTGAATTATAAATAATTGAAATCATAAAATAAAATATGAAAGAAATAAAATTAACAATAATCATACCTGTTTACAATGAAATAAGCACAGTTCAGGATTTAATTGATAGAATTAAAAACCTTAAAATTAATAAACAGGTGATAATGGTTGATGATAATTCTACAGATGGCACAACAGATATTATAAAAGAAAACAAGAATCAAATTGATAAAATTATATTTCATGAAAAAAATAGAGGAAAAGGAGCAGCAATTAGAAGTGCACAGAATTTCATTAAAGGCAAATATACAGTGATCCAAGATGCTGATCTTGAATATGACCCTGATGACCTTTATAGTTTGCTTGAGGAAATTGAGAGAAATAAAAATAAAGTAGTTTATGGATCGAGAGTATTAAATAATCCTCAAAATAAAAAGTCTCAAAATTTTAGTCATAGTTTAAGAATAGTAGGAAATATTTTTTTAACAAAGTTATCAAATTTATTAAACAAACAACAATTGACCGATGCCCACACCTGTTACAAAATGTTTAATAGTGATCTATTTAAAAATATTGAATTACAAGAAAATGGCTTTTCCTTTTGCCCAGAAATTACAACAAAAATCTCATTACTTAATATAGATATTAAAGAAATCCCAATCAATTATGATGGAAGATCATATGATCAAGGGAAAAAAATAGTTGCGTCTGATGGACTTAAGGCAATTTGGACTTTGATAAAGTATAGATATTTTTAATGTTACAATCATTCAAATATAGCATTGTAAAGTTTTTGGAAAAAAATCCATATCTTCAAATGTTCGTTTATAACAATCTTTTTTTTTTTAAATTTCTTCTTCCTCAAGATAAGGATTATTTAGGAATAAAAATATTATTTAAAAAAAATGAAAAAAGAACGTTTGTGGATATTGGTGGAAATATTGGTTTATCTTCTGCAAGTTTCAGAGAAATGGGTTTTAAAAAAAATGAGATATTAATTTTTGAACCTGACAAATTCTTATTTGAGAAATTTCTTACGCGAATAAAAAATTACTACAATAATATTAAAATTTTTAATTTTGGTTTATCAAACAAGAATGAATATAGATTTTTATATCAAACAAGCTACAATAATTTATCTATTCATTTGAATAATAGTTTTAGCAAAAAATATATTCATAAAAAGATAAAAGATAATTATCCACAGAGATATCGAAATTTTAAATATGATAAAAAAAAATTTGAGCTAAAAAAATTTGATGACATAAAATATAGAAAAAAGATATGTTTTATTAAAATAGATGTTGAGGGATTAGATCATTTAGTAATTAAAGGAATGAAAAATTTTTTAAAAAAAAATAACCCTATTTTTCTTATTGAGTTTAATCAATCAAATTTTTCCATAATATGGAACACATTAAAAAAAAACTATAATTGTTATTTATATTTTATTGACAAAAATTCTTTTAAACTATTTTTAAAATTAGATATTAAAAAATTAATTAATGGACATATTTTTGATAAAAAATATGATAAAAATAGTATAAATTTATTTTTAATACCAAAAAATTTTAAATTTAAAAAAAAAATAAGATTAAATTGATTTAAGGAATAAATTGAAAAAAATATTTTTCTTAATCTGGGAAACACCAAGTTCTCACCAGGTAATTCTTCCAATCATAAAGAAGTTCTCGAGACAAAGTAAAACATATCTATTTTCTAGCTCAAATAAGAGTATTGAAATTTTAGATAAAAAAGACAGCGACTATTCCAGATACTGTGTTCACAAAAAAATTCCTTATTTTGATAATAAAAAATTTGTTAATAAATTTAATTTAATATTTTTTTTAATTACTTCTTTTTTTAGTATTCTTTTTAACAAACCAAAATATGTTTATATTATAAATAAATACCCTCTTATATTAGTTTTTTTTTTAAAATTTTTTTTAAAATCAAAAATAATTTATCATAATTTAGATTATGATCCTAACTCAGGTGGATTTAGTCAGAAAATTTTGAGAAAAATTGAATTAAAATCAGTAAAGTATTTAGATCTTTTAATATTTTCACATAAATCAAGAGCAAAAAAATTTTTTAAAGATGCAAAAATTAAAAAAAATTTTATTATATTTTATAATTCATTGCCCAAAAATTTTTATGAAAAATATAAAAAAAAATCTTTTAAAAAAGTTAAAGAAAAAAGATTATTATATTTTGGATCAATAGGTCCTGGACATGGCTTGTCTCAACTAATTAAAAGTACCAAATATATAGATAAAAAAATTAGTTTACAAATTTATGGATGGATAGTTAATTACGAGTATTATTTAAATCTTCAGGATCTTATAAAAAAAAATAATCTTCAAAAAAAAATAACGTTTAAGTTAAATATAAAAGATTTTGTTTGGAAATCTGAAATGATTAATTCTCATCTTGGTATTGCTTTGTATGAAGTAAAATCGTTAAGTCACAAATTTATGTTCTGCGCTTCACAAAAAATAAATGCTTATATAGCAGCCTCTTTGCCAGTTTTAGTTACAAATACAAAAGATAATAAAACCTTTTTGAATAAATATAGATTTGGCTTTGGCACAAGTTTAAATCCAAAGCATATAGCAAGAAATATAAATTTTATATTCAGGAAAAAAAATTATTATAATTTTCTTAAAAAAAATTCTAAAAAAGCATTTATTAATGAATTTAATTTTGAAAAACAGATACAAAAAATTCATAATCAAATTGATTTGAATTAATTGACTTTTAAATAAAAAGAACCTGGTTCAGTTTCTCTCTCTAAATAGGGACAATTTTCCTTTAATATTTGAAAATGTTTATTTTTTAAATGATTTAAAGAAAGTAAAATTTTATATCTATTTGAATTAACTAAAATTCCTTCCAGCAAATACTGTTCATTCCATAATCTAATTTTATCAAAAGTCCAATTTGATAAATAATTTTTTGGTGTAAAAATATCATGTATATGAATTATAACGCCACTTTTAAGTTTAGGCAAAATTTCTAAATAAAATTTTAAAACATCTCCATCAGGTCTTATGATATGGGAACTGTCTAAAAAAAATATATCATTTGCATTTAGTTCTTCGCTCCAATTAAATTGGTTTTTTTCCAATGGTTCTCTTATTATTTCAAGATCAAGTTTTTCTAACCATTGATTTTCATATGGCTCAATACACTTCATAATAGTTTCAATATTTTCACTCTTATTCTTTTTGATAGCTTCCATTGCTATCAATGTAGAGTGACCACATCCTACTTCAATAATTTTTTGAGGTTTAAAATATCTTATCATCTGATAATAAATTTCAGCATCTCCTTTTTCAAAAGATCCATTTCCAAGGTGAAAATCAAAATTTTTTGTTCCTTGACCTAAATTGAGATCTAACAATTCTTTTTTAAAATTAAAATTTTTTAATAGTTTGATTTGATTTTGATCATTTAATTCAATAGTTTTTAAGTTTCTACTAAAATACTTATCTTTCTCATCATTTGAATATTCGAATTTAGGTTCATAATAATGATTAATAATTGGATAAAGACCAATTTTTTTCAAAAATTTTGAGGTAATGGGTAAATTTTCTGCTCCCCTTTTTCTAAATTTGATATAGACCCATTTTGTAAAAAATATAGCTATAGTAATAATTATATCATAAATTTTAATTAAACATTTTTTCATAAAAATAATAGATAGATATAATATCTTTTATGTTTTAAAACTGAAATAGATAATTTTTTATTTTTAGCCTTAAATTAGCTTAAAATAAAACATTTAGAAATGATAATTTAATTTTATGTATCTCTATAATATTCTAAAAAATGTTGTAAAAAGTTTTTTAAGATTTTTTAATTTGTCGGTTACAAAACATAATTTTTATGAAAAATTAAAAAAAGATCAAAAAGATTTAGAAAATTTAAAAATTTTAATTACACTTGATCAAGTAGATGCAGATAAAAAAAAATTATTAATTGAGAATTCTAATTCTGAATTAAAGCAGGATTTTTTCGTTCTAAATACACTCAATTTTAAAAAAAAAGGTTACTTTGTTGAATTTGGATCATGCAATGGATTAGAATTTTCGAACACTCTTTTATTAGAAAAAGAATTTGGCTGGAATGGAATCCTTGCTGAACCTGCAAGATATTGGCACAATGAACTAAAAAAAAATCGAAAATGTAATATTGAAACTAAATGTGTGTGGAAGGAATCTGATACAAAACTAATTTTTAAGGAATGTAAATTAGCTTTGTATTCAACAATCAAAAATTTATCAAATAAAGATATTCACAAAGACTTAAGGGATGAAGGTACTACATATGAGGTAAAAACTATTTCTCTAAATGATTTATTAGAAAAATATAAAGCACCTAAAGATATAGATTATTTGTCTATAGATACTGAGGGTAGTGAATATGATATTCTCCAAAATTTTGATTTTGATAAATATAATATTAGAATAATAACTTGTGAGCACAATTATACTGAATTGAGATCAAAGATTTTTCAACTTTTAAGTACAAAAGGCTACAAAAGAGTTTTTCAAGAATTATCAAAACATGATGATTGGTATATAAAATAGAATTAAATTTAGTTTTCGATTTTAATCCACTCTTTAAGAGGAGTATCAATCTCATCCTCATTATCAATACCACTCCATTTTTTCGGAACAACGACAATTTTATCCTCTTTTTTTGACAACCATGCACCCCACCATGCAAATGTGCTATTTGGAATTATGAAATTCTTAAATTTTGACATTAAATAAAGATAATTCTTGAATTTTTTACCTGCATATTCATGATCTATAATTTTAAATCGTTCACTATTATTAAATTTTTTTTTACACCATTCAATGTCATCAGAAAAAATAAAAAATTTAGCATCACTATTTTTTCTTAAAAAATAATCAATACTTTTTTCATAATACTCTGAAGACATAACATTTAATTCATTTGAATTTAAATGATCTGTCCGTCTGATATTGAGGCAAATATCAGCTGATAAATTTATCTTTTTGAGCAAATCTATGTTTTTTTTTTCATCTATTAAATCATCAAAATTAAATATTCTCAGAATATCTTCTCTAAAATCTTTAAAATATGTCTCTGATTGCCAGTATCCATCTAAGTACAAAATTTTAGATTTTGTTTTTATCAATTTTTCATTTGTTTTTCTTGATCTTTCTAAAAAATTGAATGGACTAATTTTATCTAGGATATTTGAAAAAAAAAAACGTGTAGTATATTTTTTGTTTATTTGAAAAGTTATTAATGTTTCAAAAAAATTTAGTTTTGAAGGATGTATATCAAAGATATCTAAACTAAATTCTCTAACAACATAATCAA
>MDTE01188547.1_pt1 | contig 25751 bp, 22 predicted proteins | sample 811231 | NCBI WGS metagenome assembly MDTE01 (sample SAMN05326651, study PRJNA326480) | marine metagenome | isolation source: seawater | place: Indian Ocean: Red Sea | collected 2010
CAAGCATTTTGACGCGAGAAATAGTGCCTTTCAATTTAATTTCAGTCAATGGATTCATAATAAATCCTCTTATAAGATTCATCACATCATGTCCTAATGCCGACTCCAATACATATGTTGAACATAGTTGAATAGGATGCATTTTTACTAATCGACTTTTATTATATATTCCAATCTAGAAAAAAAATCATGTCATTTTTTTGCCCTATGCGGGGACACCCGCCGCGACGCCCTCCTACTCATAGGATGGATGAGTATATAAAACTTCATCCTGTTGTTCCCAAGCTTCCCAAACTTCCTGATTATGGTTATTAATTTCATCATTATCCTCATTATCGCTAACTGGTGGCGACTCAGGAAATCCGGGATGCATTCGAGGTGCACCTGGAGGCAGACAGGGATGCGAAAGAAGTTGACTTGAAAAGTGTCCACATAAACATTGACAATCGCCATATTTTCCAGCTAAGAACATCTTAGCATTAAATCTGGCAGAACTACGTTTGTCTCGATGTTGCCGACGAACATAGCGGTGCTGGTGGCGCTGTCTTGAACAAGTAGAACACTTGTCTAGTTGTTTAATCATATACTCTTGGTCAGTAACTGTTTCTCGAATAAGATAACCCAAAGATCCCCAATAATAAAATCGATTTGTATAATGAGCCCATTCAATACCATCTTGTGTTGTAAAATCATGTTTCAATAATCTCATAATATATCTGGCGCGAGAACGAGTACCCTTAACTTTAATTTCATTAAATGGATTAATAAGAAATTTTCTTATAACATTAATCACATCATGCCCTAATGATGGATCGAATACATATGCAGAAAATTCTTGCATGGGATACATTTTTACTTATATCTACCAATATACAATAAAATGACTTCATTTTTTTTATAAAAATGATTCATAGTTATTCATTAATAGTATAAACAATATGAATAATGCTTACAAAGTATTTAATATATCAGAATTAGCTAATATTATTAAAGAATATGCGCGAAAACCAAAACATTTTAGAATATGGGAAAATTATGAGCAACTGGAAATTTGTTTGAATGCTTCATATATTGGTGATACAATAATGTATTTAACAAGTAATCAACTCGGATGCGTAATGTACAAAGTCTGTAAAAATGAAAATAATGAAAAATATTTGGAACAAATATGGAATGCTGAAAATGAATTTATGTCTTATTAGAACGTCGGTTTCTTGTCATAATATGAACAATTGGTGAAACGACACCAATAAGAATTATGCCATAATAATTCTGTAATTTATGTCCACAAACTTTATATGGATTTTTAACTAATGAACAATATACTGTTACTGGAATAATTGAATTAAATGCACTTCCAGTTGGCTCCATATTTATCATATAAAAAAATGGTAATTGATGAATTAATCCTTCTAACACTAGATACTTCCATTTTTTTATTTCATGATCTTTCCAACACCATTGGTTATATTTAAAATTAGAAACGAGAATACCTGCACCACCGAGTGCGACACATGACGATAATGCCATTAAACTTCTTGATTCATTCTTTCTTAAATATGGTATCAATACCATAGTTGTGTTCCATGTAGTAAAGAAATTTAACATTATTAATATGTTAATACATTATTAATATGTTAATATCGTAAATCTTGATGTGCAGGCTAATTAAATATAAAAATGAACGACTCTATTATAATAATATATAAAATGTTTAAGATATTATATGCGATTATGTGGCTGGGCCACGCGCTTCGCGAGGTCCGTGGGCCAGTCATTCGACGACCCCGCGTAAATGAAGATGACGGGTGGCGTATTGGTATTCCACCATGGGAACATATACAGGATTATAACACTTCACTTGTAACGCCGTCGCCTTGGGCTAGCGTGATCGGTGTCGGGTCGCGCGCAGGCATTGCCTCCCGCGGCGCGTGGCCGCCTGGCGCGCAGAACCATTATTAATCCTATTGTTTTAATTATTTCTTATTCATCTAAAATAATCTTAATTATTCCAATTATAACTCAAAATGATTGAAATAATTAAGGTTTTTTATATTAGTCTCCAATCGTGATATTATAATTTTTAGTGCATGTAAACAACCTAAGTATGAATATGGTCCAGAAAATTTGGGACAGGCGATAGCGGCGGCCCTATATGCGCGATTGTTGGAATAAATTGTGTTTTTTCTCTAACATCTAATAAGAATTATATAAATATATTAATTAATACAATGGTTGGAACATTTACATTTGAAATAAAGCCTAACAGAAAACAACTAATAATTGAAAAAATATTGGACATGGACGCACAGCCCAATATGCTCATTAATGCTTTGTATAGATTATATAGAAATCGTATTTTACGAGAACGCGCACCAGAAAGCGCACTAGATCACCCACCAGATCACGCACCAGATCGCGCGGCCGAGGCGCGTCGGGCGGGCGCACTAGCTCGCGCACTGGTCGCGATTCCAAGTATAAATATAGTTTCTGATAATAATCAATTCACTATATATCTGAAAAGATATTCTATTGATACTTTAATCTCCTATGCTAATTTATTATATGAACAAAATGGTTTAAAACCTTTATGTTGGGAATATGAAACAAAAAGAGATAAAGTCGAAAGATTACGCCAAGAGAAAAGAAGAAGAATAAGAATTGCTAAATTGACTGAAATCATTGAACCCGAACATTTTGCGACTAATTTGTGGCCGGTGTATTGTTGGCATAATGAAAATAAAGAAAGGCATCAATGCGATCATATTCTGACACCACAAAATGAAATAGAGATTACTGATAAAATTAATTATAAGGAGATAGAAATTGTCAAATATATACAAAATTTCGAAAAGAAATTACCAAATTATGAGCTTTACCAGAAATGTATGCTAATTCCTAAAGATATTGTGGGAGAAATACTCGGTTATTTACCCAACCCTTCTGAAATGATACAAAAAGCTATTTTGGAACCATTTGAAATTATATGTACATATATCCAAGATGAAAGTCATCAGAAGAGATTTACAAACTGGTTTCTTGATATATACATACCAAAATATACGACTCTTCCTATAGCTATAAAAGAAAGAAGACACCTTATAATTAAATTATAATGTTTGTTCTATTTGGTGGATGTTTATATGTGTAACATAGAATCATTACCATTGGATTGTATTAATAATATTAAAACTTATTTATGTGATATAAAAAAATTGGAAAAATCTTGTGTTAAGTATTATGAGTATTTGTATGAGTCACAACTTATAAAAATATTTAATAATACCATTTGGAGAATTGAAACTAAAATACCCAAATATGATATAAATCTTTCATTTGAATCATTAATAGACTTTACTTTTTTTAATTTATCAAGTAAATATTGGTATACTATTAGTGCAAAAAACATAATAATTGATATTAACTACATAGATTCGAATATGAAATTGTTAGACTTGTCAAACAAGCATAGTTTTATGTCTATACTTAAATCGCAACTTCTGACTCGTCGGCGGACGCAGCAAACAGCGCCTCTTCATCTTTTTTAATAAATATTCTATTCAATATTGGTAATTCGAGCATAGATTCAAATGGTGGAGGCGGTATGGGTTCTATAACATTTGTATTAGAAATACGTGTACTACAAGCAAAACACATTTGGTTATTTATTTTCATAAAACAGTTACCACAACAATATTCGGAACAGTTAGGAATCACCAAATCCTTATCTAAATTATATTTAATATGTTTCAATGCATGCATTATAGTTTTATTTTCTGGTAATTCATTAAATCCATAAATATGTGGTATTAATGCTCCTGGTTTCTTATAAATTTTAAATGTAATCATTTTTATTTCTCGAAAATGTTTTAACATTTCTAAGTTTGAACATATTAATATTCAAGTATGAAACACAAATCATTTTTTTATGTTTTATTTTATTATGGAATCAATACATAATTTAAAATACTTCCTTTCTATAGCAATAATAATATTATCTATCCCTATTTCTGATAATATAACAAAGTCATTAACAGCTTATTTTAGACGTAAAAATTTAGATAAGTACAAAAATTTCTTTGGGAATACTGTATTTATTCTTTTTATTAGATTAATAATAGTAACAATAGGAATAGTTGTTGCAGGTATGATATCTGGTATAAATATGAATTATATATTTGGAGGTATTGGTATTGTATCACTTATGTTACCCATTACATTACAATCACCAGCACAAGATTTTGTTTGTGGACTTCTTATAATTGCTTTGGATAAAATAAGAGTTAATGAGTTAATTAGAATTGATGAATTAAATATAGAGGGGAAAGTTACAAACATACATGCTTTTTCTACATCTATAATTAGTCCTTTATCAAATGCCATTACTGATATACCAAATCACAATTTATGGTCAATGAATATACAGAGTATAACTAGATCACCTAGTCAGAAGATTCTGTTAGAAGTATTATTATCAAATAGAAATGATATAGGTATTATTGAAACAGTAATTAGAAAAGTATTGTTAACACACCCTAATGTAGATGATTTAGAAATTGCATATACTAAACAAAGCGAAAGAGGGTTAACACTAATGATACCGGTCAAAGTTAATTCACCTAAAAATGCTTTTCTACCAACACAAAATGAATTAAATAAGCATCTTAAAATTGGATTACAAAAATATGGTATAATCTTTGTGGATGGTGCAACACCTGTATCTTTAAAACATAAAAGTAATACAATTACACCAATTATCGTAAATAGTATAACACCAGTTTGAATAAAATAAATCAGTTATTCTTAATGATTTTAAAATATGTATTAATTGTTTTATCATTTTACAATACATCAGCATTTGCTAATAGTCAACCATTAAAACCAGTGCCACTTGTCAGTCAAAATAAAAAAAATATAAACTGGAATGATTATGACACTATAATTGTAGGCTCAAAAACATCAAGTGATTTAGCTCAACAATGGTCAAAAGAAATATCCAAATATAAAAAAATAAGAAGAGATGAGATATGTGCAGTTGCATGTGTTCCAAAATGGATGTTAAAAACTATGACTGCACGTTTTATAATAACAAAATCGATATGCATGTATGAATCAAAAATTCCTATTTTTATTGATTGGGGTGAGGAGTTTGCTAAGTTAAATGGTATCAATTCATATCCAACTGTTATAATAATAAAACATGACAGAAAGAAGATTTATGAAGTTGGACGTATAGTAGGTAAATTAAACACTAATACCTGGAAAACATATTTGGATATCGACAATACGGCGGTAGGCTAGCTTACCGCCGTGCCTGTGGCGGCGTCTACGAGTAAGGGTGCTGCTGCATTTACCCATTCATCTTTTAAACTCTGTTCACTATTTGTATCTATTTGTTGTACTTCGTGTCCGAGTGCTACACCGGGATTATTAGGGTCATTTATAACGCTTCCTCTTAAAATAGAGGTGATAAATGGAAAAACAGGTACTATTGACTCAATTTTGTCGAAAAATAATGGAAACAAAAGTTTTAAATTTTTATATCCTAAATTTCCGTTATCTCTTAACCAAAAAGTTATTAATCCTCCTGTTTCATTTGCATTATCCCAATCAGTATAAGAATAGTATATTTTGTCTTCATTGCTGACTGCTCGTGCCTCGGCAGCGCCGACGGCGTCGGGCGCACCCGGAGTATATACATTATTCTCTATCTCCTCAAAAGTTTGCGGATCATATATCAATTGCAACCACTTTGTCCATGTACGATTCAAATCATCTTGTTCAACAAAAACGGAAGGATATCCATCTATTTTTTCATTTAAGTATTTAATAACAGTAATTTGTTCGTTAGTTGGCGCGAATGAATTTGGATCATATATTTTAACTAAATTGTCTAAATCGTAAGGATAATAATAGTCAAGCCCACGTACGGGTTCGCCCGATGAATCGATGTCGATGGTTGCATGATAGTGATAAATTCCATCAGGAAATTCAGGTGTTGGTCCAAATATCCCATTGCAATGATCTAAATAGATACCTTTATCATCTCCTGTTATAAAATTTGAATCAAATTTATACCCAGTATATCTAGCTAACTGAGTGGAGGAAACAGAACCAAACGCTTGTGTTATATTGCCACTGGCATCGTTCAGTACACCTATATTTGAGTACGAACTTCTCTTGAATAATGTTTCTTTTTGTCCATCAGTCTCCTGTGCAGCGACGCTACCAAAATCACTATATGTGTATTTATATCCTATTGGTCCATACACAGGGTAACCATCTAGTAACCAACCAATAATAGGCGAATGTTGATTATTATTATTTTGTTCTTTATAGAAAGTATAAATATCATCTAAGTTAGATATATCATCTGGGTGTAAAGCATTTGTTCCTGATACACAATATGGTAGTTTATGGTAATGATACTGTTTATTACTATTATGACCGCAACAACTACTAAATTGTTCTGCGATATTAATAGCGTCTAGATAATATACTTCTCTTCCTGCGGCAATCCATTGTAATAGACTTTGGGGGCCAGGCAACGACTGGGTGTTGCTGAGCCAATCGGTAGAACTAATATTATTTCTATTTTTTGTATAAATATCAACGGAACCAAGAGCGTTATAGAAAGCAACGCCATTAATGGCGACACCAATTTCAGCCATTGGTGTTAAATATCCATAATCCTGAACATCGTCGTTTAAACGTCTATCTTTTAAATTCATATCTGGTATATTAAATCGATATCTTACTGCATTAAATGTTAGTTTATTCGGGTTACTATCTCTTGAAAATTTATTATTCAAGTAAATAGAAGACCATTCAATAGATTGGTTGGAGTTGTCAAAGTTCAAGCCAAACATAGTAGGTATATAATTCGGTAAACCGTTTGTTAAAATGGTAATACCCGAAGAGTCATATAAATAATTAACATATGATGGCATTTTGAATTCGGGTCTTTTTTCTTCATATCCGGGTGGAGAGCGTGGGCCATTTATAACATCTGTAAAAAAAACAGAATAGTCATACATACAATTTTAGAATTTATTAATTTTCAAATTGAAGATGCACGCCGTAAACACAATATTGAGAACCATAATTGACATAGTAACCAACATCTTCTAGAACACCTAATGTTATACCACTAATCTCATTAACATCCCATTCTATGAAACCAGTCATTATATCTCTTGGAATAGTTGGATGTTGAACACCTTCTCCATCATATACATATTCTAGATTTGTCATATTATGTCCATCATCATCATCATATCCCTCTTCAAAATGTGAATTCACAGTTCCAGAACCAAAATCGTCCTCTACTGGTATTCCTGTAATACCACCATATACATATCCGTTTTCATCCAATATTTTTTTATATTCGCGGACTCCGTTAGTTCCAGTATAAAATCTCCGAGCTCCACCGGGTGGTGAATATACCAAATTATTATACCAGGCATTCATATTTGTTCCAATTCCCAATATATGTATTATTTCATGAATAAGAACGACGACATTTATATGTACAAAGATTGTACCATTCTTAGTAGCTAATCCTACATTTCCAGAGTTAGTGGTATTGATTATAATTTTAAAAATACCTGGCCATGCTTCTCCTAATGTATTTCCTGTTAAATTATCCTCATCTATTGTTACATTTCTTGTTGCGATCGTGGCGATGTCCGGCGCATATCCATCAATTATTTCCTCTATAACATGTACAGCGGTTTGCATTTGTTGTTTTAGTGGGTCTGAGACGGAACTTGTATATACAAAATTAAGATTGAATGGTGTTCCCTGGTCAGGTGGGGAATCAGTATAACTTAATTCATCGTACATAGAAAGATGGACTGTACAATAAGCGTATATAATATCACCAGAAGTAATATTACTTAAATCCACTGTAAACGATTCTGAACCAGTAATACCACTATTATAATTACCATCTCCTGAAAATATTAACTTAGTAGATGGTTGGGCAGTCAAGTCATTTGTGTTGTTCGAATCACTAATATAGAACGGATGAGTTCCTGCCTCATTAAGTCTTCTAAATTCATATGAAATATTATCTAAATATAATGTAGTTACTTCATTTGTTCCAGCTGAATCAGAGTAAAAGTTATAATTAGTAGGGTTGGTGGTGGAGCCCTCACTTACATATAGAATTGTTGGTGCTGGTGAACCTTCTGGCTCAGGTTCTGGTTGTTGTATAATCTCGCTATATGTACCCAATAAAGGATTAACAAATAGTGTTGCTAATATTTTATCCCATCCAGTTGAATCATTCAAAAGGTGATCATAATATGGTACTATAACATTCCTGTGAGCGCCACTAGAACCGGGTTGATTATCACGAACAATTAACCAATCGGTGCTACCATGAATATCTTCCAATGAACCAGCTGGTATATACCCAACAATTAATACAGTATGTCCAAGCATGCCACCAATAGCATCGCCATCACCATCTGGGATTGTTATAGTATACGTTTCACCTGTTTCGTTATTAGTATTTGGATTATCAGGAGATGGATGGAATTTATAATAAGCCCCGGCGGCGTCTGCATTTTCGCCAGCATAATTTGAAATATACACCAAAGGCCATCCATTATAACATGCCATTATTGTTCTATTATTATCAATCTCGTGTCTAATTGTAGAAAACATAACTGCTCTGTCAAATGTAATAGATGAATCATAACCATTGTTTAGCCAAAATTCAGGCTTTTTACCCTTATAAGTTGGTATTTGACCGCTATGATATGCAATTCCAACAATACTCGTCCACCCGATATCACTATAAAATTTCAGCATTCCGTTATATATATTAATTACCGTTGTTCCAACAGGACTATTCGCATTATTAGAATTAATACCCATGTTATTTGTATCCATATACCATCCAAAATCACTCACAATTCCATTACCTAATCCTACTCCTCTATATCCCGGACCATCTAATAAATAATCACCCCATCCGTGAGCAGTATCCCATGTGAAAGTGCTTGCTGGACTTGAATGTGGCGTTTCTAAACCAGCTTGCATCATATCATTAATATGTGATGGTGAATGTAATAAACCAATATCAACTAAATGACCCAATTGATTTGCAGCCGATGTTGGAGAACACCATGCATTAAAATTTACCAAATAACTATAATTAGGGTCTATAATAGCGGAATAACTAGATGGCTGCAACCAATTTGGAACATTTGGAGCAATGATATAGTTTGGAGAATTTGGTATACATTGGGATGAATATATTAATAAATTTTCTCCACCCATATATCCATGATTCCTGCAAATAATACTCATTTCTCCAAAATCAGATGTAACAGTTATAGTAATATCTCCATGATAGAAGGGATACCAATGACCAGCTATCCATTTCATTGACCTCTTTGACATGTGTCCAGTATAAGATATTTTTGTTTCTTTTCCTGCATTAAGTAATGCCATAGGATGATGCCATGGTACGTTTTTAATAGTATATACTCCATTATATAATCCAAATTGTCTATCTGGGACATAATTAGATAGACCATTGAATATATATTTAAGACCATTGCTATTAATTATATTAACATTTGAGGGGTTTATTAGGCATACAATGTTTGCCAAAGGTTCTGGTTCTGGCTCTGTTACACATTGTGATGAATATGATAGCAGTTTTCCTCCACCCATAAATCCATGATTTCTACTTATGACACTCATTTCTCCGAAATCGGATGTAACAGTTATAGTTATATCACCGTGATAGAAGTGATACATCTTACCCCAAATCATTCTTGCAGATTTTTTACTAGGATCTCCGGTATAAAATATTTGGGATTCTCTTCCTGCGTTAAGTATTGCCATAGGATGCTGCACTGGTATGTTTTGAATAGTATATATTCCTTCGGATAATCCGAATTTTATTTCTGGGTCATATGCAGTTAGACCATTAAATAGATATTTGGGACCATTGCTATTTACGACACTAATACTAGACGATTTTGTTAGACACTGAATCGTTGCTTCTTCAATATTCCAACTTTCTACGTATAAAAGTGTTCCCCACATAAAAATAGAGACAGCATCTACGTTTGAATATCCTGATATATGAATAATTTTACCATTCTTTTCTTTTAAATCATTTTGAAGATTTATTGGTAAATATTTTTGATTATCCGCTGTTGTAATACCATAAAATCCTCCTTCTAAATTAACATAACCAATAACACCCGATACATCATGCTGTGTCTTTGACTCAGTAGGCAATAATGAATATTCCTCAATTAAATCTGCAAAATCCAATCCTTCTGATGTATCTCCTTCTGATGTATCTCCTGATACATCTGGCATAAATGAAAATCGTTTATTTTGAATGTATTCTTCATCAGATAGAAGACTTCTATTCCATGTAATGCCTCCTTTCCATATGCGCCAATTACTTGTCATAGCACCAATATCTCTAGTTAAACGGTCTTGTCCGTATGGTTTAAAATCGTTTGACGGTGGTACAAGTGAACCCTGATTAACAATTTCAGTCGCAGATTGCATGGGTCTAAAATCACAATTATTATAATTCATTAAATAAGGTTCAACATCAGAAGGATTATAATTATTTGATGCAATAATTCTATCTTCAAGAGGTTCTGGATCAGAACGATGACCACTTAAATTCTCACATAAATTATTCATCACAACAGTACCATAATTAATATCTACGCCACTTTGAGTATTCAAAGCCATAATGTCATTCTTGTCAACACTATTGAAAAAGGTATTGTTATACACATAATGTCCTCCAACCGAAACACCGCTGCTATCAAGTTCTCCGCCTTTTACCATAATACCACCATTACAATTCCATCCTATATTATGATGAATGTATGCGCCATTTCCAGCACCTTCGCCATCACATCTAATACCATATTTTATAGTATCATGAACCCAATTATAACGTATCTTCGCATCTAGTTGCTGATTAACCATAAGATGAATCATTGAACCATCACTTTGAAGATATCCTGTTTCATAAAGATTATTTAATTCAACAATAGATTTATCACCTGGATTTATTGTAGACGATGCTGCAGTCTTATGAATAGTATTGTTTCTGATTAAATTTCTTTCTCCGCCAAAACGTAAAGTTGTCATAACCGAAGAAAGATCACACACTGTTTTATCTACATATCCTATGTAGCTGTCCTTTAATGTATTTTTTCCACCAGTAACGTGAAGTACATCTCCATCCACATATTTGAATGCACATTTATCAATAACGCAGTAAGAACTATTTGTTATTCGTGTATTATTTTCAAATATATTTTCACCACTTGAGTCTATTGGTTTACCACGATTAATTTCACCAAGCATGTGAGCATAACAACTTGGATATAAGAAATTACAATTTTTAATATACAATTTATCAGCTTTGTTTGCTTTTAAAGTTATTCCAAAAAAATTGATATCTCTAATGGAAACGGATTTAGAATTTATGTTTAATGCATAAGATGATACTTTTGCTCGAATCTGGTTCAAAGATGGCTGTGCATCATCAGACAATCTAACATACAAATATTTCGTATCATTATCAAAATACCATTCGTTTTCAGAATTCAGATATTCTAATTTGTTTTCCAAATAATAATAATGGTGTTTTGTTTTCCATAAATCGACTGGTTCATAATTTAAACGAATAATATTGTTGTTAGCGTCAATATTTTCTCCATTTACTATCTTAGTATAACTCTTAAAAGAGCCAACATTTAAATTTATCACTGAATCTTGAACTTTGAAGTCTGGATTAATAGTTTTTTGTTTTTCAACAAAATCATATAGATTAATCTCATTAAAAGGTATATCTACTATTTCTCCATTATCATAGTCACGTATTGTTCCTGATACATCAATATGTTTTTCATAACCATGCCCCCACTTGTTATTATCAAATACGGTGTCATCACTCCATTGCGCACTAGGCCATCTTGCATTTATAACTTCTTCGTGATTATTAAATAATTGCCATATTTTTACCTCTTTACGAAGTTTTATTCTGTATAGAGTTACACTTTCTGTTTCGTTATCGTCAGTAACTATTGTTTTCGTCACTGGTGTCCAATCACTGTTTACATCCTTTAAATTGGCAATACTTTTTGTTCCGTTAAATACAACATTTTCTCCAGGGTAAGCGTAAATATTTGCTTTACTATTGATATTTAGTTGTGGCATAAAATAGTTACCCTCTCGTAAACATATATTTTTAACTGCTCTCTTACCGGTACGCTTCCACGCATATGCTAATGTCGCGAATGGGTCATTTAAACTACCAGTAGTCCTAAAACTATTTCTACCACTAGGAGACACAAATACTTTTGGAGGAGTATATATTGGGTTGGTATAATTATCAAAGTCTAATGTACCTTTTTTATTAGTAACATCTGTTTCAAGATCTGAATCAAAATTACCCCCAGCATCTCTTATTGTTTTAATTGTTTCTTTGATTGCTTTTTTTGTTTTGTGTATTTCTATTAATATTGTTGAAATATCACCATCTTCATTAGAACGTATAGTTTCTTTAATTGATTTTACAAAAGATGCTATACCTTTGGAATTGGATTTCAATGATTCAATATTAGCACCGTTGTCAACGACAGCCTGCCCAGCATCTCCCATCACATCTGATACAAAATCTTCATTACTTAAATCAATTTCACCACTAGAATCAATCGAATAGTTTTGTATTTTTGAAAATAAAGATTTTCTCATTTCGCGTTTTATTTCATCAGACGATTTACTAGAATTGTCTGCTAAAACAGATTCCATTCCATCAAAAAAAGAACTAATTTTCATAATTTCTTCACTATTCTTTAAAGCCTTTTCAGAATCTTCGGACTCATTATATGGATTAATATCCATATTCTCTATACCAAATGATTCTTCCAATGCCATTTTTTTATTTCTATAATTATCTAAAGACACATCCCCACTATCTCTTAATCCTTCCACTAAGATGGTTGATAAATGTGTCGCTTGAACATACGCATTACTATTTTTTTCAACAATTGCGGAAAGTTTTTCACCAACTGTAGATTGTTCACCAGTTAATAAATCATAACCACTTGAATCTACACACGAAAAAACTATTTCATAAACATCATTGCTGAAATTAAAGCTCGGTCGTGTACATATTCCATTAGAATCCGTTCTAATGTCTCCATCATAAAGTAAATCACCAGTCAATATATCCTTAAATTCAACTTTCCAATTTACTTTTGGACCTTCACTGATTCCGCTCTCACCATTGACAGACTCTTGTGATTCTAATAATACCCAATATACATGCCCAGTCTCGACAACAAAGTTTGAGACGTGACTATCTAATCTTTCCCAACTTTGAAATGTTAAACTGGTGTTTTCGGGTATAGGCTGTTCAGATAACCTATAAATATATCTGTCGATAATATAATCATCAAATCCCCAATACGTAACTGCTTCATCCCATGATAAATTCTCATTTCCTATAGAAATTACTTGCCAACCAATATTATCACTCATTTATCTATATCTATACTTTTCTCTATTGTATCAATTTTAAAATTCATGTTTTACCCTCGATTACCTGTAGCAGGACACCAGCGCCAGTGCACTGGCGTGCCGATGCGCAGCATCATGACCTTTATTTAGAATCCGGTAATTTGTCTGTCAAATCACCCCTCTCAAACCACCTATATCTCTCCTGTGTTGCAACACTATGCGCCATTTTTTTGGCTATTTCATTACGCTGTGTTCCTGTCATTTTTCCCATATCCAAATCTTTCCTAGAAATATATGAATGACGAAGCATTGTTAGAGAAAAATCATCATTATTAAAAATATTTTTAAGTGTTCTATTTGCCCAGGAATTAAAAGATTTTTCAGGTGTTTTCAGTTGTGAATATGGTAATTTTGTAGATGTTGATAAAAATAAATAATCCCTTGGTTCGTTCCTTAAGGATAAACGCAATTGTCTAAGTGTTTCATCAGGTAAATCCATTTTTATTGTTCCGTGTTTTTTTGACGTTTTATAATTATTTAACACTAAAGTACCTTTATTTTTCTTTAATATTATAAAATTATTCTTTGACATCTCAGTAGGTTCAGACCTATAAATTCTTGTATCGTGAAAATCTGAACGAACCGGTGGTATATCTGTATACAGCGTTAATAATAATCTCTCATATGAACCATCTTTTAATCCGTTTCTTATTTTTACAGCATCTTCATATGATATAAATCCATCTTTTTGACGATTTGTTGGCTCATTTGTCAAATACTTATCTTCTATTGGTTGTCGTAATGCTTTTTGACCGGCTACCCATCTTTCATATAATTCATAATGATCGCGTTTAAAAGTTTCATTATGTATAAACAATGATACTAACGCAGATGTTATATTGTCTTTGGCGTGTTCTCCTAATCCTGTGCGCTCCGAACGACCACCAGGACCAATTCTACCTTTTGTTATAGATGCATATTCATGGAGACATTTGAAAAAGGTATTCGGATTGTGCAAAATAGTATATAATGTATTATCGCCATTTCTTAGTGGTGACACCCATATGTGTTCTTTTATCCGAATTATATTTTTTAAATACAAATCTTTTGTTCCATCCTTCAATGATGGAGCATCTTTTAAAGGATTTGTATATAATTTATCAAATCTTTCCAACCATTTTTTTCCATGACTACTATCTAATAAAAATGGCTCACACATAATTATTAAAGCTATTACATATGCTAAATCATCAGGAGGTGGGGTTCGAGGCTTTAATGATGAATAAATTGATAACGCAATAAAAAATGCATCGGGATTCATAATCGCAGAATGAATACTATCTAACACTTTAGAATGAATAAATACCCTTTGCTGTACTACTTTTATTGTTTTCGCATGCTCTTTTGAACATTTCTTCAATAATTTTATATAATGTTCATCTTTCATTAATTACTTATTTATAATATTTAAGGTAACACAGCGCGGTTCACCAATTTGAAACTTAATTTCAGACGTTTTTATAACAACCTTTTCATCTAATACTTTTACCACTGAGCGGACCTCAAGATCCCCCGGGGAATTATAGTTTATGGAATAATCATATCCCGGAATCATATTCTCAGACATCTTTTTATTTTATATATAAGATGCTAGAACAAATATAATGTCATTTTTTCGGCTGCTTCGAGAGCGCGCGCGTGTAGGCTTAAGTAATAACTTAGTAATTATAAACAATGGAATGTCAGATATGTTGTGAGAAAATGACTTTTAAAAAATCATTACGTGGTAATATACCTTGCTATCATTGTGATATCCGTGTTTGCAGAAATTGTGTACAAAAATATATATTATCTGTTTATGATTTTCCAAAATGTATGAACTGCAAAACATATTTTGATATTGAATACATAAACTCTAACCTACAAAAAAAATATATTAAAAATCAATATAATAAACATTTAGAAAATATACTATATAATAGAGAACACTCTTTCTTTAAAGAGAGTTATTCCATTATTTTGAAAAATAAACAAAGGAATAGCCTCCTGGAACACCTAAAAATATCTAATATTTTAATTCGTATTTTTAAAAGTCATGGCAACAAATATCGCCACCGAACAAAAATACAAGAAAATATTAAAATAAAAATTCAGTCTAATTTAAAGGATTTGAATACTATTAATACTTTTAACTTTAAAATGCATTGTATTATCAAAGATTGTAATGGATTAATTAATTCAAACTGGCAATGCAGTGAATGTGCAACACAGATATGTCCGCATTGTTACAAAGTAAACGGCGCAAATCATGTCTGTATTGGCGAAGACATTAGAACGGTTGCACTTCTCAAGAAAGCACACCCATGTCCTTCTTGTTCTTTACTAATTACAAAAATTAATGGATGTGATCAAATGTATTGTACAAATTGTAACACACCATTTTCATGGCGAACTGGTCACATATTGTATGGTCAAGTTCATAATCCCCATTATTTTGAATGGGCAAGACATATCGGTCGTTCTGAACAAGAATGTGAATTAATTAATCCTGATCTTATCCCTTTCAAAATAAAAGAATCACTCTTTAAAAAGGTTAACGACTATATACTTAATAATCGTGATGATATTTCTATATTGTATGGTAATTCAAAACACCCTATAAAAAGAATCTTTAAAATATTGCTACGGTTTATTAACATACTTCTTAATGATGAAATTGTACATTGGAATCAATTATGTACTAGTAACACGGAAAAACTTAGAGTGGATTTCTTATCGAACAACATTTCTGAAAATTCTTTTAAAAAAATACTGAGACTTAGATACAATAAAACTGAAAAATACAAAGACGTGTTTAATATATTACACACATTCTCTAATACTATTGAAGAGTATATTAGATTATTGTGGTCTAGCGACGCTGACACCGAGAACACGGAAAAGCAAGTTGTGAAAATAATAGACGACATTAATCATTTACGACATTATTTCAACTTTGAATTTGGAAGACTGTCATTAAAACATAATATTTACTGCCCTTATATATCGAATACATACAGAATATATATGCAATTAGGAGGACATATTAAAGGTAATTTTGGACCAAATGATTTAGACCCCTTGTCAGATATCAATATTCATCGCGTCATCACGCAACGAATCCCAATGTCTTTGATATATAATAATTTATAACATATTCTAAACCTTTGTCATCTATCATATTTTTTGTAGCTCTTACCTGAGCCACATCAAACTCATTTGGAAAGAAAAAACGATATATCTGTGTATGTAATGGCATATTCCAATTTATTGGAATAATATCAGCGTTCAACTCAACTTCATCCAACTCTGTTACTTTGAAAATATATGTTTGATTATTTGAAAATCCAATTACTACATCCGAAAGCCTAAAAGACTGACCCGGATAAACGACATTTATTTTATTATTTTCTGTTATACTTACGAAACCACCTTGTCCCGGTCCATTTAGTGAAAATATTGACATTTCGCTGACTTCTGATGATGGTGGATACAATAAAGATATTGTTTTTATAGAACCTTTTTCGTACAATTGTTTTCTCATTTCTCTTGCTTCGTCTGACAAATCAATAACCAATTTGCTTTGAGAAAAATACTTCAGAACCACATCCTTATATAATTCACCTACCCTTTTTATATGTTCCAATAACTTTTCAAAATCATCACCTGAAAATAATGTAGGTTTATCATTTTGTACGTTAAATATCATTTTAATTGTTTTATTAGTTGCGCTTGCCAATTTAGTATTTTTTGACATGTTTCTAGGAGGAACGCCGATTGTTATAAAATAGAATAAATCTACTAATGTGTCATCCATTAATCATCTAAATTTTTTAAATTCATATCGTGAATTCCATATTCAAGTAAATTCTTAATATTTTCAGTTTTTTCATATTCATGTATATTCTCATTAGTATCCGAATATTTATCATAATCGTAAATATTGTATGTTTTTCCACAATATTCATAAACATCTTTTTTATTCATAAAATCTTTACTCCACCATATTGGATGCTCTCTTAAACCATATTTACCATCTGTTTTAAGCATATAAGAAGGTATATATACATTTTTTATTGAATCACTCAACTGAATTATCAAAGGACATAACGATGATTGACAAACAGCATAATTCTGGCAACCAACTAAATATCCTAAATCATGTTTGAAACCAAAACCTTCACCTGGACATCTTTTTCCAGAATCTAGAAAGGTAATTATACTAGGATATCTTTTTATTAGTTCTCTAAAACATGGGTTATTATCTCTTTCTGTTAATATATATATATTGTCCCAAGATTTCAATTCTATTATTTTTATGTAAAAAGATAAAGGAGGTTGAAGATAACCATAATGACCTTTTCCCATTATATCACCACTTCGAAGATGTATTACCAGATCTTTTTCACCAAGTTGTTGTGCAGTGAAATCAAATAATGGTTTTAAATATTTTTTACATATATGCATTCTATCCTCAAAAGAAGTTTCTGCAGTATAAAATCCCACAAACCAAGAACTGAATTTGCCATCACCTATTTTGGTTACACATCCACGACGACCAATATTGCTCTCTGAAGGTTTATCACCCTTAAAATCAGAAGGATCTATATTTATTTCATAACTTGTAAATATTGCTGCATTTTTGTTTGGGCCTTTTGGAAGCAAACTTGGTCCCATCCAATTCATATCTTCAAAAGATATTTTATCAATATGATTTTCCATTGCATACTTTATAGCATTCATTATACAAATCATACAGTTGCCAGTTCTACCCAAACTTCTTTTCAATATTAATTCATACATTATCTAATTTAACTTATTGTGCCAAAACTCAAAATTAAAAAAACATATTTTATTATGAATATTAACAAAGACTATTTCGATGTTCCACCATCAAGTAAGAAGGTTGATATTGATTTAAAAAAAAATGAACACTTCACATTAAATACATTCTCTAAAAATAATAGAATATCCGAAAGTATTTGGAATTTTAGCATTAAATTCGGATATGTTGATACTAAATATGAAAACATACCATTGTATGAAAATAGTGAATTTAACTTATATAGACAGGACAACACTGCTGGATTTACTTTTAATGGTTTTTCATATCCACCCTATGATACAACAAAACCAAAAGGAGACATTATTGGATATATTAAGCATGAAATTTCTGGACGTGGGGGATGTTCATTTTCCGAATGTCTTAAACATGTAAAAGGATTTACTCAATTTAGACTTGATATACCCATCGCAATTATTAAATCATTCACAGATTTTAATCACATTATATATGTATCAATAGATGAGCTATCCGCATTTAGTCAGATTCATATACCTACAAGCGTATATAACAATAAGGACGTCACTTTTACATTATATTTAGCTGATACAAATCCTACACACAATACATATATATCATCATCCGAAATTACATTTCATCAAAAAACTAGTTTTCAAAAACTAAGTATTGAATTTTTTAATCCATTTACACAATTTGATGATAGTATTGATAAATTACAAATTATAAACGCAAGAATTAACTCTAAAGGATACTTAGAAATCATTGCAAATAATGTGCATAACTCTTTTGCAAAAAATAATACACTAATATTTCCAAAAAATAAATTAATTTTTCCCGAAATATCCCAGCCAACTGTGCAGTATGTCGGTGCGGTGCGCGGCACCGGCAACGCCCGGGATGCAACTGTTGTAATAAGAAACATAAAAGGAAAACATTTATATACAACTTTATCAGATATAAATGGTCTATTCGTCGTCGACGCATCAGCAGGCATGATCGCTACGGCATACAGAGGTATCGATATATCATATGATGCACAAAATATTATAGAATTGAAAGCTGTAGTCAAAGATGATAACGAATTATATATCACTCCTATCACAACTTTAATAGCTGATTATTTAATCTTCCACACAAAGGACGCCGATGCCATCGCCACGCACGACATTCGCGATGCATATGAATTATTCTCTAAGATATTATCTGTTGAAAATATTGATTCTGATTATAACAAAACAAATAATGTGAATGCAGGAACAAAATCATTACAAATCACATCAACTATTAAAACGTTTTATACTCTTATAAGTGAATTCTATAATAAACCTATTTCTATATCAATTATAAGTACTAAATTAGCCATTGCTATCGCGAAAAAAACATTCTCCTTCAATAACCAAAATAAAATTAGCTCTACAATCAACAGTATCGCTAAAAGTTTAAATATATCAATTAATAATACTGCCTTTTCGCAATCAAGAGAATATGTATCAAAAGCATTAGCATGTCATAACACACTAGATGAAGGTGATGGTATTAATTTTAATACATTTGCAATTGCATCGCGTGTTTTACACGAACATATCAATTCTGGCACTATTTCACATAAATTAACTAATATTAATTCTGTTCTTGAAAAAAGACGTGTTCTAATGGGTAAACCCAAAATTAGACCCGTATTATATGACTTTAATCTTAAATTGGAATTCGCGGCAAACTCATCAAATCAACTTAAAGAATCAGTTACTGTCTTAACCACTTTATTAAAAGATATAATCTTATCATATGATAGCATACAAACTTCTAATCTACCAATAACTATTGAAGAATGTTGTTTTGAAAATGATCACGAATTAATTAGAAGTTCTTTGAAAAATAGGCTCATTCAAATAAATCGTGATTTCTTATTCTCAAATATTGATACGAAATTAGTGTTCGCCAATCTATCAACATCTCCATTAACAATTGTCTTATTGCATGAAATTATCTATATGATTACTTGTAATTTTCACAAATTTATATCTAATGGGTTTTATATAGGAAAAAAAGGAATTGAAAATTATAATCTTATTACACATTCTTATAATATATATGAAGATTATGATAGTATTCCCATAGACCAGCATGGTCGACTCTGCATAAACCAAACTGCACCATTATACCCTGATGATATTATGATTCACACATTAACCCAACAATCATGCATTAGTATTATAACATTAGGAATTTTAGAAGACAATGGATATTCTGTAAACTATGATTCTAATTACATTAATGTACCGAGAATTTTTTATTATGATACACTCACAGACATTAAGCTCATTGACTATTCGGTGTCAGACCAACAACCAGAATGTTCATGTATTAAATTTGCGGATAGGGTCGAGCGCGCCCGGGACTCCACGCAGTCCAATATTCCTATTTCAGAACAATTACTTTTTTCTAAAATTATATCTTATGAATTCAGAGATAATTTTCATTTAGATTTAGTTATAGATAATTATATATCAGGTTTAGTCACTTTTATTCCCACAATACATATTAATGGTAATTTATATAAAACTTTCGATAATAAATCAGTAAATGCAAGCAAATATAAAAATACAACAATTAGTTTCAATTTTAGCGCCCTATCAAAAATACTCGATGAATCTAATTTTTCTGTTGATGTTAGATTTGAATTTGAATTTTACTTTGGTTCAGCATCCGAGCGGTCATCTACATGCTTAATAAACACTGTTTACACATCACCATTTAAATGGAAAGATTTAGATAATATCCCAACAATTTCTTATTCAAATAACGACATAGATTCACATTCAAATTATACAAACCAAGTTGGGCTATCATTAGAATTAGGATTCGGTAATCCAAATAATTCTAACTATTTTGTTTTTGCATTAGATCCTAATGGAATACAACTAGAACCTGAACCAGAACCAGAACCGGAACCTCAACCTGAGCCAGAGCCTCAGCCTGAGCCAGCTCCGGAGCCAGAACCGCAACCAGAACCTCAACCTGAGCCGGAACCAGAACCCCAACCAGAACCTCAACCTGAACCTGAACCAGAACCGGAACCAGAACCATTGGGTGCATCCGTTAATATAGGACCAGAAAACTGGCTTGAGTTTGCCTGTCAAATTAAATTTAATTCAGAACAAAAGAGTTTATATGCATTAACATCATCAGCGTTATATAATATTGATGTTAGTGGTGGTATCAGTACTATAATTGACGAATTGTCAGATGCATCCGATTTTGATTATTTTACGGATAATTCCGGTAATTTGTTATTTTGCATCACATCTTTAGAAGAATCTAGTATAGTCAAAGGATCTGATATTATAGAAACTTTAGAAATACCAGGGGCGACCGTTGATTGTTATCAACACTATATTTATATTGTTAACGATCTTGGACTATTTATTGTTAATACACATAATTTTAAAGTTATAGGTCAAGCTTTTGATTCACGTTTTAAAGGTAGTCACAGAATTGTTACTACAAATTCCGGTAATCGTCTGTTTATTACATCCAGAATACTTAACACACTAATCACAATTAATATTACTGACAAAACTCTACCATTTATACAATATACTTATAATTCGCAATTATTAACAGAACCTAGACAAATTTTGTATAATGATAATTATAAAATTTTGTTTGTTACATGTTACCATTCCAGAAATATTCTTATGTTTGAAACAAGTCAACTAAATACGAAGCCGCAACTTATTAGAAATATTGAAATGATTGAAAATCCATGTGGTATATTCTTTAGTAACAACTATTTGTATATTGCATCAAACAATGGAATTAATGGATTAAGTTATATCTCTCTCTGGCCGCAGGGAGTCGTCGCCGACAACACCAATATCTCACAATTTCATGATACATATTTAATTCGTAACACATATCCAGAAACCTTTCATATGGGAATAGAATATAATAATATCTTTATTGATCAAGAACAAGACTTGCTCATAGCAATATCAAAGAAAAATAAAACTGTTGATTTATTTGATAGTACTGTTTTCAACAATACTACCACTAATAAAAACAATAATACTTTGATAGATGAGCATCATAGATCTCTGGAAAAACCTGAACACCACATATCAAATATTAACAGAGACATTGATGGACATATCGTTATAGAATTAGATACTTATTTCGATAATATTAAACACTTACCATTATATATTAATAATGATGAAGATATCATTAATGTCAGTAACCAACTAGTTATTTCTTTAGACATTCTTAATGGATACTCTAATTCCTAATTAAAATATAAATACAAATATGATTGAAATTATTAACAGTACTTGGATAAATGCTATGTTAACACTTTTAATTAATATGGGTTCATCATATGTTATAAGTGATGTTCAAAATATTTTTAAGGGTGTTTTTTCATACAAATTTATGAAATGGCTCGTTGTTTTTGCTATATGTTTCTTATCTACAAAAGACGTATATGTATCTATATATATGTCATTGATATTTAGCATATTAGTATGGATACTACTAGATAAACAAAATCCAAAAACTATACCACAATTTAAAAGAGATATAAAACAATACATTAAGAACTTATTATTAAATATAGATAAATCAGTAGAATATGAATCAAGAACAGTCAAACAATCGGGATATTGATGATTTATCTAAAATTCTTATTGATGCGTTTGTTAAAAAACATCTTATTTCGCAAAACAAAGACATTAATGTATTTACACTAGTATCTTCTTTAATTCTGATATACAAAACTATATCTGAAAATAAGTCTGTTAAATATACAAGTTCTGAATTATATGAAGAACCATCTGGTATAGATAATATACTTAAAAATATAAAAGAAATACCATGTTCCAGCTCAAACAAACCCAAACAAACAGAGTCACCCTTTGTACATTTCGATAAAATGAAAGATATTTTTGAATTCATCACACAAAAATATCCAGATATTCATTCCATTGATTTGAGAGACGTATTTGATATTTATGCAAATATTAAAAGAATAATTGAAAACTAATCAAAATTAACAGTCATTGAACTATTTGTCCTTGAAAATGAACGTTTCTGATTTGAATTATTTTTTTTCCTAGATAAATTGGTCTTCTGTTTATTCTCACTTTTCATTTCTTTCTCCAATATATCATAGTTCTCATATATATACTTTAAAATTTGATTCTCAATAGCCCAGCGAAAAAAATTCATTTGACCTATTGTTGTTGTCAATTCAGAACCATGTTTTCTCAATACAATACGATCTCGTCGACAAAATGGATCCATCTGTCTTTTTGAATAAGCTTTCAATTGTGATTTATAATTCGAATATACTGCGAAGGGTTTACCATTCACATCATATTGTAAATTCCGGACACGTGAAAATTTTGTAACAAACCAATCTATCATGCGTAAAGATACTAATGATCGGTCCTGTAGTATTTCAACTAATGATTCCATATTTACCTTGTTTTCAAAATATTGTAATAACGAATTTAATAACAAACTTCCTTTTGTTTCGTATAATACTGGCATTTATAATTTCTTTTGTTCAACATAATCTTAAATGCGTTCAATGTTTTAAATCAAATATTTACATATAATTTAAGAAATGGCAGCCATTACTGCGGCTTCAAATTCAAAACAAATAGCACCATTACCTAAAACTTTATTACAAGCCGCCGTCATGGCTATAGAACTCGATAAACCGATATGTCTAGATTATTACGTAGCGAGTTACAACAAGAATTGTAAAATTGCAAGAGATGGTACAGAAGGAGATAAATTTCTTTACAAAAATCCAGAAGAATACACTTCGCCTCTTAAGGGTATGTTTAAAGTTGACCCTGGTCCTGATTCTCAAGATTCTTCATATGACTTGATATTTGAAACACAAAATTCTATATACTTGGCTTCGGGTAACATGTTGTAAATTCATAAAATTAAATATAATCACGAGTTATAATGGAGCGCTTTGATGCAGCTTGTTTAACAGACGCGAAAAAAGAATACACACAACGTTTAGTTCGTAAACTGAAAACACCTTTTTGTGAAAAAATATTCAGTATTTTGAAAGAAGTTAAAGATGAATGTACCGATATGCATGAAGATGATAAAGTGTTGATATACTTCCAAGATAGATTAGAAAAAATACCAGAATGGGATGATGTTAAAATACAACAGTTTAACAGTTATATTATTGCACAAACTAAGTGTGATTATATTGAAGAACTTTTACAAGCAGTCTTTATAATACACACAAAAATTTTAGCTGTCATTCAGCATCATAATTCCACAAAAAAATCAGAACTTAAACTACCATCCATAGAAAATTTTATTTTTCAAGCTTTCATTAACACATGTCGCGATATGTGGAAATTTGCATATTTATTTAAAGACTCGAAAAATTCTTGTGAATTTCAACAAAATACCAATATTTGTGAAGATAAAATTGGAAAAAGTATTATTGATACAATTGATGATATGTTGCCAGTTAGAGATATGCTTGTTGAACATGTACGCGAATATACAGTTAATGATGACGATGATGAAATTCCAGGAAAACAAAAAGGAGGCGATGCACCATTCGATTCGCCCATGCCATTTAGTCTAGATAATTTACCCGCAACTACTTACTTTTCACCAGTAACAGCACCAGTTCCACAGCCACCCATACCAGAATTTGCAGAACCAGCACCACAACCACTCGTACCAGCACCACAACCACTCGTAGGTGGTGCCCCATCTGATCCAACGCCTGTTGGTCTTGGCGCGCTGCCCACGCCAGGCGCCGCACCAAACCCAATTACCGAGACGCCGCCGCTGGGCCAACCATCACAGACAGCAGACGCCGCCGCGCCCGCGGTGCCGCCCGTGCCAACTCAACCTCCAACTGCTCCAGCACCAACGACCTGTGCTCAACCAACAGAAGAAATAAAAACAATTGAAATTACAAATGGTGCAAACCTACTAAATACAATTGATGGTGAAAATGTTTCATTAAATGAAAATACCTCCACAGGAGCTGTTACATTTGACCTTCCACCAAGTGCCAATTTAAAAGGAACTAGTATGAATGATATGGAAAGTTTATCATATTCACAACTCGTTTAAAAAAATAAATAGAAAGACTAATGAATGCTGAACGCTTTTTACTTATCGTTATAGCTTTGTCTATTGTTGTTATTATTATTTTTGGAGTACTACGAGTACTCGACATACGCGCCGGTCGCAGCGCCGCCGGAACGACAGAATCATTTAAAAACGCTGACCAAAAACCTGTACAAAGATTGAGAGCCCATAATCCATATGACGCATTTTACGCACCAGTATATTCCACATTGATTTCAGACCAAATTGTACCAAG
>MDTE01021787.1_pt1 | contig 25741 bp, 22 predicted proteins | sample 811231 | NCBI WGS metagenome assembly MDTE01 (sample SAMN05326651, study PRJNA326480) | marine metagenome | isolation source: seawater | place: Indian Ocean: Red Sea | collected 2010
GTTATATGAAATGGAAAAAAACGGCACTCTTAAAGTGCCGGCAATGAATGTTAATGACTCTGTTACAAAGTCAAAATTTGATAATCTGTATGGTTGTCGAGAAAGTCTAGTTGATGGCATCCGCCGTGCTACTGACGTAATGCTCGCAGGAAAGGTGGCAGTAGTTTGCGGGTATGGTGATGTAGGTAAAGGTTCAGCAGAATCTCTGAAAGTAAGTGGTGCCCGCGTTTTAGTGACAGAAATTGATCCGATTTGTGCATTGCAGGCGGCGATGGAGGGTTACGAAGTTACGACTATGGATGAGGCAGCAGCAGCTGGTGATATATTTGTAACAACTACGGGCAATATCGACGTTATTATCCTTGATCATATGCGAGAAATGAAAGAGCGCGCCATTGTCTGTAATATCGGTCATTTTGATAGTGAAATTCAGGTTAAAGAGCTAAAAAATTATAAGTGGCATAATGTTAAACCCCAAGTTGACGAAGTGGAATTTCCTGATGGTAAGCGCATAATTCTTCTGGCTGAGGGGCGTTTGGTAAATCTTGGTTGCGCCACTGGGCATCCGAGCTTTGTAATGAGTGCTTCATTCACTAACCAAACGCTAGCACAAATAGAGCTATGGAATAATAGTAAGAAATATGGGAATAAAGTTTATGTTCTTCCCAAAGAGCTGGATGAGAAAGTAGCTAAATTACATCTGGAAAAACTTGGTGTGAAGCTTACCGAATTAACAGAAGAACAGTCAAAATATTTAGGTTTACCGCAAGAGGGTCCATTCAAGCCTGACTTTTACCGTTATTAACTGTTTATTGCGAGATTCGGCATCGAAGAGTAAAAACAGCCATAGAAATGGTTGATAATTGTGAATTTACCTTATCAATAATCCTCAAGAATCTTGAGGTATCGCAGAGTTTTTCTGCGCGACTAGCACAAAGATTAAAATTAGGAGACGTTATCGGCCTATCCGGTCCTATTGGGGCTGGGAAATCTACTCTTGCGCGGTTTATTATTAACAGATTAACCGAAGTGCATGGTATGCCCACTTTTGAAATTCCCAGCCCGACTTTCACACTAATAGAAGAGTACGACTTCCCAAAATTCAAAATTTTTCATATTGATCTTTATCGTGTTGAACATCCTCCAGATATTCTTGAATTGGGATTAGAGGAACTTTTTACTGAGGGGGTTGCGTTAATAGAGTGGCCAGAGAGACTTGGATACCTTCAACCCTCTAATATGCTAAATCTGTTTTTATCTTCGGACAATGCTAGCAAAAACAGAATTTTACGTGTTGAAAACCCCGGTGCTTGGAAGCGCGAAGAATTGGACCAGGTATTTAATGGCTAAAAGACAAAAAACTATCCAAAGATTTCTTGAGATTAATGGTTGGTCTAATGCTGAACGCATCAAATTGGGGGGTGACGCTTCTTTCCGAAGTTATTACCGATTAAAGGACAAAGGACGCGGAGCAATATTAATGGATGCGCCGCCGGACTTAGAACAAGTTGATCCTTTTCTAAAGATTGCCCGACACCTTAAGTCCCTAGGTTATAGTGCTCCCTCTATATTCGCCGCAAACAGAGGATTAGGATTAGTACTTTTAGAGGATTTTGGTGAAAATACCTTCACGAGTTTATTAGCAGCTGGCGAAAACGAAAAGAAACTATACCTGCTAGCGACGGACTTTCTTATTGATTTACATTCGAGACCTTTGAACCAAACCGTTCCAAATAATCTAGAGCAATATACATTAAATAAATTTATTGCCGAGGTTTCTCTTCTAACGGATTGGTTTGTCCCTGCTTTCAATAATTGGGGGTTGTCTAAAGAATCAAAGTTAGAATTTGAGTTGAAATGGCGCCAACTTATTGGCCTTGATCTTGGAGTGCCTCAAAATTTAGTTTTGCGGGATTACCATGTAGACAATTTAATGCGATTGGAAGGTCGTGTGGGAATTGCAGCATGCGGTTTACTGGACTTTCAGGACGCTGTAGTGGGTCCCGTAACTTATGACTTAATATCACTAATTGAGGATGCAAGGCGCGATGTTTCTATAGAAACTGCTGAATCTGTCAAAAAAAAATACCTCTCTGCTTTTCCTAATATATGTCCTAATCATTTTCGGAGGTCGATGGCAGTTCTTGGTGCCCAACGTCATGCCAAGGTCATTGGGATATTCACCCGTCTTTGTGTCAGAGATAAAAAGATGGTTTATCTTGAGCACATTCCTCGGGTATGGCGCCTCTTTGAAAATGCCTGCAACCACCCTGAATTGTCTATAATGAAAACATGGATAGATGAAAATATTCCCGCTAAATATAGGTGTATACCGGAGGGATTAGCAGCGTCGTGCTAGAAGTATACCCCGAACACGCAATGGTATTAGCAGCAGGGCTAGGCTTGCGGATGCGTCCAATTACTGAACATAAACCAAAACCACTTGTTTTACTTGGTGGTAGGACATTACTTGATCGAGCTCTTGACCATTTGGTAAGTGCTAATATTAGTTCGGTGACAATCAACCTACACTACTTGGGCAACATGATAATAAGTCACCTAGAGTCACGAAAAGAACCAGATATATTTTTTTCCGATGAAAAGAGTAAGCTATTGGACACTGGAGGAGGGGTAAAGGCATCACTAAATAGTCTCGGCGTAAATCCGTTTTATGTTGTTAATGCAGATATCGCTTGGCAGGATGGATCCTCTCCCGCGCTTTCGCGTTTGGCCCATTTTTGGCAAGACGACAGAATGGATGTGTTACTGTTGCTTCACCCAGTAGACTTGGCGACGGGTTATGAGGGGTCTGGCGATTATTATATAAATAGTGAAATGGGTTTAACTCGGTCTCTCAAATCTGATACTGCGCCATACGTATTTACAGGCATTCAGTTACTTCACCCACGTTTATTTATAGATACACCTAATACCCCATTCCCCTTGTCTTTTTTGTATGATCGTGCGCAGGAGAATGGGCGTTTGTTCGGTATAATTCACGATGGGGCTTGGCATCATATAGGAACCCCCTCAGGTCTAATCGAAGCCGAAGAGTTATTTTTTCAATCGGAATCTCTTAAAGAAGATGAAGATGCCTCTTGATTCAACGGTCTATTCAATTGCACCAAATATTGCCTTCTTAGATATACTTGCAGCCGGTCTCTTGGATCGTCACGGCGATCAAAAATCAGGATTGAGTAATGTGCAAGTTTATCTGCCTAATCGTAGGGCCTGCAGAGGTTTGGCCGAGGCTTTTTTGCGCCAAGGTGATGGAAGTGGATTATTATTACCTAAGCTCATACCACTAGGAGAAGTAGAATCGGCGGATGAGTTATTAATTTCGGAAGATCAGTCGGGATTAAAAGACTCGTTGAATATTTTGCCAACAATATCCAGTTTCAATCGTCTACTTGCATTAAGCCGTCTAATAATAGAAGCGGAGAAGAAAAAAAGTAGTGAAAGTATATCAATCGCTAGTGCCGTTCGTTTGGCATCGTCCTTAGTGTTGCTCCTTGAAGAGGTAGAAACAGAAAAACTAGATTTCTCAAACTTACCCAATCTTGTCGAATCAGATTACGCTACTCATTGGCAACTTACATTAAAATTTCTGGGAATTATCAGTGAGCAATGGCCCCGGGTTCTTAATTCTCTTGGGTGTGAGAACCCAGCAAAACGCAGAAATATACTAAGTTCAGAATTAATCAAAAGTTGGCGTAGGCATCCACCTTCAGGTCCAGTTTATGCGGCGGGATCAACTGGTAGTATTCCTGCCACTGCCTCTATTTTAGTAGCTATTGCGAACCTGCCACGAGGAGCTGTTATTCTTCCAGGTTATGATTTATCGATGGATGAGAATGAACGGAATAATTTGCCCATAACCCATCCGCAGTTTGGGATGGCCCGTCTTGTCGAGTTATTGGAATTGAAATCTTGTGATATTAAGCCATGGTCAAAGGCAAATTTCGCTGTTTGTAGTCCTGATCGGGTGCATTTGATTCGGACTGCTATGACATCATCGGATGCGGATGTAACAGTGAAACCTTCATTTAATATAAAGGAGGCCCTGTCTAATGTGAACTTTATTTCCTGTCCGTCCCCTCAAGAGGAGGCGGGGGTTATTGCCCTAGCAATGCGGGAAGTCCTAGAAACCCCCGGTCGAACAGCTGCTCTTGTAACACCTGATAGGCAATTAGCTCGGCGTGTGGCGTCGGAACTTAGTCGTTGGGGTATTGTAATAGATGATTCGGCCGGTCAGTCTCTTTCATTAACCCCCATAGGGACTTTTCTCAATCTCTCTGCTGCCTGTTTTTCTAGCCAGTTGGCGCCAATACCCCTTCTCTCGTTCCTAAAACATCCGCTAGCAACAAATGGTCTTAAGCCTGATTTCTTCCAAAAATACGTTAGGTTACTGGAGCGTTTGGTATTCAGAGGCCCGAGGCCGGGTTCAGGGTCTAAAGGGATTGAGGTGGCATTAACTAGGCTCTCCCAAGAAACTGACGATAAAAGAAAAGAAACGAAGGCGTTGATTGAATGGTTTGATAATTGGAAAATGGCGATAACCGACCTAGAGAAGCTTTTTTTATCGAAAAATCCAGTTCCACTCTTAGAATTGATTGATACCCATATGAAGTTGGTTGAAGATTTTGCTGCAACGGATCAAATTAAGGGGTCAGAAAGATTATGGTGTGGCGATGATGGAGAAATAGCTGCTTCGTTTATTACTGAATTTCGTGAAGCTGCAAAATCCTTTCCAGCAATTTCACCCCAAGATTATCCGACTTTATTAGAGTTGTTGATGACTTCAAAAATTGTTCGCCCACGTTTTGGGGCTCATCCTCGATTGCATATTTGGGGTCTGTTAGAGGCACGCCTCCAAAAAGCGGACTTGATGTGTATGGGAGGGCTCAATGAAACGGTTTGGCCAAGTGAATCTAGGGCCGACCCGTGGATGAGCCGTCCAATGCGACAACAATTTGGTCTTCCGTCGGGCGATCGACGCGTTGGGCTTAGTGCCCACGACTTTGTTCAGTCTTTTTGTTCAGAAGAGGTTTTAATTACTAGGGCGGAGCGCGTTGAAGGAACACCTACCGTTCCAGCACGCTGGCTTTTGCGCCTTTTTAATGTGCTAAAAGAGGCAGATAAATCGGGGAACCTTCTGGATCAAATTCAAATTAAAGGTAATAAGTTTTTAACTTGGCAATCAACACTTGATTATCCAGATTTAATAAAACCGTGCGAAGCCCCTTCTCCCTGCCCTCCAATCTCTGCCCGACCTAGAAGGTTGTCTGTAACCCAGATTGAAACTTGGATGCGGGATCCATACGCAATTTATGCTCGTCATATTTTAAATTTAAGGCCGTTGGACGAAATTGATGGTGATCCGAGTATTGCTGATCGCGGAACAATGATCCATGAGGCATTAGAACGATTTGTAAGTGATTATCCAAGTCAAATGCCGTTTGATGTTTCTAAGGTATTACGTGACATAGGCATAGCTGCTTTTGGCAACGCGCTCGCATATCCCAGTGTTTGGGCATTTTGGTGGCCACGTTACGAGAGGATAATTGATTGGTTTGCTGCCAATGAAGTGGATTACAGGAAAACTGTCCATGCGACACATACGGAGGTAACTGGGTTACTTAAAATCCAGTCTGATTATGGTCAATTCACACTCGTGGCTAAAGCCGACCGAATCGACGAACTAAAGGATGGTACTATCAGTATAATAGATTACAAAACGGGGGCCTCTCCGAATGCTTCGGATGTTTTACACGGATTTTCGCCACAGCTTCCGTTGGAAGTCGTTATTGCTGAGGCTGGAGGTTTTGAGAAAATTATGAAGGCTAAAGTCTCAATTCTGGAGGTCTGGCGTATAGGTGGAGGAGATCCACCGGGAGAACGTCATCCCGTAGGAACTAAAATAGAGGATTTGGCAGGGGCTACGTTACACGGATTAACTAATCTTATTAAGCAATTTGATAACCCTAAGACACCTTATTTGTCTCAACCCGATCCAACCCATGCACCGGGATGGTCTGACTATGCACACCTTGCCCGCGTCCTTGAGTGGTCTTCAGTGGAAAGGGCAGATAATTGATTGCTCAACCACAGACCGATCCCAGCATTAAACAAAGGCCAGCAGCTAATCCAAATCGTTCTGTTTGGGTTGCCGCTTCTGCCGGTACCGGAAAAACTAAGGTACTAACAGATAGGGTTCTTGCCCTTCTACTTTCTGGAACACCACCCCACAAATTACTCTGCTTGACTTTTACTAACGCGGCAGCCGCTGAAATGGCTAATAGAATAAATCAGGTTCTTGCTCAGTGGTCGATAGCAGATGAGACTGAATTGAAGAAGGACATTAACTTTCTTATGGGCCAAAGAGCTAAGAATGACATTATGCTTAGAGCTCGAAAACTTTTTGGACAGGTTCTTGATGTGCCGGGAGGTATGAAAATTCAAACTGTCCATGCTTTTTGTGAATCACTGTTAGGAAGATTTCCCCTTGAAGCTGGTTTGGGCCCCTATTTTCAGGTCATGGATGAACGCGAGGCAAAAGAAATCCAAAATGAAGCGCAAGCTCGAGTTTTTTTAGAGGCACGTAGTTCTCTGGGAACAAAACTTGCATCTGCCTTAGCGGAAGTAACAAAACACATTCAAGAGAGTGATTTTGAAAAACTTTTGGGTGATTTTATTTCAGAAAGAGGCAGATTAAGTCGACTGATCGAACGTTTTGGTGACATGGATTTATTAATTAATCAAATTTATAGAAAATTAGGAGTTTCTAAAGATGAAACGGAATTTTCTATAAAAAAAAATGCCTGCATGAAATCAAATTTTGATATTCATGCTTTAAGAAAAACTGCGGATGCAATGGCGAAAGGCAGTAAGACCGATATAAAAAGCAGTAGAAAACTAAAGCAATGGATAGAAGCAAATTTGCAAGAACGAGAAAAAACTTTCGACTCTTATTTGTCAGTTTTTTTTACTTTAGAAGGAGAAAAGCGGGCAAGGCTGGTGCATAAGGAAGCGAAAGCCCTATATTCAGCAGCATCTAAAACCTTAGAAAACGAAGCCCAACGACTTGAACATTCTTTGTTGAGAATTCGGGCTAATGTAACCGGTAAGGCGACCGCCGCAATTCTTACAATTATTAATTCTTTGTTGGAAGTTTATGAAAATTGTAAAAAAGAACGGGCGCGGCTAGATTATGATGACTTAATTCTCACAGCTCGTTCTTTGCTTGAAGCAGAGGGCAATGTTTCTTGGGTAATGTTTAAGCTCGATGGTGGTATCGATCATATCCTAATTGATGAGGCTCAAGATACAAATCCAGATCAATGGGCTATTATTACTGCTCTTTCGGAAGAGTTTTTTTCCGGTGAGGGGGCGTCGGAGATAGAGCGAACGATATTTGCAGTTGGTGATTCTAAACAGTCTATTTATAGTTTCCAGCGATCTGATCCAAAGGCCTTTGAGGAGATGCGTAGTTATTTCCGGACTAAGGCAATGGAAATTGCTAAACCATGGAAAGACGTTAATCTTTATATTTCTTTTCGTTCTACATCTTCCGTTTTGAAGGTTGTTGATGCGGTTTTAGCTTCGGAGCCCCTAAAGCTTGGTGTAGCCGAAGCTAAAAAGAAAATTCTACATGAACCACTGCGTTATGGTGAAGCGGGTTTAGTTGAGCTGTGGCCGCCGGTGGGGCCGATTGAGCAACAGGAGTTAGAGCCATGGACACCTCCGGTGAAAGCGCAGTGGGGTTATGATCCCCAAACCCAGCTTTCTGAGGGGATTGCGGCCACAATTCAGAATTGGATTAAAAAAGGGGAAATATTAAAGAGTAAAAATCGTCCTATTAGGGCAGGAGATATTATAATTTTAGTGCGCCGTAGGGGGACTTTTGTTGAAAAAATGGTTCGGGCATTAAAAAGAGAAAATTTACCGGTAGCAGGCGTAGATCGAATGGTTCTTAGCGAACAGTTGGCAGTGCGCGACCTGGTTTCTATAGGAAATTTTCTTTTACTTCCTGAGGATGAATTAAATCTAGCAGGGGTTTTGAAAAGTCCATTGATTGGATTCTCAGAAGACGATTTGTTTGAGCTTGCATACAATCGCGGGCAATCTAATTTATGGGAAACACTGTGTCGTCGGTATGAAGAAAAACCAATCTTTAAATTTGCTTTTGAAGAACTTAGGACGTTGTTAGAAACAGCGGATTTAGCACCGCCATTTGAATTGTTTTCAGAAATTCTTGGCAAGAGAAATGGACGTAAAAAAATTATAGGTAGGCTTGGGTTGGAAGCTAATGATCCGATTGATGAGTTTTTAACTTTGGCTCTCCAGTATGAACGTACACAGATACCTTCACTCCAAGGGTTTTTGGATTGGTTCGATAAAAACGATATCGAAGTTAAGCGTGATTTTGAACACGCCATCCGTAATGAAGTTCGAGTAATGACCGTGCACGGAGCAAAGGGCTTGCAGGCCCCGATTGTCTTTTTACCAGACAGTATGCAGGTGCCGAATGGGTTACCTAGAATTTTGTGGACAGAGGATGAGATTATTTTATGGCCGCCTCGGCGCCGTTATTTCGAAAAGGAATGTGAAAAGGCTTTATCAGCTGCACGACAGAAAAGAGATAGTGAATATAGGCGTTTGCTGTACGTAGCAATGACACGTGCTGAGGATCGATTATATATTTGTGGTTGGAATACGCAGCGCCGTGCAGCAAGTGGTAACTGGTATGAATTGGTTGAATCAGCTCTAAAAAAAATTGGGTCTGCATTTGACTTTGATTTAAGTGACATTTGTTCTCAAGGGTGGAAGGGTTCCGGTTGGCGGCTTGAAAATCCTCAATTGCAAACAGCTAAAAATAATGCACTTGAAATTTCTATCATTAAGGAAAGTTTACCTGACTGGGTAAAAAAACAGCCAAAACCAGAGGCGGCCCACACGCAATACCTGTCTCCATCGCATTCTGAGGATTCTGAGCCGTCGGTTATATCTCCTATAGGAGATGGGGAAGTTGATTTTTTTCAGAGGGGTCTAATTATTCATAAATTGTTGGAGCTACTGCCAGGAATCCAAATAGAAAAAAGAAGACAGGTGGCCAGTCGCTTCTTGGCACAACCTGTTCATCAGCTAACACATGAACATCAAAGGGAATATATCTCCGAAGTAATGAGTGTAATAGAGAATACAGAATTTAAAGAAGTATTTGGTCCTGAATCCCGGTCTGAAGTAGCAATTACAGGTCGGCTAGGTGCGCAAGTTATAGTCGGCCAGGTTGACCGGCTTTTGATAAAATCTGATCAAGTTATGATTATTGATTATAAGTCGAGCCGACCACCACCCGAAAAACTAGCAGATGTCTCCCCAGCGTATTTGAAACAAATGTCATCTTATCGGGCGGTTTTAAACTCAATTTTTCCTGATAGGCCGATTAATTGTGCCTTACTCTGGACTTACACCCCTATCTTAATGCCGTTACCAGATGCTTTACTAAATAGGTATTCTGATCATTTAGATGCTTGACGGTTAAGTCTCTCATTCATAATTTGGACGTATACCGATATTTGTTTTTTAATTTTAGAAAGGAAAAATGGATGCCCAGCAAACCAATTTCAGATGAGTCTTTTGAATCGGAGGTTTTAAAATCAAGTGTTCCTGTTCTTGTTGATTTTTGGGCGGAATGGTGCGGTCCCTGTAAGCAAATTGGTCCGACTTTAGAGGAGATAGCGACGGAAATGGACGGGGAAATCTCTGTTACTAAGATTAATGTTGATGAAAACCCTGAGACGCCTACAAAATTAGGTGTAAGGGGTATCCCTACGTTGATGATTTTTAAGGATGGAGAAGTTGCGGCAACTAAGGTGGGGGCTTTACCTAAGGGCAAACTTGTAGAATGGATAAAAGAATCTATTTGATTTGGGATTTGTAATTAAAAAGTGACGTTTGCCTTTTAGGTATGCTTCGTTTGTTCATGTCTAAGCACCGCGCCCACTAAGTATAGTGAACCGCATATCAGTATACGGCCAGGTTTTGACGATACCTTTATAATTTTCTCCACAGCCCCCCTAAAGTCACTAGAAACGGTTGCTGTAATACCTAATTGCTGAGCTGCTAGTTTGCATTCTTTTGCAGACATGCTCGATGCTTCGCCCGGAATCTTAATTGCATTCAGAGTTTTGATGTAATTTGCCAATGGCCTTAAAAATTCTTTGGGATCACGACTGTTTATGTAACCAAATATGATATGGAGAGGCTTTTGCTGCCATTGAGATAAAGAGGTTGCAAGTGCTTCTGCCGCTCCAGGGTTGTGTCCCCCATCAAGCCATAAAGACCATCCCCTTGGGAGCGACTTTGCTGAGGGCGTGGTAAGTTTTTGCAAACGACCCGCCCAAAAAGTAGACCTTATACCGGTACCAATCACATCATCATTGATTTCAGATTTTTTAAGTAATTTTGCCGCAATAGCTGCTGTAGCGGCATTTGTTAATTGATGTTCACCTTCAAGGGAAGGTATGGGGAAAACATAATGGCGTTTCTTAAATCTCAAATAAAATTTACTCAGTGAAGAAGAAAACTCCCAGTCTTGGCTATATGTTATCGTTTTTACGCCTAACTTTTTTGCATGTTTCTCAATTACCAACCCGGCCTCTGCATGCTGTGGTCCTATTAAAGCAGGAACGCCAGGTTTCAGAATACCCGCTTTTTCAAATGCAATCTTATCTAAGGTGTGACCTAGCCAATTGACATGGTCTTTTGATATAGGAGTGATAACGGTTAGCGCAGGTTTCTTAATGACGTTGGTAGCGTCAAATCTACCACCTAAACCAGTTTCTATTAGGGTAACATCGGCGAGAGTACGCGAAAATGCTAAAAAAGCGGCAGCGGTAGTGATTTCAAATAACGTGATAGGATCACCAGCATTAACTTCTTCACATTCGCTGAGTATCTTAGTTAGTGAGAGTTCGTTAATATTTTGACCGCAAAGGTAAATACGTTCAGAAAAGTTGACAAGATGGGGTGAAGTATAGCGGTTAACCGTTAAACCTGCCCTTTCGCAAATTTCATTTATGAAGGCAATCGTTGAACCTTTGCCATTTGTTCCCGCGACATGAATGACTGTTTGTAATTTATTTTCTGGATGGTTTAATTTTTTTAAAAGCGTTTTTATGCGGTCAAGGGATAAATCTATGACCTTCGGATGAAGATCATTTAAACGAGTTAATATTTTATTACTCTGCAGCGGGCCGCTCTTCTGTTACGTCTTTGCTCCTCTCATTCGAGCGATGTGAATCTAGTTTTTCTTTCACTCGGTTTTGCGAGTTTGAGCTAATAGATATAACATTATCATCCATCCGTTTAACCATCAAAAGATTGGTGATTTTAATAAGTTCATCCCGAATTTGATGCCGATGAACCACCCGGTCTATCATTCCGTGTTCTAATAGATATTCGGCTTTCTGAAACCCCTCGGGTAGTTTTTCATGTATGGTTTCCTCTATTACTCTGGCACCAGCAAACCCTACAACTGCCCCGGGTTCAGCAATAGCAATATCACCTAACATTGCAAATGATGCAGTGACTCCTCCAGTAGTGGGATCTGTAAGTATAGTAATGTATGGTAATTTTGCATTTTTGACTTCATCTACGGCGACTACTGTTCTGGGCATTTGCATCAAAGAAAGAATGCCCTCTTGCATTCGTGCGCCACCAGATGAAGTGAAACAAATCAGAGGAGCTTCCTGCAAGACTGCTAATCTTGCAGCGGTGAGAAATGCTTTTCCCAGAGCTAGTCCCATGGACCCACCCATAAAAGCGAAATTCATTATTGCGACTACAACCTTTTGCCCACCTAACTCACCATGAGCAAGAATCATAGCATCTTCTTCATTAGTTGCATTTCTACTTTCTTTTAGACGATCGGTGTAGCGTTTTAGGTCCTTAAATTTAAGGGGATCAGATGTTAATTTTGGCAGATCGACCGTTTGATATTTTCCTTCATCGAAAAGAAGTTTAAGGCGCTCCTTCGCGGGAAGTCTTATGTGGTATCCACAGTTATTACAAACTCTGTGTGAGGTCTCCAATTCGCGGTGGAAGATCATTTGTCCACAGCCGGGGCATTGATGCCACAGGTTATCAGGAACTTCTTTTTTTTCTACGAGGGCTCTAATCTTGGGACGAACGTAATTAGTTAACCAATTCATGACCGTGCTCTTTTAACACTCTTTGAAAGTTCACTTACAAAGTCTAACACGGAACTAAGCAAATCGGGACAATTAATTATTTCTCTATTTGTCTCTGCTATTTTACCAATGCGTTCCACTATCGCAGAGCCGACTACAACTGCGTCAGCTAATCGAGCAACTTCGGCAGCATGGACTGCGGTTTTAATACCGAACCCAATAGCTAAAGGAAGATCGGTCTCATTTTTTATTAAAGTAATAGCCTCAGCTATGTTGGATATTGCTGAGGATTTTGTACCGGTAATACCTGCAATGGATACATAATATACAAACCCAGTTGCTTCCTGCATTAGTCTCGGAAGCCGGTCCTTGTCACTAGTAGGGGTTGCAAGCCTAATAAAATCAATCTCTTTAGCATTAGCGGACAGTCTGAGTTCGGAATCTTCCTCTGGCGGAAGGTCAACGATTATTAATCCATCCACACCTGCTTTTGCAGCATCAGTTGAAAAACGTTCGATCCCGTATCTGTAAATAGGATTAAAATAACCCATCAATACAATCGGCGTATTTTGGTCTTTTTCCCGAAATGTTTTTACCATACCTAAGGTGCCATGCATATCCTGTCCTGCCTTGAGGGCTCTTAAGGATGATTTTTGGATGACTGGGCCGTCTGCCATGGGGTCCGTGAATGGCATGCCAAGCTCAATTATATCCGCACCAGCATCAGGTAGCCCATTTAGAATTGCATTTGAGATATCAATATTGGGGTCACCAGCGGTTATGAACGTAATCAGTCCTGCCCTCTTTTCTCGGGTAAGCTTTTTAAATCGTGCTTTTAGCCTGCAAGATCTTTGTCTCATAGAGAAATTTCCAATGCATCTGCAACTGTGAAAACATCTTTATCCCCTCGACCACACATATTCATTACTAACAGGTGATCGGGAGGCAGGGTTGGCGCAATGTCGCTTACATATGCCAAAGCATGAGCTGGCTCCAGAGCGGGTATTATACCTTCAAGTTTTGCGCATAATTTAAATGCTTCGAGTGCTTCTTCATCCGTTATGCCCACGTAGTTTACCCTACCAATGTCGTGGAGCCAGGCGTGCTCTGGTCCAATCCCCGGATAATCTAGGCCGGCGGAAATAGAATGCGCTTCGGTTATCTGTCCGTCTTCATTTTGAAGAAGATATGTTCGATTGCCATGGAGCACCCCGGGAACTCCCGCGCTAAGAGAAGCCGCATGTTTGTCAGTTTTTAAACCTTTACCCGCGGCTTCAACGGCAAAAATTTTAATATCTTTCTCATCGAGGAATTCATAAAACAGTCCTATGGCGTTGGAACCCCCGCCTATGCACGCAACAAGAGAGTCAGGGAGCCTTCCCTCTGCTTTCATAATTTGATTGCGCACCTCTATCCCAATGATTTTCTGAAAATCTCTAACCATTGCGGGGTAGGGGTGTGGTCCAGCAACCGTTCCTATTATGTAATATGTAGTTTCAACATTTGTTACCCAATCGCGCAACGCTTCGTTCATGGCATCTTTTAGTGTTGCTGAACCGGATGATACTGGAACAACCTCAGCTCCAAGAAGCTTCATTCGAAAAACGTTTGGGGCTTGACGATCAATATCAGTTTCACCCATATAAACAACGCATTTCATTCCGAATAAAGCACAAACCGTGGCTGTTGCCACGCCATGTTGTCCTGCTCCAGTCTCCGCTATGATTCTTTCTTTTCCCATCCTTCGGGCTAAAAGGATCTGACCCATTGTGTTATTAATTTTGTGGGCACCAGTGTGATTTAACTCATCTCTCTTGAAATAGATTTTTGCGCCTCCTAAATACTCACTCAAGCGTTTCGCATAATATAGTGGGCTAGGTCGTCCAACATAATGTTTGAGGTAATATTCTAACTCTGACCGAAAAGCGGGGTCTTCTTTGGCTTCCTCATAAGCCTTCTCCACGGATAATATCAGAGGCATAAGAGTTTCCGCGACATAACGTCCACCAAATTTACCAAAATGGCCATTTGAATTTGGGTGTAATTTTAAGGTATTTGGTTTGTTATTCTTGGTTTTGATCATGTTTTAATAAAGTATAAAAAAGAATTAAGAGTAACTATATTAACGGGTTATACTCTGCAGCTACGACAAGGCAAGAACCGTTTCTAAAAATTCCTTAATAAGTTTTGGATCTTTTTGTCCGGGTGTGATTTCAACTCCCGAAGAAATATCAACGGTATTTGCTCCAGTCAGATTAACAGCTTCCGAAATATTTTTCGCATTTAGGCCTCCAGAAAGTATCCAATGGTTTTTCCAAGGCTGATTACCAAACAGTTTCCAGTCAAACGCAAGAGCATTTCCACCTGGTAGAGAGTTTTTAGAGTTTTTTGGGACTTTAGCGTCAAAAAGAATTTTATCGGCAATACCGGTGTATTTCTCAATTTTAGAAAAGTCCCCTGAATTTTCTATGTGGATCGCTTTAATAACAGGTAATCCTGTAAACTGTTTGATCTTTTTTACTCTTTGGGGGCTCTCTTTACCGTGTAGTTGCAAAATATCTAATGGAACGTTATCAGTAATATTTTTTAGGGTTTTACGCGAAACGTCTACAAATAAGCCAACCTTTTTAATCGTGGGTGGAACTATTTTTGCTAGATTGATCGCTTCGGCAACCGTTACTGCACGGGGTGACGGAGGATAAAAAACTAAACCAACAAAGGATGAACCAGTTTCAATCGATGCTTTCATCGCATCTAAAGTATTGATTCCGCAAATTTTTACACTAATTGCCATATTTTGAGCTATGCCCGATAGAGATTTCTTCGGCAATTCTCTCCGCTGCAGCTTTGGGGTCATTGGACTGGGTAATTGGTCGCCCTATTACCAAATAATCGGCTCCAGCTTCGATAGCATTAGATGGGGTCATTATTCTTTTTTGGTCATCATTTGATGACCAAGCCGGGCGAATACCAGGAACCACCAAAAGACAGTCCGAACCAAGTGATGCACGTAATAAAGAAACTTCTTTTGGTGATGCTACTAAACCATCCACCCCAGCTTTAAAAGCAAGCATACCAAGTCTTAATACCTGATCTTTTATGGGTAATTTTTGACCAAGACTAACTAAATCATTATCCAACAACGAAGTTAGAATAGTGACCGCTAGAATCAATGGGCTCTTAGCTGTACCTCTAGCCTCTACAGCAGATTTCATCATTGCTGAACCGCCAGAGGCGTGTATGGTAACCATATGACAATTTAATTCTTTCGTAGCTCTAACAGCCCCTGCAACGGTATTAGGAATATCGTGGAATTTTAAATCGAGAAAAATTCTATGCCCGATTTCAAGGATTTGCATAACTCCTGCAGGCCCATTCGCAGTAAAAAACTCTTTACCAAGTTTGATGGCTCCCACAACTCCCTTCAATTCTTGGGCGAGTTCTATCGCTTTCTTTAAGTCGGAGGTGTCAATAGCACAATAAATACGTTCTTCTGCTTTCATTAAATTTACGTTGTTGTTTTTTCTTTGGTATAATCGAGTGGATCTATAGGGTTTTCTATCGCCTTTTCGGCTCCCTCCTTTTTTTTCTGTTGGGTTTTAATATTCATTTTTAAACGAATTTTTGAAATGGAAGATACACCTATTCCGATTACTAAACCGATAGATATCGCCCCTAAAATAAAAATGTATAAAGGTGCTGTCGCTGTTAAAGGTAAAGGAAAAAAGTCAATTGTGGTCATTTCTCTATTAGAAACTGCAAAAATTGCGGCGACTAATGCGATAACCAAAAAGGATATTCTAATGACAATTTTCATTAATTGATCTGCATTAAATATTCCTACAAAGACATTGGGTTATTCTTTAAATGATTTATTGTGACGTTGCATTAAGGCGTTGCTTTAGATCTTTTCCAACTTTAAAAAATGGTACGGATTTTCGTGAAACCTTGACTGATTCTCCAGTCCTAGGGTTACGCCCGGTGCGGGATTCTCGATTCTTGATCGAAAAGGCTCCAAAACCCCTTAGTTCGACTCGACCACCCCTAGCTAAAGCCTCCGAAATTTCGTCAAAAATCGTTGAAACAATTCTTTCGACGTCGCGGTGGAATAAATGTGGGTTTTTTTCTGCTAATAACAAAATCAACTCAGACTTAGTCATTTCAGTCAGCCCTATTTGAATATCAGAACTTTAATTAGATCTACTTAAGTTGAATAATTTAATTCCAAGGGTGCCAGACAGATACTAGGCCGTCAAGGATAAGTCCTTCAGAAAAAGGCGTTTTTGGTATATTGGCGGTTAGGTATTTTAACCAGTCAGACACCTCCCGTTGAATATTAATATCGCGTATTGGTATTGGGTTTTTAGCACCGATCTTTTTTTTCAACCAAATTTTTGCTTGGCGTTCATCACCAATTTGATCGACCAATCTATTTGCAACAGCCATTCTCCCAGTAAATAAGCGCCCATCAGCGATACGATGAACATTTTCTATTTTGATTTTACGCCTTTCGGACACAATGCTGACAAACATTTTATACATATCGTCTACTAAACTTTTCGTTGCTTTTTTTGCCATAGGAGTAAATTTAGAGAAGGGCGATGGTTCGGATTTTAAGGGGGAACTCTTTATTAACTCAAATTTAATACCCAATTTTTTCAAAAGTTCGGTAACTTCTGCTGCTTTAAAAATCACACCTATAGAACCAGTGACAGTTCCCTCGTGAGCGTAAATACGGTTGGCACTTACCGCAACTAAATAGGCTGCTGATGTTGCCAATTCGTCCATAACTGCGATTACTGGCTTTTCTTTACGAAATCTTGAAATTGTCTTGAACAAAGCTTCTCCTCCGACGATAGTCCCGCCGGCAGAATTTATTCTCACTATTAAAGCTTTTGCATTTTTGTCGAGCAGAGCTTTGTCGATTGCTGCGAGGCGCTTTGGATCATTGTAGATAAGATTTTCAATTTTGATCCGCGCGATATAGTCCTCAGTAATAATTCCTTCAAATTTCATTACGAAAAGGAGTCCTAACAACAAAAATATGACTATAGACAAACTTCTCCAAACCTGAATCCGTCTTTTTAGTCTTGCCCGGTCTATTAAGTAATCCGCATCCATAACCTGCAGCTGTATTTAAGTTCTATAAGATGTTTTAATATATTGTCTTAAATTTTTTCATTTTTTAGGCCTTTGATGCATCTTTTGACTCCGAGCTTTCTAATTCTTCGGGACTATTTTCCTCGGCAGTATCTGCGCTATCCCCTGTTTCAAGGGTATCATCTGAGAGTTTCTCTTCCTTTTCATCAGTGACCTCGGAAGGTGTTGTCTCTTCCCCCTCTGCTTTGCGCATGGCCGCCCCAAGTATATCACCAAGACTGGCGCCAGAGTCTGATGAACCATAATGGGCCATTGCCTCTTTTTCTTCGCTTATTTCCTTAGCTTTCACTGATAAGGTCAGTTTATGTTCTCGTTTGTCTATGTTGGTTATTTGTGCGTCAACTCTATCTCCGACTGCAAACCGATCCGGTCGTTGTTCACTTCTTTCACGAGATAGGTCAGCCCGACGAATGAAACCCTTAAGTCCACTTGAAATTGTTACCTCAACACCACCTTCTGTAATAGAGCTAACAGTGCACGTTACAACTTCCCCCTTTTTAACTTCGCTGGCTGCCGACTCTAATGGGTCATCAGTTAGTTGTTTTATACCAAGGGAAATACGTTCTTTTTCAATATCAATATCTAGCACTTTGGTTTTGACAACATCGCCCTTTGTATAATCATTAACAGCGTCTTCCCCAGATTTTTCCCATGATAAATCAGATAGGTGTACCATGCCGTCAATTTCTCCTGGAAGGCCAATGAATAAACCAAATTCGGTTATATTTTTGATTTCACCTTCTATCTCAGCACCTACCTTGAAACTCGTTTCAAAACTAGTCCACGGATTATCTTGGGTTTGTTTTATTCCTAGGGAAATTCTCCGTTTACTTTGGTCTATGTCCAGAATCATTATCTCAACTTCTTGACTAGTTGAAATAATTTTCCCGGGATGGATGTTTTTCTTGGTCCAACTCATCTCTGAGACATGCACTAGCCCTTCTACCCCCGGTTCGAGTTCTACGAAGGCGCCATAATCTGTAATGTTACTTACTCGACCGGTAAACACGCCCTCAATGGGATATTTTGTCTCAATGCTATCCCAAGGGTCGCTCTCTAGTTGCTTCATTCCGAGTGAAATTCTCTGTGTTTCAGTATTAAATCTTATTACTTGTACGTTTACTGTTTGCCCAACCGTCAAAACTTCACTGGGATGGTTTATGCGGCGCCAAGCCAAATCTGTTACATGCAACAATCCATCAACTCCGCCAAGATCCACGAAGGCACCATAATCAGTAAGATTTTTTACAATACCTTCAATTACTTGGCCTTCTGTTAAGCCCGCTAGTAATTCGGTACTCTGCTCAGCACGAGATTCCTCCAAAACGGCTCGTCGGGAAACTACAATATTCCCACGACGCCGATCCATTTTGAGAATCTGGAATGGCTGTGGAGTACTCATCAGTGGGTTAATGTCTCGCACGGGTCGCACATCTATTTGGCTGCCAGGTAAAAAGGCGATGGCACCAGAAAGGTCAACTGTAAAACCTCCTTTGACCCTGCCGAAAATAGAGCCAGTGACTTTCTCTTGATTGTTAAATGCTTTTTCTAACAAGGTCCAAGATTCCTCACGGCGAGCCTTTTCACGAGAGAGCATGGCTTCACCCTGGTTGTCTTCGATTCTTTCTAGATAAACATCTATTAGATCTCCAGGCGATATCTCTGGCGTGGAGCCAGGGGCACCAAATTCTCGAATTGGCACACGGCCCTCAGACTTTAAACCCACGTCTATTAAGACAGAATCGCCTTCTATCGCTATAACTGTGCCTTTTACTACTGAACCTTCTGAGAGTTCACCTTCTCCAAAGGTTTCTTCCAGCATACTCGCGAAATCTTCATCAGACATCTCTATATTTGCATCGGGGTTTCCTAACTCAATCGCCATTCTTAACTTAAACCGTTTCCTTCCATATAGTCCCAAAAAATATTGGGTCTTGTCCTAGGTCGTACACTGGCTGATCCCCAATGGATCAATTCCCTACCATTGCACTCTTGTTACACCAAGGACCTATCTTATCTATTGATGAACTCTAATGCTTTAAAAAATACCGCGTTCGAATCCATGTTACTCGTATCCAAAGTAATTGCATCGTCGGCAATTACCAATGGAGCTATATTACGAGAACTATCTCGTGCATCGCGTTCTCGAATATCTTTTAGAACGCGCGAATGTATAGCGTTTTCACCAGCTTCAAGCAACTCTTTAAGGCGCCGTGCCGCGCGCACCTCTATTTGAGCATTCAAGAAGAACTTAAATTGAGCTTTGGGGCATATTACTGTACCGATGTCTCTACCATCTAAAACCGCTCCGGCAGAACCCTCAGGTGGATTCTGAGCAAATGTTTGTTGTCTTTCTATTAGTTTTTGTCTTACAGCTGGCAAAGATGCGATTTTACTGGCACATTTCGTTATGTTTTCAGATCTTAGGAGCGGATTCTTTAATATTTCAGGAGTGATGGAGGATACAGTTGAACAAGCTATATCTTCGTTTATATCTTTACATCCTTTGGTAAGTTCTAAAGTAAGATATCCCACAGCACGATAAAGCAAGCCAGTATCAAGATATGCGTAATCAAAATGGTCGGCCAAACGGCGTGCTAAAGTGCCCTTTCCACTGCCAGCGGTGCCATCCACTGCAATTACCGGTTTGTTCAAATTACTTTCCTTATTTGTGCACCGAGGTCGTTCATAAGGCTTACGAATGAAGGAAAACTTGTACTTATATGTTTCTCGTCATCAATAGCTATCGGATTTTTTGCATTTAACCCTAATACTAAAAATGACATCGCAATTCGGTGGTCCATGCGAGTCTCTACAGTTACCCCTCCTTTTACATTGTTTTTTGTGCCGGTAACGATAAGATCATCTTGGTCTGTGTTGACATTCACTCCACACGCTTTAAGTCCGTCTGTTATAGCTGTCAAACGATCACTTTCCTTAACACGAAGTTCAGCTAACCCTTGCATGCGTGTAGTACCTATAGCGTTAGAGGCGGCGACCGATAGAATTGGATACTCATCTATCATCGCTGGCGCACGTTCTGCAGGGACAACTACACCATTTAATTTTGAACTACGAACAATCAGGTCCGCCACGGGTTCGCCTGCTTCAATTCGGGAGTTGTGTATTTCAATGTTGGCACCCATTTCTTTCAACGTAGTTATTAAACCAGTACGCAAGGGGTTGATACAAACATCATGAATCGTGATTTCTGAGTTCTGAGTTATAAGAGCGGCGACAATTAGAAAAGCTGCTGATGACGGGTCCCCTGGGATAGTGATTTTTTTCCCTTCCAACTCGGGTTGTCCTCTAAGCGTAATAATTCTTTTATTTTCGAATTCATCATTAATTTTAACTTTTGCTCCAAAATGTTGTAGCATTAACTCGGTATGGTTGCGGCTGCGCCAACTTTCAATCACACTAGTTTCACCAGGTACATTTAATCCCGCTAATAGTATTGCAGATTTAATTTGTGCCGATGGTACTGGTAAGGAATATTTGATTGGAACCGCCATTCGAGTGCCCATTATTGTTAAAGGCATTTTATTATCTTGCTGGGCTATAATCCTTGTACCCATTTGTGCTAGTGGTGTGGCAATCCGTTCCATCGGCCGTTTGCGTAAAGAGTCATCGCCGGTGAAATGTACTTTTATGGAGTGTGTAGCTACTAGGCCCATCAATAGCCTTGCGCCAGTTCCTGAATTTCCCATGTCGATAGTTTTATTCGGTTCACGAAGTCCTCCCACCCCCACCCCATTTATTTCCCATAAACAATTTGATTTACGCTCAATATTTACCCCCATTTCTTCTAATGCATTTGCAGTATGTAAAACATCATCACTGATTAAAAGGCCGTGGATATCGGTTGTGCCGACAGAAATGGCTCCTATCATAAGCGCTCTATGAGAGATCGATTTATCACCAGGCACACGAGTAAATCCTCTAAAAGTATTTATAGAGTTAGAAACTAGGCTAATCATTTAATAAGCTTCTCATCAAGTATAGTTAACATTGACTGTCAGAATGTTAGTGTTTTTGTTTAATGTTTGTAGCATATTGATTATTTGTTATGCGAAAACAACCATTATTAAAATAGTTTTGACAGTGTTGGCGGATCATGGCATTTGCATTTTATGCTTAAAGTTTTTTACGGAGGTCTAAATGGTAAAGCCGGAGTGGGGTATTAAAAGGATTTGCCAGAGCTGTAATGCTCGCTTTTATGATATGCGCAGGAGCCCAATTGTATGCCCGGTTTGTGGGACAGAGTTTATGCCAGTCAAGTCAGGCCGTGGTTCTCGCCCTAAGCTTGTCACACCAGCCCCAGAGTCAATCAAAACTGAGATCATGGAGCCTAATAATAGTATGGAGTTGGAGGCAGATGAAGGAGATACCCTTGATGACCCTGCTCTAGATATCCTAGTAGAGGATGATGGGAATCAAGACGAAACAATTGAAGACGTTTCTGATCTTGAAAATGATCAAAATATGCTTGATGTAATCGATAATAGTGAAGGAAATCCAGGAGATACTGAGAACTGATGGATCGTTGTGGTACTTGAAAAAATAATTTTTGGGAAGAAATCTTTCACTTCTAAGATTTAGTATAGCAAGTTATAATATTAAAATTGCTAAGTATTTTGCGATAAAAATCATCGGGGCCATAGCTCAGTTGGGAGAGCGCTTGAATGGCATTCAAGAGGTCGTCGGTTCGATTCCGATTGGCTCCACCATTTAAAATAGAGCCTCGCTTTTTTTGCGAGGCCCTATTTTGTTGACCTAAGTTTCCGTCTTAATTGTTATTTGGAAAATGGAATTTATATAGAACTCGGCTCAGCCTGATCTAATAAAAGTTTATGCAATAAATTATGGTCATTGGTAGCGCGTAGTTTTTTACAAACGTCTGAGTCGCGGAATAACCGTGAAATTCTAGATAAAGCTTGTAAGTGGTCCGCTCCAGAGCTTTCAGGGGCAATTAATAAAAAGATCAAATCGATGTTTTGATGGTCTACTGCTTCAAAGTTTACAGGTTTTTCTAATTTCCCAAACACCCCATATAATCGATTAAGGTTGGGCAGTTTTCCGTGAGGAATCGCAACGCCCCGACCTATCCCCGTAGTCCCCAATCTTTCACGTTCCAAAATTACGTCAAATATAGACCGTTGATTATGGCCACTAATATTTGCGGCGTGATAGGCTAATTCTTCTAGGACTTGTTTTTTGCTTGTCGCCCTAATTGGGTAAATAACACTTTCTGCAGAGAGCAAATCGCGTACTTTCATATTAAATACCTATCCGAGCGTAACAAAATGTTGACATTGAGGTCATAGCAATAGTCCTAGTTTAATCAATTTGTGGGTACTTATTTCCGGATAAATAGTTCCGTTGTAAGTTGGAAGTCAACACAAAGCTTTTAATAAACTCTAAGAAATAAATCGAGTTTTTTTCTCACGTTTCCGTATAGTGGATGATGGAATTTTCATAATATCGCGATATTTTGCCACCGTGCGTCTAGCAACATCTATACCATCTATTTTAAGAAGTTTTACGATTTTCTCATCGGAGAGAATATTATCTATCGTTTCTTTTTCAATCAAATTTCTTATTTGAAATCGTACAGATTCCGAGGATCGTACAACACCATAATTGTTCTTTCCGATAGCCATCGTGAAAAAGTATTTCAGACTGAAAATTCCACGTGGGGTGGCTAAGACCTTATTGCGAGTTACCCTGCTAACAGTACTTTCATGGATGTTTAAAACATCAGCTATTTCTTGCAAAACGAGGGGTTTTAGAAATTGCACTCCTTTTTCGAGAAAGGCAGATTGTTGACGGATAATTTCGGAGGTCACTGTGATTATAGTTTGTGCACGCTGATGCAAAGATTTTATAAGCCAATTTGCTGACTGATAATACTCTGATAAATATGCTTTATCTTTTGAATTTAAACTTTCCTGAGTTATTTTTGCATAATAACGGTTATTAACAATAACTTTTGGCAAGGTTTCTGTATTTAATTCAACAAACCAAGAACCATCTTTGCTTCGATACACAAATACATCAGGTATTAATGGTGGAGCTACTTCGTTATCAAATGTTTGGGCAGGTTTCGGATTTAATTTCTTAACCTCTCTAATCATGTTCATTAAGGTCTTATCACCAACACCACATAAATGTTTTAAAGAATCAAATTTTCTCTTTGCCAAAAGATCTAGATTTTCTAGTAACTTCTCCTTAATTGAATCGTACCTATTATCCTCTTTTAGCTGAAGTGCCAAACACTCTGATAGGTTGCGTGCAAAAATACCTGGTGGATCAAAATTTTGAAGCGTGTCTAGGATCTGATTTACTCTACAAATTGGGCATCCGAGCGTTTCTGCTATCTTTTGGATGCTGGTTTGCAAATATCCTGAGTCATCTAGCAAATCTAAAATATAAATCGCTATCAGGCGGTCTACAGAGTTGGAGAAGTCAACATTGATCTGTTCCAAAAGGTGCTTTTGCAAAGATATTTTTTCCTGACTCTCGCTGTCGGGGTATGGGGGGTTTGTATTTGAATGACCGAACTGCTTTGTCGACTGGATTTGGGAAGAAATTGATTCCACTTTTTCTATACTAGAATCATCAATTTCCGACGAAGTTTTATGATTATTGTTGTCGGTTAAACTCTTGGAGAGTTCATTCTTTTCGTCTGAGTCTTCGTATTCTAAAAAAGGATTTTTCTCTAGCTCTTTTTCTAAATAATCAATTAATTCTAGATTCGACAGCTGCAATAATTTAATAGCCTCTTGCAGCTTGGGTGTCATAACGGGTGACTGAGCTTGATATAGATCTAGACGGGGCTGCAAGGTAGTTATTATTGCCATATTTTATCTAAAAATATTTTTGACATTCTCAAAGACTAAAACTTTCGCCTAGGTAGACCCTTCTGACATCTTTGTGTGTTACAATTTCCTCAGGCGCCCCACTCATTAGAACTCTACCATCATGGAGGATATAAGCCCGGTCAACTATTTCTAATGTCTCTCGAACGTTATGGTCTGTTATTAGAATACCAATATTACGATCTTTTAGATGCGAAATAAGATCTCTAATTTCGTTTATAGCAATTGGGTCTATCCCTGCTAGTGGTTCGTCTAATAATATAAAACTGGGGTCTGCAGCTAGGGCTCGGGCTATTTCAACGCGTCGTCTTTCACCGCCAGATAAAGCTAATGCCGATGTACGGCGGAGGTGCGAAATTGAAAACTCAGCCAATAACTCCTCTAATTTTATTTCGCGCTGATCGGGATGCTTAAATGCAACCTCCAGAATGGCTCTGATATTATTTTCAACTGATAAACCTCGAAAAATTGAGGCCTCTTGGGGAAGGTAACCGATGCCAAGCCTAGCCCGACGATACATTGGTAACCCTGTGATTTCATTCCCATCTAGCGTAATAACACCGTAATCAGGTTTAACAAGGCCAGTTAAAATGTAGAATGTTGTGGTTTTTCCAGCGCCATTTGGTCCTAAAAGGCCCACAACCTCACCGCGTTCAACTGACAAGGTGACCTCTCTGATAACAGGACGTTTTTTGTAAGATTTTCCTAGATTTTCGGCAACTAGACCAAAGTTTCCTGCTATTAATCTTGGTGTTGTCTTTGGCGTATCACCGTCAAAATTCTGGAGATGGATTTGATTTTTATTCATATGGAATTACATTGTTTACTCAAACTAAATTAATTAAGAAAATTCTTTTATTTTAATTTCGGCCTTAACTTTTTAGGGCCAAAAAGGCCCCTAACTTTTTTTCCGCCGCCACTCAGCAAACGACTAACGCCGGAATTTAAATTTATCTCTGCTTTGTCACCATTTAATTGATCTGGCCCACGAGTGATTTTTACACCACCTTTCAGAATTATCATACCAGTCTTTACGTAATATATACCTCGTTTTCCCTTAATTACTTCTTTCGGTGTTGAAACAATAACATTTCCCTGGGCATTTACTTTAACAATCTCATTGTTATGATTCTTTGTTTTTTCAAAATAGGCAGTTAGCACATTGGCTTGTAATTTTTTGTCACCCTTTGTGGCTAAGGCTTGACCTCGCGCAATGGCAATCGACTTTTTTTCCCAAAATTCGAGACTCTCTCTTGCAGAAATATGCTCAGTTTTAGTTTTTAGGCGAGGTTTTCCCGTAAGAATAAACAAACCTTTATCGACGTTATATACACCTTTTTTACCAAATGCGGTTTTATCGGGAGTTACAATCCGAACATTACCATTTGCGTCTACACGCCAAATCCGCATTCCACCTTTCTTGAGTTTTTTATAAAAAGCAGACAGTCTATCTGCATTAACAATTACATTGCCCTGTTTTGCTTTAGCATTTCCCTCGGCTATATA
>MDTE01133799.1_pt1 | contig 25740 bp, 30 predicted proteins | sample 811231 | NCBI WGS metagenome assembly MDTE01 (sample SAMN05326651, study PRJNA326480) | marine metagenome | isolation source: seawater | place: Indian Ocean: Red Sea | collected 2010
GACGATCCCTCTACCTGAACTACGCCGTCAAGACACCAAGAATCGTCAGAATTCTATTGATGATATTGACCCGTTTGTCAAGCAAGAGTTTGAGATCAAAATGAGGCAGCACTTTGATGCTGGCATGAAACTCTACAAAGAGATGCTCGATGCTGAAATTGCAAAGGAGTGTGCTCGTTTTGTGCTCCCTCTCGCCGTAGGGACAAAAATGTATATGACAGGATCAGTTCGTTCGTGGATTCATTATATTGATCTACGATCTGGGCATGGAACTCAGAAAGAACACATGGATATTGCTAACGAATGTAAGCGTATCTTTATTGAACAATTTCCTATTTGTGCAGAAGCAATGGAGTGGACAAATGACTAAAAAGACACATGTAACTAAGTCTGGTGATACCTTTGAGTGGGAAGAAACAGACGAGGTTCGTAAGGCAGTGGAACGACTGCACAATACTATTCGTGAACTTGAAAAGAAAAACTCACCTGATTATGGAGTAGGTAAATGAAAACCTTAACATTAGAAGACTATCAAAAGGCAGGAGAAACTTTCTGGCCTAAGTATTGGTACATCGCTAAAGAACTTGGGGAGGATGCTAAACCTGAGCAAGTCCTCAAAGTCATGGAGGCGATTGGTGGTGTCGCATTGAAGACAGCACTAGAAGAAAAACTCTCGGGTCCATTTGGATTCAATAAAAAGGAGAAGGAAGATGCCAACCTATAGTGTAATAAATAAGGTCACTGGTGAGAAAAAAGAATTCACCATGACTATGAAAGAGTACACTGAGTGGAGAGAAGCGAACCCTGATTGGGATAAAGATTGGCAGGCAGGTGTCGCAGGTACAACCTACGGCAAACCTAAACAATCTGATGGATTCAAGGAAGTAATGTCCAAGGTCCAGAAAGCACATCCGCGAGCAAACCTGAGTCGATTTACTTGATATGGCAAGAGCAAGAAAGCGTAACACCACCAGCAATCCTGTTCCTTCTAACATGACTGCAAAGCAAATCAAAAGAAAGAAACCACTGGACAAGTCCTACATGGTCCCTATCAAACCTCTGACTGATAATCAGACGGTTGCTTTTGATGAATATGGTTTAGGAAAAAACCTTTTGCTGCATGGTGCTGCAGGTACAGGTAAAACTTTTATCACGCTTTACCTTGCCCTTCAAGAGGTACTTGACGAAAATACACCTTATGATAAAATCTATATTGTAAGGTCTCTGGTTCCCACCAGAGAGATTGGTTTCCTCCCTGGAGATCATGAAGATAAGTCTGCTTTGTATCAGATTCCATACAAGAACATGGTGAAATACATGTTTAGTATGCCTGATGACAATTCATTTGATATGCTTTATGACAACTTACGAGCGCAAGAAACTATTTCTTTTTGGTCTACTTCTTTTATCCGTGGAGTTACTCTTGATAATGCGATTGTCATTGTTGATGAGTTCTCTAACCTGAACTTCCATGAACTTGATTCTATGATCACCCGTATCGGTGAAGATTCTAAGATCATGTTCTGTGGTGACATCACTCAGTCCGACCTGGTAAAAGGAAACGAAAAGGATGGGATCTCCGACTTCATTAAGATCCTTCAGAACATGCAGGAGTTTGCTTGTATCGAATTTGATATTGGTGACATTGTTCGTTCTGGTCTGGTTAAGTCGTATCTAATCAACAAATACAAATTAGGTTTTTGATGTTTAACTTTATTGATGTTGATGTCAACGAGGTTGATGTCGAACCTGTGAACCAAGATGGCACCAGATTTTACCCTATTCCTGGTGCTGATAAATATTATCCAAGTGTAACCTCAATCACATCGTTCAAGAACGCTCAGTTCTTCAAACAATGGAGAGCTAAAATTGGTGAAGAAGAGGCGAATCGAATTACTGCTAGGGCAACACAACGGGGAACTGCATTTCATGCAATCTCTGAAGACTATTTTAAAGGCGAACTGAACTTAGACAAATACTTGGAAAATAATCCATTATCTGTTAGAATGTTTCAGTCGGCAAGGAAGACTCTAAACAGGATCAATAACATCCATTGTCTAGAAACATTCCTCTACTCACACTACCTTGGATTGGCAGGTCGTGTTGACTGTATCGCTGAGTTCGATGGTGAACTCGCAGTAATCGATTTTAAGACTTCAACAAAAGAAAAAAAGGAATCGTATATCGAGCACTATTTTGTGCAAGAGACTGCATACGCAGCGATGTTCCTTGAGCGTACTGGAATCGAGGTAAAGAAAATTGTCACACTTATCGCCACTGAAGAGGGATCTATTCAAATCTTTGAGAAGTACAATCTTGATGACTATTTACAGTTACTTAAATCCTATATCGAAGAATTCGTCGGGAGCAAAAATGTCTAAAGAATCAGTTGATGATAAGTTTTTGAATCCCACAAGATTCTCTCAAGAGATTGAGCGACTTGTCAAGAGTAGCAATGGGATGATCACTTACATCGAAGCGATCGTTACTTACTGTCAGGAGAACGATGTGGAGATTGAGACTGTCCCCAAACTCCTATCTAAACCACTGAAAGAACGCTTGCGCCATGAAGCAATGCGTCTTAACTATATGAAGCAATCATCTAAAGGAGTTCTACCACTGTGACTGGATTTGAAGTGTACAAAATGTACCTTGCATTGAAACAGCACTTCACTAGAGATAACTACGATTATGTAAAGTATCGAGGGCAAGTTCGTGCGAATGAAACTTCGTTTGAGCAAAGGCGTGATCGATACTTTTTCAAAAAAATAGCGGCGAAGTACAAGGATCATGACATCCTGAATTACTTTGTCGCTAATTTTGTATTAGATCCTAAAGGGTATATCAAAAGTTTCAATGACGGGAACTACGAAACCTGGAGGGCAAAAAACGACTCTTTGTCGTATAAATTAAAGCAGGATGTTCACACTCTATTAGATCATTATTCATCACCTTATCAGGATAAATTCGATAAGATCTTTCGGATAGAGGATGGACAGCATCCCATTATACTTAAGTATTATTTGGCAGGAGACATATCTTTAGAGACCTTGGTTATTTTTGAGAAGTGTCTCGGATATGTAAATGGATTTGATAGTAAATTGACAGATCCTATTTGGAAAGATGTTAGGACTAGGATCGTCAAGTATTTGCCCTTTCTTAGAGCAGATGAGAAAAAGTATAGGGAGTTAATATTAACCGAGATTAGGACAAAGCTATGAGTTTCTTTCAGTCAGAACAAGTAAAGAACAATCTACAGGACATCTTTAACTGTTATCAAAGAATCTCCTCAATGACGGCTCAACTTCCATCCATGAACAAGGAAGAGAAACTTGCTCATATAGATTCATGTAAGGATTTGATTGACCGTCAGAGGACTTTTTATGGTAGACTATGCCTTGCTGCATCGGAAGACACTGAGGCAGCAGACATGAAGACCAGGATCAATGCCCTATCACAGGCATTTGGTTATTCAGACCTCGCTGAATGCATGGACGCTATGGTCAGCACACTTGAACAAGCGGCACAACGCGAGGTTGACCAGGACTAAATAATATGCTACGATGATCCAGTAGCAAACAAACAAACTACACATTCAATACGGAGAATACGAACATGTCTTTTGCATCTCTCAAGAAAGCGTCTGGCGGCAGTTCTTTTGCTCGCTTGACCAAAGAGATCGAGAAACTCAATCAACCTCAGCAGGGTGCAGGACCTGATGAGCGCATTTGGAAACCTGAAATGGACAAGTCTGGTAACGGATTTGCTGTTATTCGTTTCCTTCCTGCACCTGATGGCGAAGAACTTCCCTTTGCGAAGATCTGGTCTCACGCATTCAAGGGTCCTGGTGGACAGTGGTACATCGAGAACTCCCTGACCACTCTGGGCAAGGATGACCCCGTTGGCGAACTGAATCGTGAACTGTGGAACAGCGGTCGTGACAGCGACAAGGCAATCGCTCGTGCTCAAAAGCGCAAACTGTCTTACTACAGCAACATCTATGTTGTCAGCGATCCCGCACACCCTGAGAATGAGGGTAAGGTCTTCCTGTATAAGTATGGTAAGAAGATCTTTGACAAAATCGTTGAGGCAATGCAACCTGCATTCGCTGACGAGACTCCCATCGATCCTTTCAACTTCTGGAAGGGTGCTGATTTCAAACTGAAGATCCGCAAGGTCGAGGGATATTGGAACTACGATAAGTCTGAGTTCGCTGCACCCGCTGTGCTGGGTGGTTTTGATGATGATAAACTTGAGTCTATCTGGAAGCAGTCCTACTCTCTTGCAGAGTTTGAAGACGCTAAGAACTTCAAGTCCTACGAGGATCTGAAGAAGCGTCTGGACATGGTTCTCGGAAAGACTGCTCCCGCTCCTCGCCCTGTCGATGAGTCTGAAGAAGCAGTTTTTGATACCCCTGTCGGTGGATTTAACGATGCTGATATCACTCCTAGCAAGTCTTGGGGTCAAGAGGTATCTGATTTCCGACAGAAGGCGGTAGCATCTTCTCCTGTTGAGGATGAAGAAGATCAACTGTCCTACTTCGCCAAACTCGCTGAGGAAGACTGACAATAAACTGTCACAAGGGGGTAGCACATGCCCCCTTCTCGTAGTATAATATCTACATACACACAGAGGTCACCATGAAACTTGCACTCGCAGCACTCCTCCTCTTTTCGTCCGCCACACCTGCCCTTGCAGGAAGAGATTATCAACCTGGTTGGTCAAAGCAAGAGAAGTGCTTCAAGAGAGTGTACCGAGAGGAATATGTTCCTGGTACATTCAAGAATCCTGGATATGTCAAGACTTATAAGAAGCGTGTACGAGTCCCATGTGAATCCCAACGCGAGGTTCACTACATGCCAGCTCAACCTAGGGTCTATCAAGATGCACACCCTAACACAGGTCATGTAGATGACAACTCCTGCATCGAAGGTTCTATCCTTGGTGGTATTGCAGGTGGTGGCATTGGTGCTGCTGCTTCCCGAGGTGAGGGTCGTTGGTGGGCAATTCCTCTAGGTATCGTCGGCGGAAGCATGGTTGGATGTCAGATCGATGGGGGCTGATCCAGTGAAGAAAGACTGGATTTGGCAGGGAGGAAAGATTGATCCTCCCACCAGAGTAACTGAAGAAAGAGTTCAGGAAATGATTGACGATGCCATACGAAAGCACAATCGTAATGCTGGAATTATCAGCATGTGTGTTGGTTGGGTTGTTCTTGCACTTTTTGCTGAAGGTTTGCTTCGACTTATTGGAGTAATTGATCCTATCTTCCCATGGCTCAAAATCACATTGAACTAATAGGAACAATAATTGTAGGTGTCCTTGGCATGATTCTTATCTGCCAGGGACACTTTATTGTGTTTGGGAAGCATGGATACAAGCATACTGAAAGAGAGCAGCATAAACTAGCGACCATGCGTAAGAGGGTCGAAGAATTGATGGGCAAAACCAAAAACGACCTTTGATTCCCAGAAAGTCGCAAAAAAAATCGCGGTAATTTTTAGTCCTCTAAGGTTTTTTCAAGAATAACACGAAATAAGTTATCTTTTAACTGAAACAATGCTTCTTGCTCTCTAGGATCACCACCTGCCCATTTCTCAAGATGAAAACAGACGGACCTGTAAATTAATGCAAGTCCGTCTTTTGATATGTCTAAATTGTAAAAGTCGTCTGGATTAATATCCTCCATAACCGCCACCATAACCGCCACTGGAACCGCTAGATCCCGAAGAACCGCTAGAACCAGAGGAACCGCTAGATCCCGAAGAACCGCTAGATCCTGAAGAACCAGAAGAACCGCTAGAACCAGAGGAACCAGAAGAACCGCTAGAACCAGAGGAACTAGAGGAACCAGAGGAACTGCTAGAACTCGAAGAACTGCTAGTTGACGCACCAGCACTAGTTCCAGTTGAGGTTGTGCTAGTTGTATTATCTACAACATTCGTTGTTACGAAGGATGTGCCAACTGATGTGCCCGCAGTAGAAGGACCATAATCAAAAGATGTGACCAGTTCTGTAGTAGTTGCTGTAGCAGAACCAATATTTGAAGAAGATGCATTATTATTCAAGAATCTAGCAACCAGACTCAGTTCAGTCTTCTTATTACCAGCATCATCGAGTTCTGGGCAAGGATCGTATCCAGAGAGTTCTCTAAACTGTTCTTCCATCATCTTGACAATGACAGGAGTTGGCAATTTGATATTTCTCTTCAATTCGTTCAAATATGTCTCATGCTCATAATATGTGATTGGGACTCTTGACGCTGTAGAATCGGCTCTGGTTCCATCTGGAAAGTTTACAGAAAAATCTTCATTTACTTGAATGCCAGCAGGAATGAAAACCTCATCATTGAATTTTAGTTCCTTAGTTTCATAATGATGGATTCCACCAGTTGTCCCGTATTTTTCTTTAGTATACTCTTGTAAGTCAAGTTCACTTTTTGGCCAATCTTCATAAAAATCGACTATATCATTGGCAATCAAAATTACCCAATCATAATACTCAGATCCATAGAACTCTTTTGCCAAAGATGCTGGTGTATCACCCTGCTCAATCTCAATGGGTTCATTGAGGGTAATATACTGTTTTAGAGACTCTTTTGCTTTGACTCTACGGAAGATGTTTTTTACAAGACGATATTTGTACTGTTCATCGTCTTCTATGCCCTCAGCAACATAGATATTCGGTAAATATGAAAAATAAGCTGCCATTTTAGTAACCTACGGAAACATCTCTTCTTGTTAACAGTCTAGTTTCTGTGAAAGAACACGAAACTACAACAGCGGGAACATCAACCTCTTTATTGCCAGGTCTCTTTCTGGCGACATATTGGTTATCTGGTGTATAATTAACAGAGATTCCAGTACACACAGAAGGATACATTTTGAACATCAGATCTCTTCTACCCCGATCTGCACGACTTCCACTAACTTTTCCATTATATTGTCTTTTAGGACCTTGTTTGTTATTAGTCTTGAATCTGCAGAATCTTAAGTCGAAGCGATCGGGAACTGTAAAGTATCTATCATCACTTGCATAACCATCTTTGAAGTGCTTAGTGAACTTCGAGTCAAACATGTCAGTATCATCCCTTTTAATTTTGGGTTGCTCTTCACCACCTCTAGGAGGTTGTTGGAACTTTTTGTTTCTGTTGATGTATTTGTCTGGGAAGTCCCCATCATCAATGCCAGGTAGAGCACCAATTTTCAAATATCTAATGATTCTGAACACCTGTTCTGCTTCTTTTTCATTTCTGATGAAAAACTTGAAAGCAAAGTTATGTGTCCTGAAAGACATACCAGCAAAGATTTGCTCAGAGAATGGGTTGAAAATTCTACCATTTCTTAACTGTTCAATGGTATTAATGTCAACTGCACCAGAAAGACCCAAAAAGTTATTTGTGGCATTGATCAAACTGATTGCTGTAGAAGTCTGGAATTCAGGTAATGCTATTTTAGCAGCATCCATCAAAGACTTTACGACATCACCCATATCATTGCCCCCATCGAGGAGCTGAGTTCCAGTGATACCACCAACACCAATATCCATTCTCTTATATGCAGGACCGTATGAGGTTTGGATATTAGGAGGCATGGCAATGTATACCACATCATCATTGTATTCAATTTTTTGATGGTTACCAGGAGTTTTTCTGCTATAGAAATTGTTGCCAGCTCCACCATCATCATAGTTAACTCTATGGCGATGAATCATTAAATAGTCTGTAGCAAGAGTGTTTGGATCTTCTATTCCTCCACTTTTACCACCTTCTACAGGTCTCTCTGGATATCGATACACCGACATTAAAATGCACCTAAATATAAATACGGTCTGTACTTATTTATGCGTTACCAGGGAAAATACAAAGTGTGCTTCCCCAAGAAGTACAAAGGTGACCCAAACAATGTGATTTATCGGTCATCATGGGAATATAAATTTATGAAATGGTGTGATACTACACCATCTATTGTTGAGTGGGGTAGTGAAGAAATTGTCATTCCATATACTTCACCTGTTGATGGAAAGACTCATAGATATTTTCCTGATTTTTACATCAAAACTAATAATAATGATAGATATTTGATTGAAGTAAAACCACTAAAACAAACTAAAGAACCCAAAACTCAAAAAAGAATGTCTAAGCGTTATATTAATGAGGTTGTTACCTGGAGTGTAAATAAGGCAAAGTGGAATGCTGCTGAAAAGTTTTGTTCCAAGCAAGGGTGGGAGTTCAAAATTATTACCGAAAAGGAGCTTAAGGTCTGATGGGAGTCCCAAATCAGCAATCAGTAAAAAGGACTAGTCAAAATAGATTTATTGATCTAGTCAGTAAGGTATCTAGTGATCCTAGTATAGGTAATCTATATTCTGTTGTTTTTGATTCTCCCCCAGCATTTAGAGCAGGTGGTACACCTAACTACTACAAGAAATGGGGTGGGAACCCTAAGCATGAGTTAGCTGAAACTCTAAATGCATATGCAAATGCTATTAACCTTCCCAGTAAACAACTAACAACAGGACAAGTTGTTACTCAAGGAACACCATTTAAGTATGTTACTGGATCTGCATATAGTCAGATCAACATTACATTTATGATTCCTAGAAATCATTCAATCAGAACTCTGTTTGAAGCATGGATGAATACAATTATTGTAGATACTAATAGTTATGTTGAGGATTATGATGAGTATGTTGCTTCAAGATTGAGAATCTATAAGTTGGAAAGAGGATTTGGACCAAGAGCCTCTAGAGATTCTGATTTCGCTTCGCAAGTTAAAAGAGAATATGGTAGAAGAGAAGATGGTAGGGTGAGATTGAATCAGGTTACTGCTTGTTATGAACTTAGAAATGTATTTCCGTTTAATATTGGTAGTGCCCAATTGAATAACATGGATGCTAGGATTATGACATACACTATTGGATTTAATTTTGAAAGATATCGTTTCTATAGTGTAGAACCAGCAGAACTTGCTGGAGGTGATTATGCTTCTAAGACTTTGCGCGAGCAAGTCGCTGAATCTGGAAATGGTGGTAGACTGGGTAGAGATGTTGGTCAAGATGGTGGTTACTGATAATTACCGTTGATAGACCCATATAAATAAAATTACTGAGTTGAATTACTATGGCATTACCCAAATTAAACACACCCAAATATAAGCTGAAACTGCCATCTAACGGCAGGGTCGTGAACTATAGACCTTTTCTTGTAAAAGAAGAGAAAATGCTTTTGATTGCAACTGAGACTGGCGATCAAGAAACCATGCTTACGGCAATCACTGATATCATTAAAGCATGTACTGATATTGCCGAACCTGAAAAAATGGCAACCTTTGATATTGAATTTGTGTTCCTGCAAATTCGTACAAAGTCTGTTGGTGAATCAGTTGAAGTGACTGTTACTTGTGAAGACGACGGTGAAACTGAGGTGAAGACCAGCATTCCTCTTGATGAGATTCAAGTCCAAAAAACCAGAGGACATAAGAATCAGATCAAACTGGATGATACTATCATTCTTACCATGGGATATCCTACTATCCGTTCATTTGTTGAAATGAATTTTGGTGACGAAACTCCTGGCGTCGAAGAAATGTTTGACCTCGCTGCTAGTTGTGTTCAAACAATTACGGATGCAGATCAGGTGTATGACTGCACTGATACGCCTAAGCAGGAATTGCTTGAATTTTTTGATGGTATGAGTTCTGGACAATTTAAAAAGGTTCAAGAATTCTTTGAATCTATGCCCAAACTTGCACATACATTGACAGTAACCAATCCTAATACTGGAGTGGAGAATACGATTCAACTTGAAGGACTGGCTGCTTTTTTCGCCTAGCCCTCATGCATACTAGTTTGATGAATTATTATCAAACTAATTTTGCGTTAATACATCATCACAAGTGGGCAATCGATCACATTGAAAACCTGATGCCTTGGGAAAAGGACATCTATATCAGTATGCTTGTAGAGTTCCTCAAAGAAGAGGAACGGCGCTATAAGGAGCAAAACAAATAAGTGGCAAAACTTGACGCATACAAATTTGCGGGGGCTAGTAGAGGACGCGCAAACAAGGGTGGAGGAAATGCAGTTGCTCAGGCTGCAATTGCTTCATCCTTAAATGCTAATGTCAAGGCACTTGGGAATATTCAAGTTACTCTTGTTGGTATTGATAAGACCATCAAGGGTATGCAATCTGTTGCAAACCAGTCAGTTAAGAATGACAAGTTGCAGGAGAGGGCAGAAAGAAGAAGGTTACAAAGAGAAAGAGACGCTGCAAGAGAAGCAGAAATTGAAGGTAATGTTCTCCCAGCCAGTGCTGCTGGGATGGCAAAAACTGGTAATGTAACCCAAAAAGAGAAGTCTTGGGTTGAGAAGATAGGTAAAGCATTATTTGGAGGACTTGAGGGTCTTCTGGTAGGTGCCCTGTCATTTGTTGCAGGGTTGATGAAATACTCTGCTGTTACTGCTCTTCTCCAGATGCTTGGAGATGAGAATAATAGAAAGCAGGTAGAGACATTTTTATATAAGTTAAAATTTGTCTGGGAGAAGATATCTGGGTTTGCTAGTTGGTTAGTACAAGATAATCTTTTGGACGGATTCTCTTCTCTATTTGGAGAGAATAAAACCTTTCAAGAACGATTAGTAGGATTAGGAAAAGTTCTTATTGGTATCATTGGACTTAAGATTCTTCTTAATCCTTTTGGTTTATTATTTGGTCTTTTAGACTTATTAAACAAACGCGATCGGATGGGTCAAGCCGCCGATGCGATGGACGACGGACCTGCACCAGGTGGACCAGGTGGTAATAATAGGCGTCGTAGAACTGGTCCTGGTAGTGGTCGTGGTAGGAGTAGAGTAACTGGAGGATCCAATAGACTTTCTAGACTTAGATCTAGAATGTTTGGTGGTCGTAATCTCACCAGAGGAACTGGTGGTAGACCTAGACCATTTGGTGGCAGAGCAAAAGTTACAACAAACTTTAGTCTTAATAGGAACTATCCTTGGCGTACTAGAGTTCGTGATATCTTTAGAAAGAGGACTTATCCTAATAGACTTAGTAGATTAAATCAGTCTCATGCCAGACATATTGCTGGTAGAGCTGGTCCTCTTGACTATGCAAGACTACGCCGTAATAATTTTGTAAATAACCGTCAAGCATTGGGCGGTATGGCAAGAACCACTCGCAATATGGCGGGTGACATGGCAACTCGCTTAGCAGATAGGACTAGGGCAGCATTGCCTCAAGTCCGTCAGAATATGGGCAATATGGTGAGAAGCACCTCTCAGCAAGCCATCAGAGGTGCTGGCAATATGATCCAAAATACCCCTAGAAACATTTTTAGGGGATTCAAAGGTCTTCTGCGTGGTGGTAGAGCAGTAATCTCTAGAGTTCCAGTATTTGGATCTTTGCTATATGCAGCATTTGATCTGTTAGATGTCGATGAACAGGGTAACCTAAAGTTCGACATGAACCGTCTTCCCAATACGGTTTATAAGACGATTGGTTTTGCTCTTGGTACTGCTGTTGGTAGTTTTGTACCTCCCCCATTCGTTGGATCCATCCTTGGTGGTATGGTTGGCGAATATGGTGGTGATCTCGTATATCAATGGACCAAAGGTAATCTTAACGGTGGGCAAATTGCCGAAAAGATTAAACAGGACTTCCTGAATACTGCTGATGGTATTAAATCAGGACTTCAGACTGCTGCCACCTTCATTGGCAATGTCATGGGTGATTGGTGGAAAACTTTACCCAAATTCCCGAAAGTAAATTGGGATCAGAACTTTGCGACAAAGGGTGCTAAAGGTACTCTTGAATTATTAGGACCAGTTGGACAGCAGATTGTAAAAATTCTTGGTGAAGGAGGTATTCCTAACATATTCCAAGTAATGATGAATCTTGGAAAACATGGTGTTGACTTTATCCAAGGATTCTTTAAGGGTGGTCAAGATAAACCAGCTGCTCCTACGCCAGTTTCAAATGTACCAGGTCGTCCTGTTGGACAGAAAGCAACTCTGAATGGTAAACCAGTTGTCTGGGATGGTACTTCTTGGGTTCCTGCAAATAGTCAAGCAGCACAAGCAATAGGAAATCCTGGTGGCACTGACCTTACAAGAAACGGTGGTCGTGTTCCTCCTGTAAATACTGGATTCCAAACTGGAGTAAAATCTGATGCTCCTAGTGGTGGTGCAGCAGCATTTAATTATATTCTTGCTATGGCACAGGCAGCGGGTGGATGTAAGCACCCTGAACTGGTTGCTGCTCGTGCTATGCATGAATCTACATGGTTATCTAAATCTTCTCGGAGTGTCTTTAATTCTACTGGAAGAACAAATCCTTATGGTCAAACAGGTGATAGGGGATTTGGGACAATACCTAGATCTGGTGATCCTAATGGATGGACATTATATCCAAGTGTAGAAAAAGCAACTCAGGATCACATCGCTCTTTGGCATTACACTGGTAAGCATAAAGATAACGCAAACGCATTTGATGTTCCTATTGATGCTATTGCTGCATCTATTGGCGCATATTCTCCAGACAAAGATCCTGCCAACCAGAGAAAAGGATATACCGAGAAGGCATATATTCGTTCTATGGTTGATATCCTCAAGGGTATGGGATATGATCCATATAAGTCGAAGAGTGGTGCTCCTACAGCTAGACCAAATAGTGGTAATCCTCAAGCATCATCAGTTTCACCTAACAGTCCTCCAAACACTAATCTGTCGTCGAGGATTCAAATCGGTGGTGATGGTGCTCCTATTACTTCTGCATATGGATATAGAACTCATCCTGTAACAGGTGAAGTCAATAAACTGCATGGTGGTATTGATATTGGAGTTCCTAGTGGTACTTTTATCTCACTTACTGAACCTGGTGTAGTTGTTGCCGCTGGTCAATATGGTGGTTATGGAAATCTAGTTGACATTTGGGTTCCTGGTAAAGGCATTCAACTTAGATTTGCTCACCTATCTCAAATTTTAACTCAGACTGGTGCCAAGGTTCCTGCATATACCGCAATTGCTAGATCTGGTGGCGGTGCTAATGATAAGGGTAGAGGATCTTCTACAGGACCACATATTCACTTTGAAGCGGATACTCAAAAAGGTGCTGCAAGATATGGTGGATCTGGTAATCCAAAACCTTATATCAGTTTAGTATACCTATCTAATAACCCTCCTGATGGGCACAGTGGCAGTGCTACAGGTCAGACAAAGGATGGTCCTAGGCAAGGTGGTACAACAGCACCTCCTTCTGGCAGTACAATCGGTCCTGGTGGTGCTCGTTCTGTACCTGGTTCTGCCTATGATCCTACTGGTGGTGGCGGTTCAACCGCATATAGACCTAGTGATCTTGCTGATGGTTCTTCTGGAACTAGAACAGGGCAGCAGCAACAAAAAGAGATGACCCCCATGGATCAATATGGGAGTACCTTCTTAGAAAGGATTCTCAATTTTGATTGGTCCAAGGAAGGTCGTGCCCGTTACATGGACGAACTCCGTGATTATTATGATCCAAGGAAGCAACTGACAACGGAGAATGTTAATAGGAATTATTATGCTGGCAATAACTTGTCAATCCAAGATGGACTTGACATCATGTTTGCTAAGATTGCTGACAATCAAAAGGGCAAACCAAAAGCGTTCCTTGGTAAAGTATTCAAGAGTATTGGTAAAGCAGTTAGTGGTGTCTTCAAAGGCATCAGTAAAGCGGTAAGTGGTATTGCTAAAGGCATCAGTGGATTCTTAAACTCACCTATTGGTAACATCCTTACTATTGGTGTTTCCTTAATTCCTGGTGTTGGTCAAGTTGTTGGACCTATCTTACAGGCAGTGAAAGCGGTTGATGCCCTCGCAAGAGGTGACATCATGGGTGCCATGATTAGTGGTTTTGGTGCTGCTGGTGGATTTTTCCCAGGCACATTTGGTGCAGAAGGTACATTCTGGGCAGGTCTTAATAAAGGTCTTGGAGATGGTCTTGGTGGTATTGCTAAAGGATTCCTTACTGGTGGTTTTGGTGGTGCTTTAGGTGCTTTACCTGGATTGTTACCTGCGGGTCTGCAAACTATGCTATCTGGTGTTCAAGGATTCTTTGCAGATAATCCTATGGTTGGAGAGGCACTTGCAGGTGTTGCTGGCGCAATGGGATTTGGTGGAATGATGGGTATGACTGATCAACCTGGTCAACCTGGAATGGGTGGTGCTATGGGTGAATTGATGGATGTTGCTATGCAGGTTGGTGCTCAAAGTCTTATTAGTATATTGGGTGGACAAGGTGGTAGTTTTGAACAGGCTATTCCTGAGTTAGCTGCTATTTTTGGTGTAAAACCTGAGACGCTTGGTGGAATAAATAGGACAAGGGCAAAAGACCCTATGGATGCCAAGAGTAGAGAATATGCTCTGCAGACTTCATTAGAACCAGTTGGTGTTCCTCTTGTTATTGAAAAATTGGTTGCAATTCCTAAGGTTATTCCTATCGTTGCACCAGTTCCAATGAAAGGTGGTTCACAAGCACAATCTCCCAGTCAATTAGCAGGATAATAGAAATTGGTCCCTTCAACAATTGCAAAAATTAATTTTTACAAGTTTGTAAAACCTCCTGCTGCGAAGGGTAAACTTGATGCGGGTACAAAAGGTACTATCAATAGTATCAATGCTCAGACTCAAGCAATCAATAAGATTGGTGGAACACTTAATAGTATTGCTAAGTCTCTGAATGGTGTTCTTGCCATCCAGATGGCAGAACTTAAAAGAGAGAAGAAGAAACTAAGAGAACAATTTTCGCCTCAATATACAAAGGCGATGGGACGCAAAGCGGTCCCATTTAAGAATGCATTTAAGGGTCCGAAGGTTGGAAACTTTTGGGAAGGACTGCTTAATATCCTTGGTGCTATTCTTAAGTATGCTATAATTAAACCAGCACTGGAATGGTTAGCTAATCCAGAAAATCAACAGAAGGTTAGAGATACTCTTACAGCGTTTAAGAATATCTTTGAGTGGATATTTACATTTACTAAAGGTCGAGTTGAAGGTATAGTCAACGGATTATATGATCTGTTCCGAGAAGATGCTTCATGGAAAGACCGACTAGGTGGATTCATGACAGCATTCGTCAATCTTGGCGGATTGCTATTGGCATTACGATGGCTTTCAAATCCTGGAAAGATCATTAGTGATCTTAGATCTGTACTCACATTCTTCTATAGAAGACTTACTGGTGCTAAGAAGCGTGTCACAGGAGACATGGCGGCACAGGGTCGTCGTGCTCGTACTAGAGGTGGTAGAGCAGGTAGAGTTGGTAGAGGACTCTTAAGGGGCGGCGTACTTGTCGGCGGCACAGTAATGTCGATCGCTGCTCTTGGGATGTTGGTTAATCACCTTCAAGAGCAGCAAGCACAATTAGAAGCAGCTGATGATGAAAGTGATGCTGAGATTGATGCTGTTGCAGATGGTGTCAAGCAATCTGCTGAAAGTTTCTATAATGAATATCTTGGTAAGTTAGAAGGTAAAGGTGATGATGATAGTGAACAACGCACAATCAATAATGAGTTTGGAAATGCGTTAGGTTCTTTACAGGAACAGGTAGTTGGTCTTACCGATAATGTAGAACAGTTTATTCAAAATGCTGTTGCTGGAGAGCAAGGTGCAGCGAAAGGTGGTAAGATCCGTAAGAGAGGAAGAGGTAAGAGTGGATTTATCAAGGGTCCTTTAAGTGGATATCCAGTATCTCTTGACGGTAAAGGTATTGATTTCATTGGTCATGGAACCGAGTATGTAGCTCAGAAGAAGAGCGGTGATGCATTTGTCATTCCGTTAGATACTACTCATACAAGATATGATAAGGGATTAACTGATAAGAGAATTGTAGAGGCACTGGAGAAGGGATATAAGTTACCTACGAAGAGTGTTGGTGGTGAAGTAGCGAGAAGACCTAATGGTGGATGGATCACTGGACCTATGTCTGGTTATCCAGTATCAGTTAATGGTTCTGGTGTAGACTTTATCGGTCACGGTACTGAGTTTATCTCTAAGAGTGGAAGTGACTATAGCGTCATTCCTTTCCATAGTGGTGTATCAGAAGGTTATACTAAGGGTATGATGGGATTAGCTGCCCTTGGCGGTGGTAATCTTCCTAAGAGTGCTCCCAACTCACAGATGTTGCGTGGATCTTATGGTGCTGGGCATCCTCAGGCATTTTTAGGTAAATTGTGGCAAGGTGCAAAGAATGCTGTTAGAGGTTTCTTTGGTGCTCCAAAAGCTGCTAATAATTTTGGTCCTAGTGCTGATGGAGCTGCTTATGCAAAGAATATCCAAAGTCAAAAAATGCCATGGGGATCAATCCTAAAAGGTGGATTGAATATGGCGGCAAACTATTTCTCTAACAAGAAAGGTGTTCTTGGTAGAATTGGTAAGGCAGCAACAGTATTTACTGGTGCAAACTCAGATAAATTTACCTTTGGTGAGAAGTTAGCATTAGCAGCACAGAAAGCACTTGGTGGTACTGAGGCAGAGAAATATGTCTCGCCTATCGCTCAGATGATGGGTGTCAATATGGAAAACGCCAACGCCATGGCTTCAGGTGCAGGTATTGGTGTTGGTGGACAGTTGGATTCTGGTTATGATGTACCTGGAAACCCTGGATTTGAACCTTCTGCTGGTATGCAAGGTGGTGGTATACAAGCTGCAGTTTCGGCAGGTAAGTGGATGCTCAGTCAGGGTATGACTGTTATGGGGCACCCAAATTTCAGAAACAATAAGTGGTCTGAAATGGGTCCTAATACTGGTATTGGATATAGTTCTGCAGGACGAGAATTCACTGGTGGCGGTGGCGGTATTCGTGGCATGGGTCTTGGTTTGGATGTTAAAGACTATAGACCAGATAGTGGTGGATCTGCTAGACTGTCTAATCTTGCTAGTTCTGCCTTTGCTAGTAAAGAAGGTAGAAGAATCTCTCACATTGTCCATGACGGTTGGGGATTCTGGCAGAAGGGTGAGAAGAGACTTAATCCTGGTAGTTATGGATATCCAGACAGTCTGTTTATGGGTATCGCCCCTGAAGCAAAAGAAGGAACAAGTGTCAATGATGCTGCTACCAGAGGATATGGAACTGAAGGTGGAAGCATGATGTTTGGTTCGGGTGTAGTTGGTACTGCTGGTAATTTAGCATCTAGTGCTGGTGGTGGTCAGGGACAACAATCCCAAGGAGAATCTGGTAGTAGTGGTGGCGGAGGTATTTTTGGTAGTATTGTGAGTGGTTTTAAGAACCTATTCAGCCCCAAAGAAAAGGGATTCCTTAAAAAAGACGAAACACCTGCATCAACATCTGCTGCTAAGGCTGCTTCTCAATCATCTGCTTATAATACACCGATGATGAGTGCAGGTGGAGAACTGAATCCTAGTAGTTCATCTGGAAATCTTCTACAGGCAATAGTAAAATTATCTAATGAAAATAAAACTGAGATTCAATTGATGAAAGGTAAGTTCGAGAATCTCGGACCAATGCTAGATGACTTCCAAGTAAAAATGGATGAAATGGGTGAGATGGTCGCTGGTAAGAAAAAAGATGGCGGTATGGGTCAGGTTGCTGCTGCTATGAAAGAGACTGGCGCTGGAGAAGGATCTAATACGATGACTCCTGGTGCTTCTGCACAGGCAATGATGCAGCAACGGCAGCAAATGGATACTATGAAGGTTACCAAAGAAAGAGCCGCTGCTAAATCTGCATATAGTCAGAAAAACCAAGAGATTATGAGTTCAGTTGTTGCTAGTGTAAATGCAAATAATGCTAAAGTTATGCAAGCTGTTGCTGAGGCAAACTCTTCTATGGGTCAAGCAATGAAGGCTGCTCGTGGTGGTTCAGTTACTCGCGCTGCTCAGGCATCTGCTCAGACTGGATTGAGATTATCTTCTGCAAACAACGCATAAAGGAAAAGTATTATGGATAGGAGTTACGCTGGCGAAATTGAATACCAAGTCTTCCTTCGTAGAGATGGTCAAAGACTTGCTAATCAGGATGGTGTTGCTGATATTACGCAATTCATTCAAGGTATTTTACTTGTCGAAGGTATTACTGCTGATTGTATGTCTGCGGATGTTGTTCTGGAAGACGCTGCTGGTTTGATTGGTAGTATTACTGGTACAGAACAGGTGGAAATAAGATTGAGATCTTCTTTAGTTGAATCTAGAAGGTATATCTTTAGATGTATGGGTATTTTTTCTAGAGTTAAATCATCTCAGGGGTCTGAAGCATATGTGTTAAGATGTGCATCTGAAGAGGTGATTACAAATGAGACAATTAACATCTTTGGGCATACACAGGTTCTCTTCAAAGATACTGAGGGTTCTAATATTATTGGAACATTGCTCAAAGATAAGAGGTATTTAAACTCAAAGAAGAAGTTCTATTCTGAGAAAACTCTTAACAGTCATTCTATGATTTCAACTAATCATAGACCTATTGACTTTATGAACCTTCTTGCGAGGAGATCTATTCGCAAACCCAAAGCTGGTGGTATGTTGCAGAATGGATTCATCTTCTTTGAAAATTCTATGGGGTGGCAATTCAAGTCCATGGATAAGTTGGTTGAAGATGCAAATAAACAAGAGGATAATGCTGGCACGAATACTATCACTGGTCAAGCACAGTTATATCGTTATAGTTTAGCTAATCCTGGAATTGATGAGGGTAGAGATGCTTTTAATATCACTGGCATTGGATTTGAAGATGATACCAATTATCTTAAACCGCTAAGGAATGGTAGTTACTGTGGTTATTCTATTGGATTTGATCCAGTTTCTTTAGCATCGTCTGAGATTGGATTGAGTGAAGATACACCGATCTCTGCATATGAGTATTCTTTAGACAATATGTGGAATAATATGGAGCATCTTGGCAAGAAAAATATTGTTAATCCTTATTCGCAGATTGATAAAGAAGTAAAAGAATATATCAACACACCTAGAAGAATCAGGTATGTTCCTATTCCCAGTAGATTGTTTGATGAGAAGAGTGGGCAAGCACAGGCAACATATTCTGAACTCAGTCACTTAGAAGCATATGAACCTGCAAGGTTTAGAAGTATGCAAAATGTTAAGTTAAATATAGAAATACCAGGAAACCTTGACCTGTATGCTGGGTACGCTATTGACATTCACATTCCAGCAACCTATAATACACAGAACGGCGCAGAGACAGATTACCGCTACAGTGGTCGTTATTTGATTGAAACTATCAATCATAGTATAACCCCTACTGGAATGGCAACTAAGCTTGTGCTTATTAAGGATTCTACGATTAGAGCGTTGAATCAAATTAGTTCCTAAATAGTAATGTAACAGGAGGTACTATGGAAAGTATCGAAAAGCATATCGAAAAGGATAAGAACATCCTTCAAGATCCAACAACCTCGCCTCAGCAACGACGCCATGTAGAAGAAGAACTGCATGAGTTGGAAGTTTATGTAGAAAATCATAAAGAAGAGATCGAAGCAGGCGATCATCATGACCCAAGTCCATTAGAATTGTACTGTGAAGTGGAGCCTGGAGCTCCAGAATGTAAGATGCATGACAACTGATTTTGAGCAGTGCCTTTTAGGCAAATATAATAACTTTCAGCAAGCACAATCAGCACCAACTCTCTTCTCCCAGATTGAGATTCTTTGGGAGAAGATTCCTGGTGGTCTGCATTCCAAGCAATGGAACCGTAGAGAGGCGCACAGACCCTACAGAGAGGGTTATCATAAGATAGTACCTATCACAGAAACAGAACTCATTGTAGAAAACTACAATACAGACTGGACACGGAGAGAAAACTGTGATATGATATTTAAGTTCGACGGAAGAGCATGGAACGGTAGCAACTTAGGTGATAAGTGTTATCGTAAAGGTGCTCAAGTTGTGTCGAAAATCATCCTTATCAATAACCAACTACATAGTTGTGATAAGGGATTGGATGCAGATGGTAACCGTGTATGGGGATCTGATGTCATCTACATCTTTACTAAGGGCGAATAGCTCAGCGGTAGAGCTACTCGTTTACACCGAGTCGGTCGGGGGTTCGATCCCCTCTTCGCCCATTTGTCACCTATATTATGGCAAAACCTACTAAAGAAGAGATCATTGATCTCTTATATAACAACTATTCCGATTATTACACACTTCCTCATTATGGTTTGATACCTGATTGGTATCTCCGTTATTGGGAATTGCATAACATGATCTTTGATTACCTTGAAGGAGACTCTGATGAAACTGCGTAATGCAATCCTTTCTGGATTGATGTTTGGTTTGGCGCATGGTGTTGCAGTAAATGCAGAACCTACCAAGGGATACTATACCATGGATGCCATGGGTTGTATGTTGCTCAAAGAATGTACTAAAGATGTAGAACGCATTAACTCATCTATTGATCTGATGAATGCATTCCCCGATTCAGATTGGGATGTGGTTGCTGATGAGTTTGACCAGATCATGATTGCCTTCAAGAAGATTGGTGTTCATGTTCACCTTGCTGATGAGCGTTACTTCCCAGTGGGACATCGTGGTGTTTATCATACTGTGAGCAATCACTTCTATCTTAACCGTCGATTTGTACATCGTCCTCACATTTTGATGAGTGTTGTGCGTCATGAGGGATGGCACGCTGCTCAAGATTGCATGGCAGGATCGATCAAAAATAATATGATTGCCATCATCAAACCAGAAGAAGATGTACCCGAGATCTGGCAAGAAATGGTGCGTCGGACTTATCCTCCACATGCACAACCATGGGAGAAGGAAGCAACCTGGGCAGGTAAAACTGAAGGTATGACTCAGAAAGCACTTGAATCTTGTGCCCGTGGTACTATGTGGACTGATTATGATCCAACTCCACTAACGAGGCAGTGGTTGGAGGAGAACGGATACCTGGATAAATAATAAAAAAGTCCAAGTTACATGTTTGACATCGACGGCATCAAGACAGAATCAACTACTGGATATGTCGGTAAAGACGGTTTTTTCTGGTGGGTTGGTGAAGTAGAAGACAACGAAGACCCTATGGAAATTGGTAGGGTCAAAGTCCGTGTACTTGGACACTATACCAATTTTAGAGGAGGCACCGCAGGTGACCTTCCTACAAACTATTTGCCCTGGGCAACAGTATTGCAGCATACCTCTCAGGCAGGTAACGATGGTCAGGGCGAAAGTTCTGGACAACTGCAACCTGGTGCGATTGTCATGGGTTTCTTTATGGATGGTGAATATGCACAGATGCCTGTAGTTATTGGTGTCATGCGTATTGAGAAGTCTGATAGAACCCTGAAAAAAAGACTATTCTCATTCTCTAATCAAACTATTCCTGCAGGAAATGGTGTAAACAAATCTGCAATGCATCCTGCAGATCGTAATGTAACTAATCCTGAACTACCTCTGAGACAAGCAACAACCAATGTCGTTGCATATCCTGGTCAGAAGACTACCAATACAGGATCTGATGGTTCTCCGAAGAATGTAGGAAGTAGAAGTGAGATATCTGGTAGCACTTGCAATCCAATCAAACCTATTGATCCAGAAACTCCTATACCTGTAGCAAATGCTATGGGGGGACCCTGGAAGTCTATGGAGTATAAGTTAGCATACTTGGTTGAAGATGTATGTAACTGTATCTCCAATCTCGTGAAGTGTGAAGGATACTACCTGGATGTAGTGTCTGGTAAGAACATTAAAGAGAAAGATCTTACAAATAACATTCGTAATTATATTGGTTCTGTGTATGCACAGATTATCTCTGTGATGCGAGAGTCTATGGTTAATGTTGTTGATGAGTTAGATAAGAGAAAAATTCTCACATACTCTAATGGTATTCCTATTAGTGTTCATCTGAAGATCCAAACTGTGATCAGTAGGATTCTCACTGAATCTTGCACGATGGATGCAAACCTGGAAACCTATGTCAATAACTCTGTCAAACCAGTTGACGATGCTGTAAGCAAGTATATCAGTGCTACGATTACTAAAGATGAGATGCTCAAGCAATCCGTAGATGAGATTGTCAATAGCATTGTAACCACCACCACTACAATGGTGAAAGAGATTGGTTCATTAACTGCTGAAATCAAAAGTAATGTTGATGGTGACTCATTAGAAACTATTGAGAACTGGGAAAAGAATGCGGAGTTATTCTTCTCCGAGACCAGTTTGCATGTAAAGCATAGAACTAATCTGACAGGACTGATGAAAGTTCTGATCTCCTTTACTTCTGCTGCATGTGATAGAAAACCATCTATGCATTTGTCGCATATGATTGGTTGGTTCCCTCTGTATGGTGTTACTCACACAAAAGAAGAACTAGAAAAACTCGCTAAGATCAGAGGAGATAAAGATACAAGATTATTTGATGCTATGTTCAGGGATGCTGATCCCTATCTGACTACAGCAAAGAACTATCCTAATGGATCTTATGATCTGTATCTTGGCACCCCTGGTCGTCAGGGTGAGGTACATAAGCGTGCCAATGGTACTACATTCACATCATTGACTTATAATAATGCACACTATGCTGAGAAGGTTGCTAGGGACAAGTTTAGATTAGAGACACCAAATGCAACTGAAGAACAGTTAGAAGCATATATCAAGCAATATGTGTTAGAATCTACTGGCGGATATGGAGACACAGGTTCTCTTGTAGCAGATCATGTTACCTATGCGGGTGTTCTTACACAAGAAGTCCATGGCGATGATTGTAAGTTAGTTGGTAGAGACTATGCAAGAACTGTTGAGGGAGATTATTATCTCAAGGTAACTGGTAACTGTCATATTGAAGTTGGTGGTGGATTCCATGTAAGCGCAGAAGGTTACGCTGGTGATCATATCCAGAAGCATACTTTACGCTTTGGATCTGATGTTGACATGGATGTTGTAGGTGCAAAGTTTGAGATGCAGTCTTCTGAATCTGTAATCTCTTCAGTCATGACAAAGATTACTGGTAGCATGTATGAAAACTCATGCGATCAGCAGAATAGAAGTGCTATCGAAATGAACTTAACTGCCGATAGTTCTATCATGATGTCCACGCCACATCTGTTGACACTGGTCAATGTCGAGACACCTGAATCACCCAAGAAAGTTACAGGTATTCGTACAGTTGTCAATGGTGGTGTAGAAATTCTTCAGAGTCCGACTAACCTCAGAGATTACAGAGTGTCTCTTACCAACACATCAAACGAGTTTACCAAACCCCTTGAGTACCCTGACCGATACCGTATCATCAGGAACGATACATATACAGTGATGGCGTCTTGACGCCTTCCTGAGAGTCTGCTATAATTACAGGGTACTCAGGAGCACACATGGATCTAGATGTCGAACTCCAGCAGATCTTCGTCAACTTCTCCAAACGCAAACTCACCCTCCAAGACATTGAAGGTTATTCGGAAGATATTGAGTTTCGTTGGGATGAAGAAGGTTCTGAAGGGTTTGCCGAAACAGTTGCTAAGATTAGCGATTGTGTTGACACCGATTTGATTACTTATTGTTTTGCTGAATTACAAGAATGATTGGACCAATTGGAGTTACTGAAAAGCAGGCAGAAGAGTATCTTGAGTTCATGGTTGAACTCACTGGATCTCAAAATGTCTGTTGGAAAATTACTAGGGAAGACGGGAAGTCATGTATGATGGTTCCTGTCAATGAAATTCCACCAGTATCTGAAGAGATTCAGGGTCAAGTAGAAGAGTTTCGTAAAACATTTTTAGAGGAAGTTAATGCGACCTGAAACCCGTCACTCAATGGAAATGCTGTTCGCTGCTAAATGGAACTTGCCAAAAGCAGCAAAACATGCTAACCTAACTAATAAGGAAATGAAGATCACTTTCAATGAGTATTGCGCTTTTCATCCTCCTGTTTACGATGGGAGTGTGGCGGAATCGGTAGACGCACCAGACTTAAAATCTGTTGAGAATTAATCTCGTGGGGGTTCAAGTCCCCCCACTCCTATTGCCAATTTAGCTCAGCTGGATAGAGCAGCTGTTTTGTAAACAGCAGGTCAACGGTTCAAGTCCGTTAATTGGCTCTTAGACAGGGAGTGAGCACCCTGCCATGGTACTAACCGCACTGTGAATGAGAGTTGGTTACTCTCTAGCTCCATTACAAACTGTCAATATACTGGGTTGAGATGCCCATATAGTATAAGGATAAGTGTAATGCCATTCCCGAGTAGCTCAGCGGCAGAGCTATCGACTGTTAATCGATTGGTCGCAGGTTCAAATCCTGCCTCGGGAGTTTTACTAAGGAACTATGATCGAAATCATTGACAATTTCCTAGATCAATACTACATCGACTATCTTGAAGAGTTGGTGAGTCATCAGTCCATTCAATGGACATATCAAAATAACTCGTCAACATACACAACCACTGATCATGGTTGGCAGCATGGATTTAGTCATGCTTTGTTTTATCCTCCTAATGGAATTACTTTTGATAGTAGCAATGGAGGTGCTTGGATTCCAGCAATCCTCTCTATGGAAGAAAAGTTAATTGGTAGAAAGAATACATTAAAGAAGTGTAGATTAGATTTAACAGTAAAATCTGTTCCTAATGTATTACATACACCACATATTGACTTAGATGTCCCACATTTGACTACTATATTGTATCTTAATGATTCTGATGGTGTTACCGTGATATATAATGAAAAAGAAGAATCCATTTACTACACCGTCAAAAGAACGATTGAACCCAAAAAGAATCGATTAGTATTCTTTGATGGTGAGCATTATCATACTGGTCATTCTCCATCAAGAACTAGCACACGGATATTGTTAAATTCAAATTTTGTGTTATAATTAGGGGGGAGTACAAAAGATCTGTATCTAGAAACAGCGCCCCCTTCCCTTATGAAGAATCTATCTGATTATATTCATGTCTACAAATCATTGTCACCAGAAGATTGTAAATCGGTAATCGAGTCTCTAGAAGATGAATGGGAAAGGCATGAGTTTTCATATCATTCTGGTGGTCAATATAGTCATGACAATGAATTGGATACATCTGATCAATATAATGAAACATTAGACAGAACTGTATATTGTTCATTAAAACTATATTGTGCCAAATATAATATACCTGGGTGGAATGGATTTACACCTGTTAGATTGAATAGGTATAGTCCTGGAACTGAAATGCATTATCATGATGATCGTTTACAGTTAACTATCAATGGAGTCTACAAAGGTCAACCAACTTTATCTGTTGTCGGTCTCTTAAATGATGATTATACTGGAGGAGATTTTGTCATGTTTGATGATTATAAAGTTAAATTGTCCACGGGGGATGTTATGATATTCCCCAGTTCTTTCATGTACCCTCACAGAGTTACCAAAATTACCAATGGAACAAGATTCAGTTTCGTCTCCTGGGCATGGTAAATATCCATTTCTTGGACCTGACATGACTTATGAAAAGCAACGCAAATGTCGTATGCAAGATGCTATCGACGATTACCTCAATGATGACAAAGTATCGGCACGACGAGCATATGAAGAGATGCTATCTTGTGTCCAAGATGTAATTGATTATCATCAGAAAGAGTATGTCAAAGCAAGAGAACTTTATGACCTCCTCCTCGGAAACAGAAATCCCTTCCCATCTGAGTGAAGAATGGAAATCTTATCTTGATTGTTGCTATTCTTTAGGGGTAGAACCAAACAAGCGAAGATTTCTCCGATACAACGAATTGTATCCGTATAAATAGACCTGTAGCA
>MDTE01059863.1_pt1 | contig 25735 bp, 16 predicted proteins | sample 811231 | NCBI WGS metagenome assembly MDTE01 (sample SAMN05326651, study PRJNA326480) | marine metagenome | isolation source: seawater | place: Indian Ocean: Red Sea | collected 2010
CATCCGTTCCCCTCCCGAGGATGCTTCGCCGCACCCGCTTAACTTATCATCAGACCATTTTTATGGTTCTTCTTCGTGAAGAACTGATGAGGTTCGAGCAGGAGCAGGAGGAGGGGGATCATCTCTATCGTTCTGCTCTGGATTTACGCGAAATTATGGTTCCCTATTTCCCTGAATTGCACGACGAAAAAAAAGTTCATCGCCAAATCTCCACCATCATCAACCGGTTCGAGGAGTGGGGAATTCTTAAGAAGGTGAAGGATCGAGATGAGGGGCTCTATCGGGTCGAACGGATTATAAAGGCAAAATTGCCTCCCGAAAAGCTTGCTGAAGTGAAGGATCAGATAAGAAGAAGATCCCCGGAATTGGATGAGGAAATGGAGGAAGAAGATGCTTGAGTCTCAACTTGAACTAGAATTTTCGCCGGACAAGTCCACCGCGGGATACCGCTTGCACGAGTTGTCGGTGCTTAACTGGGGAACTTTTCATGGCCAAGTCTATTCCATGTCTCCGGATGGAAGAACGGCTATGATTACCGGACGTAATGGTTCCGGAAAGTCCACCATCGTAGATGCGCTGCTGACTTTGCTCGTTCCCAACCGACTTAGAAATTACAACGTCGCATCGAGCCAAGCGGGTAGCCGGGAAAGGAACGAAAGGGATTACGTTCTTGGCGCTTATTCTGAAATTCATGATGCGACCACCGGTCAGGGGAGGAAAGAAACCCTTAGGAAACCCGGTGAATCCTACACGGTCCTGCTGGCCCATTTTTACAATGAAGCGTACAAGACGGATGTCAGTGTGGCTCAAGTCTTGTGGTGCCTGCCTAGTGGCAAGGTCGAAAAAGTTTACTTGGTCGAAAAAAGAAAGCTCACCGTGGAAGGTGATTTCAATGAATTGGGTGACGTTGACAACATTCGTAGAATCATAAAGGAGCGAGACTTTGCTACCTTTGATTCCTTCACTGCCTATCACAAGAAATTCGAGTCCATGCTCTTTATGGATGCAGATTTGGGGAATCGATCGCCGATGTCCATTTTCAACCAGGCGGTTTGTATCAAGGACGTCAAGGACCTGACTCAATTCATTCGTGAGCACATGCTCGATGATGGCGGTTCGAAGGAAAAACTGGTGGCCTTGCAGGAAAGATTCGATGATCTGAGGAGCACTCACCGTAGAATTGAAACCGCAGCCTACCAATTGGAGCAGCTTGAGGAAATTACCACGAATCACCATTCCTTCCAGAAAAATTCTTTGGAAAGAGATCGAGCGGAGGAAATTTATCGAGCCACCGAACCATTCTTTGCCCAATCCGAATTGGATCGGAGGATAGAATGGATTGATGAACTGAAGCATCAGGAGGAAGCGGAGCGGGCAAGACTGAAAACGGCCAGAATCGAAATCGATCGATTGCGGGACAAACTTAATCATCTGGAAAGAGCTTTATCCGACTCCGACGAAAACAGAAGATTGGAGCAGGTAGGAGCCGAAATGGATCGTTTGAGGGATAAGCGTGAGGTGGTTACGAAACGAGCCGCAACCTTCGAAAGGCATTTGGGTTCGTGGGAAAAGGGGGCAGTGGTCAAGGCGGAGGATGATTTTTTGGCAATGCGTCGCCAACTTGACTCCCAATTGCCTCGATTGGAAGCCAAGCTCTTGGAGCTTGATGAAAAAATTCCCGAAATCTCTTATCAATGGCGAAAGGGGAATGAGAGAGTCGAATCACTCGAAGATGAAAGAAGCTATCTTTTGGAAGCCAACTCGAGCGTGCCTGCCGAAACCGCTCGCTTGAGAGATTCTCTGGCCAAGTCGCTTGACCGTGATTCAGCGGAGCTTCCTTTCGTAGCGGAATTAGTTCAGGTGATGCCCGACGAGGACAAATGGAGCGGTCCGATCGAACGACTTATTCGTTCATTCGCGCTTACTGTTGTCCTGCCTGCGAAACTTGCCGCCAAAGCCGAAGCCTTTCTCGAGGAAAATCATTTGGGGGAAAGACTTGCATTTGTATGTCCGCGCAGCGAAGCAAAGGAGCCGAAGCTTCATGATGATAGCGCAGTGGCCAAGTTGGCTCTTCGTCCCGAATTGGATGCGGGGAGGCAATCATGGCTTCGTCACGCTCTCAGCGAACGCTTTCCGCACATATGCATTGCGGAAAGGGACGCTAACTTCAGCAAGATCAAAAATGCCTTGACTCTTGAGGGTTTGGTCAAGACCGGAGGGGTATTGAGGGAAAAGGACGATTCGCTTTTCTTGTTGGATGCGAGTCAGTGGGTTTGCGGATGGGACGTTAATCCAAAACAGAAAATTCTGGACGAAGCATTGAGCAAATGGAGGGACGAAGTTGATCGCTCGGCAAGAGCCATTCGGGAAGCGGATGGGGAGCGTCACTCGATAAGAACCAAAATACGAGCAGGGGCGCAATTGCAAGCCTGCGCAAATGAGTTCTCTGATATTGACGGTTTGGGTTTGGCAACCCGCATCGCGGACTTGGAGGAAGAGGAGCGCGTGATTGTCGGAGGATCTGACGTCTTGCGAAAACTTAAGGAGGAGAGAGACGTTGCGGAAGAAAAACTTTTGGCTGCTCAAACCACTCGTGATGAGGTGTTGCAGAGGATTGGAGGCGTAGAGGCTCGTTCCGAGAGAAATGATTCCCGCATTGATTCGCTCAAGGTGCTTTTGGCCAAGTCCAAGGAAGAGATTTTTGGTCAGGCAGACGATCAGACTTTGGATGAAGATGAATTGGACAAGGCGGAGCAAAGGCTACAGGAACTATTTGAAGAGATTGAAGGCGAGTTCGGTGCACCCCCTTCGGAACCGGATGACATCGAAGATGCCGCGCGTAACGCAAGTCATGCGTTGGAGGGAAAAATCGATAAGCTGGAATCGAGTTTGGATAAGTTACGAGATAAGAACGTTGCAGCAATGCAAAGGTTTATTGCGGATGCCCGCAATCAGGCATTCAGAGATGAGCTCAGCTTGGATCTCGAAGAAGGATACAATAACTCAACCTTTGACTCCTTTGACGGCGTAAGGAAGCTCATCGAAGAGGAGGATTTGGCCAAGAATCGGGAAAGATTCGAAGAACTTCTCCGAGTTCAGGTTCCGGAGGAAGTCTCTGGGTTTAGCGAAGCCTTGGAATCACATCGTGACCGCATTAGAAAACGCGTCAATGAATTGAACGAACATCTCTCACGCGTCACTTTTGACCGGAAGGAGGAAACCTACATTCAATTAAAGTTCGAAGATGCCGGAGATGACGGCGTTCGCCGGTTCAAGAAGCTTCGAAGACACGCTTTGGAAGGAGACCTTGAGGCGGATGATGAAGATGAACGCCGCCGCGAGCGTTATCATCGGGTCGAGCAATTTCTTGGGGAATTGGAACAGGATATGAATTGGACCGAGAGAGTGATTGACGTAAGGAATTGGTTCAAGTTCAGAGCGGACGAGTTCTACAAGGACGAGGAAACGCTCAGACAAAGTTACAGTGGTGCCGCGGGAAAGTCGGGTGGCGAGAAGAACCGCTTGGCATCCACCATCTTGGCTACCGCCATCGCTTACCAGTACGGTATCGACGTTGGAGGCAAACAGACCGAAACCTTTCGCTTGGTTGCTGTGGACGAGATGTTTAGCAAGACAGATGACGAGTTTTCGCAGTATCTGTTGGATCTCTTTAAGGAATTTCATCTGCAGTTGCTCATTGTTCAGCCTCTTGATGCTAAGATTCACGTAGTGCAGAAATACGTGGAGCGCTATCATGTCGTCGAAAGAAGAGATGGTCTGTCTTTTGTAGGAGACTTGAGTGTGCAGGAATATTTGGGCGATCAAGTCCAAAGCGCTGACGGCGAAGAAGGCTCGACGGTTGAAGATCAAGCAGTTGAATCCGAATCCTGAGCGCTGGACACTGAGAATATTTCCTTAATGCCATTGCTGGTCGGACCACTGTCGATCATCTGTTCGTCCTCATGAAAAATTACAAACCGGATCCAAATCGCTATGACGGGAGAATGCCCTACAGAAAATGTGGTCGATGGGGGGTAAGGTTGCCTGCCTTGACTTTGGGTTGTTGGCATAACTTTGGAGGAAGTTCGCCCACGGCAAATCAGCGTGAAATGATTTGTTCAGCCTTTGATGCGGGAATCACTCATTTCGATTTGGCCAATAACTACGGACCTCCTTATGGCTCCGCTGAGACAAATGTGGGAAAGATCCTTAGGGATTTACCGAGAGATGAGATTTTGATTACCAGCAAGGCAGGTTATGATATGTGGCCGGGGCCTTATGGCGAGTGGGGTTCGAGAAAATATTTGCTGGCCAGCTTGGATCAGTCTCTGCGTAGAATGAACGTCGAATATTTTGATTTCTTTTACTCTCATAGATTTGATCCGCATACGCCTTTGGAGGAAACGATGGGGGCATTGGATAGCGCCGTTCGACAGGGTAAGGCACTGTACGCTGGAATAAGTAGCTATCTCCCAGATCAGACCCAAGAGGCGGTATCCGTTTGCAAAGCCCATTCCTTCGCTCCACTGGCCATTCATCAACCGAATTATTCCATGCTCAATCGTTGGGTGGAAAAGGGCCTTCAGTCAACCTGCGAAAACTTGGGTCTTGGAGTGATTGCTTTTTGCCCGCTTTTTCAAGGGATGCTTACCGACAAGTACCTTGATGGAATACCGAAGGGCTCACGGGCCACGATCGAGAAATCACCTCTTCGTAAAAATGAGTTGAACGAACAGAACTTAAGGGTAATTGGCGAATTGAACGATCATGCGAAAGAGCGCGGTCAAAGTCTTGCTCAAATGGCCTTGTCCTGGGTTTTGAGAACCGATTCGATCACGAGCGCACTGATTGGAGCGAGTTCGGCAAAACAAATCCTTGAGAACGTCAAAGCGGTCAACTCCCTCGATTTTTCAGCGGATGAACTACAAAAGCTGGACCGAATTCTTGCCAAGATGAACCTCCCCAAGTCTCTCTGGGCGGGAGAATAGTTCATTGTTTGGATCAGGGCCATTCGGGAAGCATTTGGTTTAGAACCGGAAACTCCTTTCGCCACCGAGTCAATTCATCCAAGTTAATCCGGCTCTCCAAGACACCTTGCTCCTGTTGCGTGGAGGCTAAAATTTTTCCTTTTGGATCAATCACGACCGAGTGTCCTCCATACTCGATTCCCGCTCCATACCCAATCGCATTGACACCGACGACATAGGCTTGGTTTTCAATGGCCCGAGCTCTGAGAAGAGTGGACCAGTGCTCGATGCGAGATTGCGGCCAGCATGCAATTACAACAAAAAGGGTGGCGCCCAACCGTGTTGCGCGTCGGAAGATTTCCGGGAATCTCAAATCAAAGCAGATGAAAGGGCATGCTTCAAACCCCTCAATGTTAATGAGTTCGATATTCGCGCCCTTTTGATGCACTTTATCTTCTCCAAGGGATTGCATTGGATGGATTTTGTCGTAGTGCCTTACTTTTTCACCGCTCGGGTTCAAGATCAGGGCTCGGTTTATGCCCCAACCCCGTTCAGTAGCCGGAACGACCGTTCCCCCAACGACCCATGATCTTTGGCTACTGGCTAAATCGGATAAAAAACCTTCGGTGAGGGACGGTTCCCCTAAAATCGTTTCGGATAGATTTAAATTGAAACCGGTGCCGAACATTTCTGGCAGAACGATCAGGGAATTGGGCTCAATGGTACATTCGAGCAACAGTTCCTTAACTGCATTGAAATTGTAGGATTTTTCTTCCGAAGACAAACCCAGTTGAATCGCGTAAATCTTCACTTTGCTCCTTTGGGGTAGAATTTGAGTGATTCCCTGTGCGTGTAAGGGTGATAAGGCGCGGAACGGTTCATCTCGAGAAAGGCATCCTTCGCCTCTTGCTTCCGATTCAGGTTCCTGAAAAGGACACTGATCCGGTATTGATGGGCATTGAGACAACCTGGGTGAACCCGAATGGCCTCTTCCGCAGATTCCAGAGCCGCTTGAAAATCTTTTTTTCGCGTCAGCAGAAAAAAACATTCCCACTTTCTCGCCCTGTGATGCCATGGCGTATGCAGGATGGATTTTCGATGAAATCTAAGACTTTTTTCGTGATCTCCGAGGTCACTTGCCCGTTTGGCTTGGTAGTAGTAGAGGTTACCCCAAAAAAGATCCTTGGCCGAAAGAAAGGAAACGGGAACCAGCGCCAGGCCAATGCTCCCAACGACCAGCTTGCCCAAAGGTCCGAGCGAAAGCTTTTGATTTTCTTTTTTGGGAGGATTTTTTTGACCGCTAAGGGAAAATCCGATGGAAACGCCGAGGGTTGTCCAACCCACTAGCAGGGCACAGGGAGATTTTGTGGGAAATTCAAAAATCGCTTCGATGAGAAAGGAAAGTAGGCTTGCAAGTAAGCCAAGTTGCAAACCCATACCTTTCCAATCCGAGTCAAACGCTCGTAGGAGAGCGGACTTGAAACCGAGGAAGACCGCTCCTCCCCAGAGTCCCAAGAAACCCAAAAGACCTAAAATGCCGTTTTCATAGAGGATTTGAAGGTAATCATTGTGGACGTATCGAACGAGCGTTTTACCGGTAGTCTTATCCGCAATTTTTGCGGATTCATGAAAATGCATCTCATAGTGGTCGGAGCCACGGCCGAAAAAGAAGTGCTTGGACCAGCTTGCCCTGAGCGCGTCGGTCCAAGTGGCTATGCGACGATTTTCGGAGGCATCGCTCGGATTAGAAGGATCATCCTTAAAGATTGTTTCAAATTCAGCCAATTCACGATTTTGTTCAGTTGATTGCTTTGGGCTGCTTTCGGTTTCCTTCCAGTGGTTGGACGTAAGAAGGTAGACGGGAAGAGCAAGGGAAAGGAGGAAAAGAGGTAGCAAACGGAAGTAAGCCTTCCGCTTCTTGATCTTGGCGCATTGAGAATGGAAATGCAGTGCGATCAGAAAGAAAAAGCAAGTGGAGAGACAACCGCCGATTAATCCGACCCATGCGCCCCGGGCAAGTGACAGGGTGACCGCAGGAAGCAAGAAAAAGAGCATCACGGACAGAAAAATTCCACGCAACCAATGGTTCTTTGCCCATAGTGCGATACCCAAGCAAATCGGAATCAGAGGCACATGGTATTCGGCCGCGAAATTATGGTTGAAGATAATTCCGGCAGGAATGCTTTGCGAATGCCGAGGGAATCTTTGGCTCCAATCCGTCCATTGATAATGCTGGTCAAGAGCAACCAAGCAGGAAAGAGTTCCTGCCGCTACCGAAAGACCCAGAAAGAAAAGTAGTTTGCCTCGTGTCCAATCGAGATTGACCAAGGCGCATGCGATTCCCAAAGGAAGGAGATGCCAAAGAAAGGAGGAGATCCATGCCCGTTCCAGGTTATGGGCGAAAATCGTCGATAAGAAGATGGCAAGGAGAAAGGTTCCTCCGCTTAGAATGAAAAACCTTGGAAGGAATCGAGATTTACCCGAAAAGTAAGACTTGAGAGCGAGTAAGGCCGTCAGCAGTGATCCGAAGATCATGATCACGCAAAACTTCATTTCCGCGTTAATCATGATTATTGGAATAAATCCTTCTCTCCATTGATTCGCTCCGAGCTCCAAGTAAGTGAGAGGAGGAAGAATGAGAAGAGGAACGGCAATCAGTAAGCCGAGGTAGTCGGCAAACCGAAAGATTGGTTTGATACCGAACTCTTTATTCGAATCATCCGTTTGAGGGGTTGGATTGCTCAAAATATCCCCTTTATCCTGTATCTTTCCCAATGGCAAGGATTCATGGGAAAGCGATGAAGCGTTTTCAGCCGAGTCCTTGGAAGTCCCTCATTCGAAGATAACGAGAAGGGAGCCGATGCGGGCCGCCAGGGTTCTGAAGGCCTGCTTGTCCTTTGAGCGAGCGTTCGCTCACTTCAATTCCCGAATCCTTAGGTTCCTCCATGCGACTAAATAGGGCCCCGTTCCCTTTTTGATCCCGTGAACTTGTAAGCCAATGAATCCCTTGGGGTGGGTTTCGAACTTTTCCTTATCAATGAGATCGGACACTGGGTTGCCGTTCACCCAGGTTTGAATTCGAGGACCCTTGGCAAGAATTCGATATTGGTTCCATTTGCCGTTTTTGAAATGCCTGTGAGGTTTCAAATCCTCCTTGGGGGTCATCCATCCTCCGCAAGCTTCACCGTAAACGTAACCCGACTCCGCTCCCTTTTCCTTGGTTGCCTCGATTTCAATCTGAGGTCCGTTAACTCGGCCTTTCTTGAATCCGCGGGCTTTTTCCTTTTCCGTCAATTCGCGGGTGTTCGAGCGAATTTGCACACCGGAATTCAATTCGTCGTTGATTAACTTGACTTCAAACTGAAGCTCGAAGTTTCCATAGAGCTTATCCGAGCAAAGGAAGGAATTGGGACTACCTTCATTGGTTTTGCCAATAATTGCCCCCTTTTCCACGCGGTAGGTGGCGCTTCCGTTTAACTGGGTCCAACCATCCAAGGTTTTCCCGTCAAAGATGGCTTTCATTTCGCCGGGCTTGTGATGAGCGCCATGGAGGGCCAAGAAGCTCAAAAGAAAGGAGGATAGAGTTAACGTTTTGGACATAATGATTGGTTTGTTTGATGGGTTGGTTGCTCAAATGCAAGTGAAGCGTTCTCTTGGGAAAGCAAGAATGCGTTCTTCTACTTTTTTTTCTGTTTGGGTCTTTTTCTGGATGCCGCATGTTCCTCGGGAGTCATCCACGGACCCGGTTCGAAAGTAACGTCTGCCAAGGTGGGTAGTTTGATCCAATTGGTACGATCTCCGTAATCATCGAGGTTTTCGTTCAATTCATCCTCCGTGACTTTGTATGTGGGCACTCCGAGTTTGGGGATTTCGATGCCGGCTGCCCAAACGATTGCGTTCAGCACGAGTTGGCGGTAACCGTCAAGAGCCCAGTTTCTATGATGGTGACCTCCCGTGAAGCCCACGCCTCTTCCACCATTGTCACGAACAATCCCCCAAAGCAGAGATTGGCTTTTGCCTTTGGAGAGAAAGCCCCCTCGGTTCCATACGTTGTTGACTCGAAGGAGATTTTTCTCGGTAGGAGTTGCGGTACCCAGGGGCAAGGCCTCGGGATGGTAGTGTATGTTGAAATAGAATTCGTCCACTGCATCAATGGGCGCGACCCCGCGAGCGGTTTCGTGACCTTTCATGGGTTTGATCTTCGCTCGCCAGAACGGATTTACGGACACGCCGTTCTTGAAGAATCCACCGATCCATGGGAGATAGTACTTTTCACCCTGTTCGACACTGGGGTGCACGGCATAATGCATAAAGACGACACCGACCTTATTTTTTCGAACCAACTCGTCCATTTTGTCCCAACCATGACCAATCACCTTCGTTCCGTCCGCATAGATTACGATGGCCTTGGCGTCGTCCAAGATCGTCTCCTCTTCGGGCCAACCGGAATGGACGATGGCATTGACTTTGACTTCGGATTGAGCGTTGAGATGTTTTGCAAGCAGATGGGAACCGGCTTGAAACTCATGGTCTCCGGAGGCATGGCTTTTGGCTCCGTAAAGAAAAACGATCTTTGCATTTTCGCCATAGGAGGCAAGGCTCGCAAATATGCTTATGCATCCAAAGAGAAAAAAGAGTATGTATTTGTTCATCGCGGGAAAAGTGAAGACTCCCTCCAATTTAGGACTGATTTTGTTGCGGTAAAGTTCATTCGGAGTTGTTTTCGGGATTAGTTTTGCATACTCAAGTAATATGAAAATGCTTCCCATCCTTGTTTTTCTTTCCTTCACTCTGTCTTTTGCGAGAGATGGAAAACCAAACGTGATCTTCATTCTTGCGGATGATCTGGGTTATAAGGAACTCGGATGTTATGGTCAGGCAAAAATCCGTACTCCCCACTTGGATAAGCTTGCCGAGGAGGGTATGCGTTTCACTCGGAATTACTCGGGCAATGCAGTGTGCGCCCCCTCGCGTTGCGTTCTAATGACAGGAAAGCACCCGGGGAATGCATTCATCCGCAACAATGGGGAACTCAAACCCGAGGGGCAGCTCCCCATTCCTCTGCGCGAAGTTACCTTGGCGGAAGTTTTCAAAAGGGAAGGATACGTTACAGGAGTCTTCGGCAAGTGGGGCTTGGGGGGGCCGGGCACCGAGGGAGATCCGATGAATCAGGGTTTTGATCGTTTTTACGGCTACAATTGCCAAAGACATGCCCACAGTTATTATCCCGATTATTTATGGAGCGATCGCGATCGGGTCCCTCTTGGCAACAACCCCCCCGTTCCAGGACACGCTTCCCTACCCAAGGGAGCCGACCCCGCCGACCCGAAAAGCTACGAAGTGTTCAAGGGAAAGGATTATGCTTCGGACCGAATTAACGAACAGGCGCTCGCATTTATCCGCAACAACAAGGACAAGCCTTTCTTTCTTTACTATCCGACGATCATTCCTCACGTAGCTCTGCACGTTCCGGACGAAGAACTGCTGCCTTATCTTGAACTTGGTTGGACCGACCCACCCTTTACCAGATCCCAAGGCTATGGATACACGCCTCATTTCACTCCTCGAGCCGCTTATGCCGCCATGATTACCCGAATGGATCGTTACGTTGGCAATTTGATTCATTTGATCGATCGGCTTGGTCTGACTAAAGACACCATTGTGATTTTTACTTCCGATAACGGAACCACACACTTGAAGTTGGAAGTGGATTACGATTTTTTTGATAGCGTAGGGGATTTGCGTGGGCTGAAAGGCTCCCTGTACGAGGGTGGGATCCGGGTCCCATTGATCGTAAAGTGGCCCGACAGAATCAAAGCGGGTGAAGTATCGGATCAAATGACGGGTTTTGAGGACTGGATGGTGACCTTGCATTCCTTGATTGGAGCTCAGACGCCCCTTGTCCAAGAACATGATGGTCATGATCTTGCTCCTCATTTGGGGAACGAAGCCATGCCCAGCCGCCCTCATCTTTATCGGGAATTTTCAGGATATGGCGGACAACAGGCGGTCTGGATGGGTAAATGGAAAGGCATTCGTCAAAAAATGATTCGCAAAGGGAAAAATCATGATCCGTTGAAAATCGAACTTTATGACCTGTCGCTCGACGAATCCGAATCCAAGGATCTTTCCGAAAAGCATCCGGATATCGTTCGACGACTCAAAGAAATTATGGAGGCCGAACATTTGGCCTCCCGGGAATTTCCAATTCCAGTGATTGATTAGGGGCTATTCCGTCGCAGTCTTTCTGATGCAAGGATCAATCCTTGGCTTTGCTCAAAGGCTTCAGGAATAGCAATGCGTGGGAAAATTATCTCTTGGCGGATCAATTCGGCTTTACGAGGCACCCAAGATTTCCAATGGTCAATCCTTCATGAAATTCCTATCTCTCCTCTTCCTCCTAATCCTTGGTCACGCGGCTCAATCGGCGGAACGTCCGAACATAGTCTTTATTTTCGCTGACGATTGGGGGTGGGGCGACCTCGGATGCCATGACCATCCTTACTTGGAAACGCCCAATATCGATCGTCTGGCCAAAGAGGGTACGGACTTCTATCGTTTCACCGTTGCCAGTGGAGTATGCTCACCGAGCCGGACGGCGGTTATGACCGGGCATTTTCCGGCTCGTTACAATATAGACGGTCACTTCGCCTGGGTCCCGAGCAATCAAAAGAGAAACATGCCTGATTGGTTGGATCCCAAGGCCCCCCTGCTATCGCGTTTTCTCAAGAATGCAGGATACGCTACGGCTCATTACGGCAAATGGCACTTGGCGAACGACATGATTCCGGATGCTCCTTTCCTGAGTGCCTATGGCTACGACGACTACGGGGCATTCAATTGTTCCGGACCGCAGATGTACGTCCATGACGACGTCAAAAGCGCCATTCCCTTCATCGAGCGCAGTAAAGCGCAGGGGAAGCCTTTTTTCATTAACCTTTGGATTCACGAACCGCACACTCCTTTCCACGTCAATCCCAAGCTGCAAGAGCGATTTGCCCAACTTGGCGAGCAAGATGCAATTTATGCTGCGACACTCTTTCATGCAGACCTTAGAATAGGTCAACTGCTCGATGCCTTGGATCGCTTGAAACTGACCAAGGATACACTTGTTGTCTTCAGTTCCGATAATGGCCCAGCTCGGGGAGCGCCGGACGCGCCCTTGACCCTTGGCTACGATTCAGCGACCGGTTTGGGTTATGGGATTGGGGCGGCCAAGGGAATAACGGGTGGACGCCGGGCTTTCAAGGGAGCCTTACTCGAGGGGGGCATAGGTGTCCCATTCATCGTCAGATGGCCAGGTAAAGTGCCTGCGGGAAAGGTGGACGAGACCTCCATCCTTTCGGCGGTTGATTTGCTTCCGACCTTTTGCGAATTGGCGGGAGTTCAATTACCCGCTACCTATCATCCGGACGGCTTGAGCCAAGTCAAAGCCTTGACGGGGCAGGGCGAGTCCATCCGGAGCAAGCCGCTCTTTTGGAGAATCGGAGCCTCTTGGCCACCACGGGATTCCAAGCCCGATCATTGGGTTGCCTATGCAGTGGTGGATCGGCAATGGAAGCTTTGCCTGAATAGAGACCGGGACTTTTTCGAGCTTTTCGATCTTACGAAGGATCCACTCGAATCCAAGGATCTGTCCAAGTCCAACCCCAAGGTGGTTAAACGCCTGAGCGATTTATTGGACGACTGGCTGTCATCTCTGCCTGGGAAGCCCAGCGGCAGGGTATTCTCAAACTTACGAAACCAATAGGACTATTCCTTGGACACTCCGATTCGATAAAGGCCCTCTTCCGAACGAAGCAAAAAAGAATTCCGATAGGGAGTGATGGAAGCCATATGCGGGGAGCCCATCCGATTCTCCGCAATTACCTCAAGTTCCTTGCCCGGTCTTATGACTGTGGTTTTGCCTGCCCGGTCTGAAAAGTAAAGGAGCCCATTGGCAAAAGTCGGAGAAGAACTGAATTCCCCTCCAACCCTCTCTCTCCATTGCAATTCTCCGGTGATTGCATCCACACAGCTGAGAATTCCTCCGTCATTCATGACGTAGAGCTCTTTCCCGACCAACAAGGGAGAGGGCATTTTGGGGGCTCCCTTGGTCATTTTCCAGACGAGTTCGGGAGTGTCCAACCCTTCGTACCGGTAAGCATGGATTTCAGCCTTCATGAAACAAGTCGAAATGTAAAACATTCCATGCCCCACGATGGGCCGAGATACGTTGGAAAACCCAAGAATTCCGTATTTGATTTTCCAAAGTTCCTCACCGGTTCTCGGATCGTATCCGTACGCCCAGTCGGCGCCGCATGAGAGCAGCACGGGTTTTTGGTTCATGGTTTGAATGATCGGAGTCGAGTAGGACTTTTGGAATTGGGGATTCTCCCGCATTTCTCCGGAACGCTCGGTTTGCCATGCGAGTTTGCCGCTGTCCTTGAAGAGGGCAACGACACTCTGCCGGTCGCTCCCGTCCAAATGGAAGATCATCAGGTTTTCCCAAAGAATGGGTGAACTGCCGGGACCATTCTCATGCATTACCCACAGTTCGGGTTGATGGTTTTTCCACAAAAGCTCTCCGTTTTCCGCATCCAGGCAGACGTTTCCATACGCTCCGAAATGAAGATATAGGCGACCGTCTTCGATCAAGGGACTTGGCGATGCGTAACTGTTGAGGTTATGAACCCATTGAGGTTGCCTTTTACGGATCACTTCGACGTTGAGCAGGACTTTTCCGGACTGCGGATCGATTCGCAATGCCCGCAAACTCACTTCGGACAGAACGTTTACGGTGGCCAAGCCTTCGTTTTCCTTAAGTCTCTCTGCTCTTTCTTCGGCGGAGGCAGGAGTTTCAATGGCAGTTGTGATCCAAACCAATCCATTTTCGTGTACGGCGGAGGAATGCCCTCGGCCCGGTATGTTTGCCTTCCATAAGACGTTCTTGTCAAGAGACCAGTGTTTTGGGAAATTTCCCTCAAAAGCATGGCCGGATGCATCCGGTCCGCGCCATTGAGGCCAGGACTTCGGTTTGGCTTGAAGGAGTGGAGCGAGCGTGGCAAAGAAAAAAACCGCACAGAGTGTCGATGCGTTCATGGCAGTCTCTTTACGAGCAGGTTTCGGAAAAGAACCGTGCTTCCCGGATCATGTCCTTGTAGGGCAAAGGTTCCTTCGTTCAAAATCCTTTCGAAACTCTCGCCCTTCTTCCAGTCGCTGGGTTGCGTCCAATCGACGATCGTCTTGTCATTGACCTTTGTAATGACCCGCTTGCCATCCACTTTGATATACAATTCAAACCATTCGTCATCCTTCGCAGGGGCATCGAGGCAATCGACGACTCCGTATAGGCTCGCAGTCTTTTTTGGGTCGTGGTAGGTATTGTTGACTTGGCATTCGAAACCGACCTTGGGCCACCCCTCATCTTGAAAACTCGTATGAAAATAGACTCCCGCATTCGAGTGAGGAAGGGTCATGATCTGGGCCTTGAACTCGAAGTTCCTGAATGGTTTTTCGGTTTCGTAAAACAAATGGCATCGACCCGGAGCGTTTGTCACTATGCATCCGTCCTTCACCCAAAAGGATTCTTGGTTTTCGTTGGCTTTCCAACCCTTTAGGCTTTTGCCATCAAACATCGAAACCCATCCGCTCTGCGTAGGGTGATCGTTCCGGTAATGTTCGGCGAGGAGATCCCGACCGAAATCTCCTTTGAAGTCACGCCAGACCGCGTGGACGTGGTTTACGCTATTTTGGGTATTGGCGTATTCGAAGAGAAAGTCGGGAGTCTGGATTCGGTAATAATGTGGTTCTCCTTCCCGTACGCTACCCGACCAAACGAAAAAGGTTTGTTCGGGGTGGAGCAGCGGCTTTCTTCCGGCAACTTGTTCGATGACTTCGGAGCGATGTTTTGCGGAGTAGGCATGAATCACTTCCTCCAACCATCCTCGCTGTCTTGGATTCATTTTGGTTATGGGTAATCCCTGAGGAGGGAAGAAGGATTTTCTATCAACGACATTGTCCTGCCCGGAGAGAATTTCACGCGGCGGTTTTTCCGAAAGGATGGCCATTTTCCTTTGGGGTGAGTTCAGCGACCGGACCAATTTTCTGGCTTTGTCCTCTTCAGCGGAGAGGACTCTCATACCCGCATGCTTGCCTTCACTCACTTTCGCGGGACTGGCCCCGAAGAAACTTGGAGTGACGGAAAAGATTCTTCCGTTAAGGAAACTGAAATTCAACGACAGATGATGTCCTTCGAAACGCCAACTCCAAGTGCCGGCCTTGTCGGGCAGTCCAAAGATCGCGACGTGATAGAGTTCGACGTCTCGTATGGCTCGACCTTCCTTTTCGTAGAGAATCTGTTCGAGCAACATCACTTCGGATGCCTCAAGAAGGCCCCTGTGGCTGAGAGCCGAACCCAAGAGTCCGTGAGCCAATATTTTCTGTGAAGGAGACATTTCCTTAATTGACAAACCTTTCCTTCCGTCCGGTTTCACAAAGCTTCCGGGGAAAAAATGCCAATTTTCTCGTTCATCGGAGCCGAAGGGAAAGAAGGTTTTTTCCTTTTCCTTCGAACCAAGCGATTCCAAGAATCGAGTGGCTGCGGAAGCCATGTCCGATGCAGGGTCGTGGGCGAGTAAGCCTCTTGCTAAAAAGAGGGCAGCGAAGATAACTGTGGATAGGTTTTTCATAATCTGTAGATGATTGAAACTTGTTACCTTGTCGCAAGACGTCCAACCTAAACCCTTCAAATCCTCAAGAAAGGGAACTTAAGCCCGGTCTTCGCTAAGGATTGGATTGAAGCGAGAAATTTGTTATTTCTCATGGGTTGATGAAAAAAAAATCTCCAAAAAGATCAAGCTTAGTGGCCGGATCAATCTTCTCCGGAGGCGGTCTGGGCGACGTTGGCGTCGAATGGGGAGCGAAAATCCCGGTTTTGGCCGCATGTGAACTCATTCCGTCAAGAGCCGCCCTCATACGATCTAACTTTCCGGATACCAAAGTGTTTGAGGGAGACATATGGGATTTGCACCAAGAATACGTGAGTTTCTTTCGGAAAGCGCTGGAGGGAAGATCTCCTTGGTTAATTACCTTATCTCCCCCCTGCCAAGGCATGTCTTCGAATGGCGCGGGAAGAATTGCATCCTCGATTCGTTCGGGAAGTCGTCCCGTGGAAGACCAGCGTAATCGATTGATTCTACCTGGCATCTCGGTCTTGGAAAAATTGTCGCCGGATTGGTTTGTTCTGGAGAACGTTCGACGCATGGAAAATACGGTGATCAGAAACGAAAGGGGGAAACCGGAAAACATCCTGAAATGTCTTGGTCGCCGTTTGCATCCAATGGGTTACTCCATTCGTTCCTCGATTCTTGATTTCAGGGATTATGGGGTCCCGCACCATCGCGAGCGATTGATCACAATCGGATGCAGGATTCCGTCCCTGACTGGAAAGCATTCACCTCTTGAGGAAATCTATTCCAAATCACCAAGCGAATTTCATCCCGCTCCCACGCATGGTGGGAGTAATCGCACTTCTTGGATTTCCCTGCGAGAGGCAATCGGTCACTTAAGCTCCTTGGATGCCCGTTCTCGGCTTTTCGACCCACAGGACCCCTATCACTGCATTCCCAGTTGGAACCAAAGACAACATGATTGGATGAAAGCGACCCCAGAGGGTCAGACTGCCTTTGATAACGTGGAGTGTCCCGATTGCGGTAAACGGGCGGTCAATCCGGTCGATGTGACCTGCAGTTGCGGATCATCCTTGCCTCGTCCGCAAATTGGGCAGGGTGCGGATGCCCGACTAGTTAGGGGATTCAGGTCTTCCTATCGAAGGATGCGATGGGATCGGCCAGGAAGTACCCTGACCATGAATAGTGGAGTCATTTCAAGTGATCTCAAGGGACACCCGGATCAGCACCGTGTGCTTTCGTTGAGGGAAATCATGATTCTTTCCACCCTCGATCGCTCCGATTGGCCCAAAACCTACAGTTTCGAGGGTATCAAATATGGACGAATGAGGGAGGGGGAAATTTTTTCGAAAAAACTCGTCAGGGAAGTGATAGGGGAATCGATTCCTCCTCTTGCTATGAAACGGATCGTGGAGCGTTTGATGGAATTGGACGACAGGCTCTAACGGAAAGACTCAGTCAGTCCGCGCAGAACTGCTCTAATCCCTTGAGCGCCGTCCGATCTTTTTTTCAAGGACTCCACCCCGGTCGTTCCCTCTTCACGACTGACCCGCCCATCTTGGTTTTGGTCAAAAAAGGAAAAAAGCCTGGGCTTGGGAAATTCGCTTTTGGAAAGAAAACCATTTCCATCCTGGTCCAATTTTGAGAAAAGGTCCGCGCTTGGTGATCGGACGCTTTCTTCATTCGCCAAGACATCGGTTTCATATTCGACGTAGCCAATCAACATCTCGTCATCCGACTGATCTCCCCAATGCACTCTTTCGTCAGGGTTTGGATTTGCCAAATTGCCCTTACTGTTGTCGAAAATTCCAGTGACTAGAATCCGGTTTTCCTTAGGCATAACCATCGGCTCTATGAGTTCGTATCTCATTTGCCAGTTGAAGTCGTAGTGCGGCACATCAAGTAGAGTAACGACTTCTTTGGATCCCGAGAAAAGCTCGTACCTTATGGCCTTCCCTCGCAAATGCATATGGGGCATCAAAGCCCGAACGGCAACTCCTTCGGGGAGCGTTTCCGATGCGGTTTCAATGTGATTGTCCGTTCGTGGGGGGATGTTGATTCGCTTGTTTAGGATGGGAAAGGTGCGAACCGCTTTCGAAGGTCGAACCTGGGCGAAACGCAGACCAATACGGGTACGGTCCTTGGTGGGCTTTCCCATTGGCGTGTAATGCATTTGAAAGAGAAGGTCTGAGCCCGAAGGGATCTTTTTAGCCACGCCGGGAGGGTATTGATAAAAGGAATTTCCGGGAACGTAAGCTACGAGAGGCTCCCTTTTCCTTCCTTGGGAGTCGGTTACGAAGACGATGACGTGGTGTACCACCTCAAGAGCCGTTGGTTGCACCTCGGCCGCTTCGACCCAGCGATCTTCGTTAAATCCAGTGGGCACCTTGAAGTAGGCATAGGGCATTTGGCCCGTTGCTTTGACCGAAACCTCCTTGGGCAATGAAAAGAGAGCATCCGGTCGGCCAATGCTCCAATCTCCGGAACGCTTGGTCACCATGGGACTGTCGGCAGGGTTCCCAAGCGCTTTGCCATTTCGAATCCAGCCTAACAAATCATCCTTGTCCGCTTGAGGCATCGAGCGGTCGTTTGCCCATGGACTCGGATGCCCGGATGGGGGAGGAGCGGCAAACCAGGGAGGCATCAACCCGTCCCTGATTACTTTGCTTATCATGCCTGCGTTTTCTCGGACGTCGTCATAAGTTTCGAGGGGAAAGGGGCCCACTCCTCCGACTCTATGACATTCCACGCAATGGGACTGCATGATGCGTGAGATACGGTTGTGGTAGGTCCATTCGATTGTTGTTTCCTCCGGAGAGGAGAGGTCCAATTCGCATCCCGGAGCCCATAGGCTGGTTATACGAGTTTTCCGTCCCTGAAGATGGTCTCGGAGGGCAGTTTGGAGATATTGATTGCGGGGTGCTTCGATTTGATAACCAATCCCATATTGATCATCGACCGGACCATGATATAGGATCGTTCGAGCCGAATCCAACAGGAAAACTTCAGTGGTGGTGGTTGCTGCCAATCCTTTGGCAAGGGCTTTGGTCTTGTCTTGGACCACAGGCCCTTGAAAACCAAGACGGCCAACCATTTTCCTTAGCTTTAGGTTTGTGGATTCGGTTGAAATGGGGTCTACGAAAATAAATGAGACGTCTTTTTTCGCCCATTCCCTTTCCAACGCGGCCAAGGTTGGAGCGAATTTTTTACTGAGGGGGCATGACGCACCCACAAAAGCGATGACGAGGGCATTTTTCTTTTCGTAATCGGAAAGCTTTCCTCGCTCTCCGTCAATGGACACAAAGGATAAGTCCGGTACCCACCGGCCGGCGCGCTGCATCTCCAAGGGTAGCGTTCGGGGCCCCTGACGAATGGATTGGGCCGACAAATTTGCCTTTTGAATCGTCCATCCCAAAGCAAGAATTAGAGCCCAATGAACAAGTGCGCGCGTCATGACTCTCCCAAAGCAAACGGTTCTGCTTCCTGAAACTGAATGATGGCCCATAACGAATAGAAACCCTTAGAGACTGAAGGTTCGTGCTTTAAGGGGCAATTGAAATTAACTCCATTTTTTGCCTAAAAGAAAGCGGCCCGTTCTCGGTAACCGAGAACGGGCCTAAAGCCAAGAAAGCCTACCCCAAAACTTCCTTGGTTGAATAGATTTAGAAATATGCCACGAGTCGGGTCAACTGATTTGCCAGAAAACTCCTTAAGATTGAGCAGGAAATCCCATAAACAATTGATTTAAAGAAGGAAGCGGAACTATCCAAATGCCAAAAAGTTATTCACCGAGCAGCGGATTCATTGTGAGCAATGAGCCTCTTGACCGAGGAATTCCCTAATACTCTCGGTTTTTGATCCCGGGTTCGGGAACCGGATAGGTTCCATCCGCTCTTGCAAGAAGTGGAGATTCCGAATCGAGGGTTAGGTTTGCCACGCCTGGTCCGAAAACGTGATCGGAATGGAGCATCTGATCATAGGTGACTTCGGTGCCAAGATGGGCGGACATTCTGCCCATTGAGGTTACGACACTGGCCTGGACTCCGCGTTCGACTTCGTTGTATGGTTTGTCGTTTTTGATGGCGTCCATCAACGATTCCCATTCCTCCTGATAGGGACTGTTCTCTCGGGTCGGACGCGAACCGCCTTTTTGCCCGAACATCCATCCGAGCTCGCCATTCGGTCCTTGGCCTTTGTGAATTCTTGCCTGTGAGCGATGTCCGCCGGGACCGGAGATCAGCGCATATCCCTTGGTTCCGTGCGCGTGACTGGAGAATTCCTGATGGCACCCAGCCATGTTTCGCCCATGGAAATAGAATTTGGTTTCGTCAGGAAAAGTGTATTCAACGGTGTAGTTGTCGAAATTCTGGTCGATTTTGTCACCGCGGTAATGTCTCCCCCCCTGAGCCTGGCATTTGACGGGCCACATGCCCTTCATCCAGCAGCATTCGTCGATGTTATGGATAAAGAAATCGCTGAATGAGCCGCCGCTGAGCCACAGAAAACTATGGAAACGGCTAATCTGAAACATCAGCTCCTTCTCGCCTGCGGGTTTCTTTTCCGAAAAGCAGGAGGCGATTGCGCTTTGCATGCGGTAGGCTCGCAGATTGAGGATTTGTCCCAGTTCGCCGTCTTCGATTCTGGCTTTGAGCTCCTGCCGAGCTTGGCTGTGTCTGCACATCAGACCCACACCTACCTTGAGGTTTATTTTTTTGGCCTCCTCATTGAGCTCCAACATTTTCCTGGAGGAGAATCCATCCGGAGTGACTGGTTTTTCCATGAAAACGTTCAGTCCACGACGGATGGCATATTCATAGTGCACCCAGCGAAAGGCACAGGGAGAGGTGAAGATCACGACATCGCCGGGATCGAGGACGTCCATGGCTTTTCGGTAGCCGTCAAAGCCGACGAAACGGCGTTCTTCCGGTACGTCGACCTTCTCCTTGTGCTTGTTGACCAACCCATTGTAACTCCGCTCCAATTTGCTTTGGTAAACGTCAGCCATTGCCACCAACTTGGTTGGGCCATTCGTGTGAGAAACGGAAAGAGCGTTGCTGGCGGCTCCCGTTCCTCTGCCTCCGCAGCCTACCAATGCGAGTTTGGTGAGGTCGGAACTTTGGCCATGAACGGTGGGTAGGGCCAAACCTGCGAGAGCTCCCCCGCCGGCAAACTTTCCTGAGTGAGAGAAGAACTGTCTTCGAGAGATTCCGGAGGATGTGGGAGTGGTATATTTATTCATTTTATTATGGTTTGGAGACAAGATTGTCTTACCTACGGGATTTGGCGTGATTGACGCGTGGAGAGGGTATGGGTAATTCCTTGAAACGAAGATTAATTTCCAGCGAAGCAATACAACTGATCGAGCGATCGAGTGTAAAGTTTTCCGGAGATTGGAGAGAGGGTTGATCGAAAGATTTCCTCCTGACTTTGAGACAGTCGGTTCCTGGCAATAACCTTCAAATGCTTTCGGTCAGGTTCGATCACGAAGGTGACTCCGCTTTCGTTTTGAATATAATAATGAGATTTTGAAACCAGTGGAGATCCGGAAAAGGCTCCTTCCAACCGGTCAATCCACAGGGTCTTTCCCGTAGGCGCATCGTAACAGGTAATGACTCCGCCCATACTCGTGACAAAAACCATGCTTTCCAGCATTGCAGGCGAAGGAAGGTCTCTTCCTCCGTTTCGTTTCGCATTCCATATCATTTTGGATTTTTGTCCATCCCCAAGGGCAGGTTTCACCGCATAGAGATCACCGGGCTTTCCATTTACGACGTAAAGCAGTCCGTCTCCAAAGAAGGGAATGGGAGAACCTCGGCCGTTGAAACCCTTGCTGAACCACAACTCGGAACCACTGGAAAGGTCATACCCCCGCACTCCATATTCACCGTTGAGCACAAGCTGGCTCTTTCCATTGACTTCAATGGGAACGGGCGTGCTCCATCCGCCTCGTGGCTTTTCAGCTCGAGGGCTTTCCCATATGATCTTTCCTGTCTCAAGGTTGACTGCGATCAGTCGGGAAGGTCCCATCGAGTCACAGTTATGGTAGACGATTCCATTGAGGATGATGGGAGAAGCGGCGACTCCCCAACTGCCCGGGAAATCCCCAAGATTCAAGGACCAGAGAGATTTACCGTTCAAATCAAAGCAGTGTAAGCCTGCCGGTCCGAAAAAGGCAACGACCCGTTTCCCATCGGTTGCGGGAGTCGGCGTTCCCCATCCGTTCATCCGGTGAACACTCTCCGGGTTGGAGGAACGAACGGTTCGTTGCCAAAGAAGTTTTCCGTTATCTTGGTCAACGCATAGGAGATGTCTACGAGCGCCATCGGTTTCTCCGGAAGTGACAAAGATTTTGGAGCCTGCTCCAACGGCGGATGATTGGCCTGTCCCGGGTAATTGGGTTTTCCATACGATCGAACTGGTATCCCATTGCAAGGGGATATTTTGGTCAGTGGTACCCATGCCGCTCGGACCTCGAAAGGAAGACCATTCCTCGGCGTTTGCCAAGCTCACGAGAAGAAAAAAGGAAAAAAAGCTGTGAATTCGCATCCCCTATTGAACAAAAACTCGGGCGTCAGGCAAAGCACATTCTCCAAGAATCATCGCTTTTGGAAGCGAGCTTTCCCCGAAAGGTAAATTTCAAGGCAAGCGAACAGGTGTTTTCGTTACTCCAAACCGATTAAAAAGCGATGGATTGCGTCCCGGCATTTTTCCACCTCTTTCAGGGAAACCCATTCGTCTTTGGCATGGGCTTGGGCAATGTCACCGGGGCCGTAAACCACTGCGGGAGTCCCACCCATGGCAATGGGAGAAGCATCAGTGAAATAAGGAACCCCGTAAGTCTGCCTTCTTCGCGCTGCCTTGAGAAAAGAGCGAACCAAAGGGAGCTTGGGATCGGTTTCCAACGCAGGACATGATGCTTCCCGAGCTACTGTGTAACTCGGGAACAGTCCATTAAAAGCAAGAAGCTCGGTTAATTCTTTTTTGACCGATGCCGGAGTTTCATCAGGAAGAGTCCGTCGGTCCAAATCGATTTCGCAATGGTTGGGTATGACGTTTGGCTGACTGCCCCCAGTGATTCTTCCAATGCTGAGGGTGGGAGAACCCAAGAGCGGATGACTTTTCTTGGCTAGCATTTTTGAGTATTCTCCAAACAGGCATTGCAGAACTTTCGTCATTGACTCTATCGCATTCTTTCCATTTTCGGGAGTGGATCCGTGGGCGGCTTTTCCTTTGGTTCCAAGTCTAATCCACAGGTTTCCCTTGTGGGCCGAAACGACTTGAAGTTTGGTGGGTTCTCCGGCAATCGCCAGATCTCCCTGAGGGCCTTTTTGAGCAAGCGCTCGGGAACCCGCCTGCCCAAATTCCTCATCCACGAGGCCAACGAACACAATCTCCGTATTCTTCGGTCGTGGTCCGCCTTCAGCAAGCATGGCAAAGGCGCTGAAAAACGAGGCCACGGAACCTTTGGTATCGCAAGAACCCCGTCCGTGTAGGTTTCCCTTCCTGATTTTGGGTTTGAAGGCTCGTTTCTCGGCTGGCACCACGTCAAGATGTGGGGTCAAAAGCACCCTTTGCCTCACCTTCCCGGCCGGACGCAAGCGCAGGAGAAGGTTGCTTCTGCCTGGAAGCACTCTCATCTTACGAGCCGAAATGCCAAGCTTTTTAGCCTCTTCGGCAAGGAAGTCAGCCACCTCGGCCTCTCCCGTCAGCTCCTCTTCGTCCGGTAAGAGCAAAGGATTTACACTCGGTATCTCGACGAGCTCGCAAAGCAGACGATGGACGGGGGAAAGGCGTGGCATACGCCCTAGGCTTTAGCGAACGAACAAAACGGCAAGCCCCAAAGACGTCATAAGCAAAGTGGTCGCGTCGACGGGTGGTTCGGATTTGCCGTTAGGAAGAACGAGACAAGGGTTACAGTTCCGTAACCGTGATCTTCCTGAAATCAATCTTCATGTTCCGGTTTCCATGCAGTTGAATCCCTATCGGTCCTTTTTTCTTGGCCGAACCGGATTTGTAGTTCATGACTTCCTGACCTTGCAGCCAAGTGGTGTAGTTGGGGCCAACTGCCCGAATCTTCATTTGATTCCAATCCTTTTCCTTCAAGAGCTGGGAAACGTTTTTGGCCTCAACGGGGTATCCCTTTCCCGGTATGTAGGGGGAGCAGGTCATATCCCTCTTCAGGGAACCGGATATGCCAATTTGTATCTGATCCGAATTTCGAAGATGGATGCCCGAGTCAATGACCCCGTCGACGAAGCGGAATTCGAAATCTACCTCAAAGTCCGCATAATCTCTTTGGGTCCAGAGCACCGATCCTTTTTTCTTCGGACCGCTCCGCAAGGCAAGAGTCCCCCTTTCCGCCTTGTACCAACCCACTTGGTCGTTGCCGGAAGGGATTTTCCATCCATCCAAATTCTTTCCATTGAACAACTCTTTCCTTTCCGTGGTTACGTCGGGGGAGAGAATGCGATCGAACCGATGAACTCTGCCGGTGGTGCTCCATTCGGCAACAAAAATATCGCCTTTGGCGTTGCAGGTAATGCCGTGGGGCGCGGTCACGATACCATTTCTCCATTTTGAAGGGGGAGTTCGGTTGGTGCCAATCTCATCCTTTTGGGCATTCGCTCCGATTTGTCTGAAAACCTCGCCTTTTTTATCGAGAATGGTGACCCGTCCCCGTAATTCTCCTATCACAGCCCAATTTTCATGAACGTGCACGCAAGCCGGAAGCAAAAGCCCTTCTCGGACGACCCCAATGAAGTCTCCGGACAGACTCATATGAACCACACGGTTGTTGGCCCGGTCCATGCCCAGGATTCGGGCTGGCTCGAAGCGATGATCAAGAACAAGTTTGTGCAGGGTCCTAAAACCATAGGGAGCATCTTTCCCTCCGAATGAATTGAGGTATTTTCCATTCTTGTCAAAACGGTGGATGTGGTCTGAGGAGTATCCGTCCGTTACGAATACGTCACCATTTTGAGCCACGTCCGCTCCGGTTAGACGAACCAAAGGCTTCCCGTTCTTGCCTTTGCGTTTGAATTCATCGGGTATGGAGGATGCTGTAATCTTAAGGACCGTTTTACCTTCAAGGGTCATCTTAAGGACCTCTCCGGCGTTAACCCGGGCGCCATAAATGAATTCCTCTTCGCCTTCGGTGCGAATGACGAAACCGTGAAGATCACTGGGAGCGTTGGGAAGGTTTCTCTTCCAAGTCCCGTCATCACCATAAACTTGAAGTCCGGCTTTGGCATCGCCTACACTGAGGTAAAGATCGCCATTTGAACTTGTCGCAACGTCGCCGTGCATGTTTCCCAGTTTTTCCTTGCCCGAAGGCAGAACAAGCCAATTGGGATTCGACTTCCAGGTATCCTCTGCGGATCCGTTGAAGGCGTTCAGAAGGAATGCGAGGGAAAGGAGTGCTTTATTCATGGTTCAGGGTTTTTCGAATCGATAGAGGGAGTCCTTGGTTCTAACAAGTAGAGAGTCTCCGATCACTGCAGGGGAAGCCATGCAACCATCTGGAAGATGATTATGGGCCAGGATCTCCAGACCTTCCCTTTGGGCTTTGAAAACAAGGCAATCTCCTCCGCTGGAAAAACTGTAGATTCGTCCGCTTGCATGAATTGGAGAGGATGCGCATTGACCTTTGATTTTCAGTCGTTCGGCCCAGATCACTTCTCCGGTCAGAGGATCGGAACAGGACGCGATTCCTTCGTCCGAAACCATATACAGAAAATCGCCGAGCAGGAGTGGAGATGATTTTTTTGGCACCACTTTTCTACGGGACCAGGTAATGTGAGAATCATCGACGTTCCCGTTTCCGCCAGGTCGAATTGCCGACATCGAACCCATACCGCTGAAGACAAAGACATGCCCGTGACGATAAATGGGACGTGAGGAAGCGTTCATGCCACCGGTTCTGGCTGTCCAAAGAAGTTTCCCGGTGGAAGGATCAAAAGCCTCCGTTGCCACGGCGGCTGGGCTGATTAACTCAAACCGGCCCCCGTGGTTAATTACGCTGGGTGTGCAGTAGGCCTTCTTGTTGTCTCCGTTGTTTGTACGGAAATCGAAGGCTCGATTGGTTTTCCAAAGGGTTTC
>MDTE01068734.1_pt1 | contig 25727 bp, 25 predicted proteins | sample 811231 | NCBI WGS metagenome assembly MDTE01 (sample SAMN05326651, study PRJNA326480) | marine metagenome | isolation source: seawater | place: Indian Ocean: Red Sea | collected 2010
AGCTTTATAACCAGCAAGGTTAGCTTGTGATGATAAAATATCCATCGATTGTGCTCTTGTTATTCTTGGTAGCAACTCCAATGAAAAACAATTTATTTTTTTTAACTTTAAACTCTCTAATTTTTCTTTATTTAAATAAGCATTTAATGAACCAATCAAAGTTTGATTTTCTTTAAATAATGATAGCTTTTTTTCATCAGGTAATCCTAATTGAACTAAAACTTCTGTATTATCAATTAATTCTTTTTCATTATCTAAGAAATTTACACCTTCTTTTTTATATTCCTCATCACTAAAACCTAAATGAGCACCATAATTTTTTAATAAAAATAAATTAAAACCTAGGCTAGTATATTTTTTTACAATTTCAGGGGTAATAGCTATCCTCTTCTCAACATTTTTATCTTCTGGAATAGATGCTAGATTCATAAATTAATGGTTGTTTTATAAAAGAAATATTGCCATTAAAATCAAAACTACAACTACCGCAACTGTCCCCCAAAGAACAAATCTTGTAAAGTTATTCCAGGTATTTTTATGGTTTTGATTGTCCATAAAACTTATTTCTGTCTTGCTTTAAACTTTGGATTAGTCTTATTAATGACGTAAACTCTGCCTCTTCTTCTAACTAACTTAGAATTTAAATCTCTTTTTTTTATTGATTTTAATGAGCTTTTTATTTTCATAATAATTTAGCCGGCAATGTCCTACTCTCCCATGTCTTAAGACAAAGTACCATCGGCGCAGCAAGGCTTGACTTCCGAGTTCGGAATGGGATCGGGTATAACACCTGCGCAATAATCACCGGCAGCAGAGTTATATATATTTATTTTATAATGTAAACTGTGAAATAGTGGCTAAAATAGCCTAATATTTAATTTTTTACACTATAGCAGATATATATTTTTTTAAACTTAATTTTCCGAAATTTCTATGTACTTTATTTGATAACACCATATTGGTTAGGGCTGATGCATATCTTTCTCCTTTTCTTCGAGGGAGAAATTTTATTTTTGATTTGAACATTCTCGCGACTGATAAAATACTATAACTTTTTCTATGAGAAATACTATAATGCCTACATTTATTTTTTTTCCAAGCTAAATAACAAACATTAACTGTATCATCAATATGAGTAAATCTTCGTGTTTGTGTACCAGGTCTAACTACTGTTAATGGTTTTTTTTTTTTGTAACAATCTTCAAAAATACCAATAACGGTAGCCATACTTCCATTTGTAATTTGATTTGGACCATACACATTATAAAAATAAATTATTTCAAATTTAAATTTAAACCATTTTTTTAAGTTTTCTAAAAGTTCTAAATTTTTTGCTTTGGTAAACGCATAAGGGGATAGATTTTTATCCATACCTCTATTTCCAATTGTAGCTGAAGTCGCACTGTAAACTAATTTAATTTTATTTTTTAAACAAAAACTAAATACCGCATTTGATCCAATTGAATTTGACTCCATGCATTTGTCCATTTGATTAAAACTTTGATAAATTCTTGCGAATTCACCAAAGTGAAAAATTGAATGAATATTTTTAGGTTTTTTTAATATGTTAGAAATATTTTTAGTACTTGATTGTATATATTTTATTCTTTTGTTTATGATGTGATTTTTTTTACTACCTGAGCTATAATCATCAATAGATATTAAATTAAATTTTGTTTTTTTTAATAGTAATTTAATTAAATTTGATCCCACAAAGCCAGCTCCACCAGTAACTACAATATATTTTTTCATTTTTAATTTTATCTTTTACTTAAATAATTTTTATAAGTTTCTTGTATAGCAAAATCAAATTTATATTTTGATTTCCATCCATATTTTTTAGCAATTGAGACATCTAATATTTTTCTTGGAGTTCCATTAGGTTTTGAAGGTTCAAAAATAAAAATTATCTTTTTTTTGGGTATAAGTATTTCTACCATTTTTTTAGCTAAAGTTTTTATTGATGCATCTTGTCCAGTTCCAATATTTATAATGGAATGTTTTGTTTTTTTGTTCATGAAATAAACACAGGCTTCTGCCAAATCATCCACATACATTAGTTCTCTTTTTGGGCTACCATCACCCCAAATTTTGATTTTTTTTTTATTATTCATTTTTGCATCATGAATTTTATTTATCATAGCTGGTACGAAATGAGAATTTAATCTATGATAGTTATCATTGGGACCAAAAATGTTAGTTGGCATTAGGCATTTATAATTAGTTTTATACTGATCATTATAACTTTGACACATTTTGATACCTGCAATCTTTGCTATAGCGTATGCATCATTTGTTTGCTCTAAAGGTCCTGATAATAAATATTCTTCTTTGATTGGTTGTTTACTTTTTTTTGGATAAACACAGCTTGAACCTAGAAATATTAAATTTTTTATTCCATTCAAATAAGCTGCATTAATCAAATTAGTTTGTATAACTAAATTTTCATAAATAAAATCAGCTTTGTATTTTGAGTTTGAATAAATACCACCTACTTTTGCTGCAGCAATAAAAATAAACTCAGGCTGATTTTTTTTTAAGTATTGATAAACTTTTTTTTGATCTTTTAAATCGAGCCTGGATCTTTTAACAAATAATAAATTTGAATAACCCTTTTTTTTTAAAACTCTAACAATTGCACTACCTACCAAGCCACTATGCCCTGCAATAAATATTTTAGATTTTAAACTTATCATCAATATAAATCTTTTAACTCTTCATAAACCATTTCTCTTACAAGTTGCTTGATATTATATTTCGGTTTCCAATTTAAGATTTTTCTAGCTTTACTAGAGTCCCCCAGCAAAGTATCTACCTCTAGTGGTCTAAAATACGATTTATCACATTCTATAAATGATGATTTCTCATTTTTTAAATAACACTTTGAATTAATTCCTTTACCCTTCCACGAAAAATCTAAATTTAATTCATTTAAAACAATATTAACAAATTGTTTAACAGAATATTGTTTTCCAGTAGAGATTATAAAATCATCAGGTTTTTTTTGCTGTAACATTTTCCACATAGCTACAACATAATCTTTTGCATGTCCCCAATCTCTTTTAGCATCAAGATTTCCTAGATATAATATTTTTTGCTTACCTTGTTTAATCCTGCATAAAGCGGAAACTATTTTCTTAGTTACAAACGTTTCTCCTCTAACAGGGCTTTCATGGTTAAACAAAATTCCATTACAAGCAAAAATTTTATAAGCCTCTCTATAATTAATTGTAATCCAGTGTGCATATAATTTGGCAACACCATAAGGACTTCTTGGATAAAATGGTGTTTTTTCAGTTTGAGGAACTTCTTGAACTTTTCCAAACATTTCTGAAGTCCCTGCTTGATAAAATTTTGTTTTTTTTTCTAATCCGTGAAACTTGATAGCCTCAAGTATTCTTAAAGCGCCTATTGCATCTGCGTTTGCAGTATATTCAGGAACTTCGAAAGATACTGCGACATGTGATTGTGCAGCTAAATTATAAATTTCGTCAGGTTTTATCTCTTCAATGATAGATGAAACAGATATTGCATCTGTTACATCTCCATAATGTAAAATAAAATTTCTCTTTTTTTCATGTGGGTCTTGATATAAATGATCCACTCTTCCTGTATTAAATGATGATGATCTTCTTTTAACTCCATGAACATAATATTTTTTTTTTAATAAAAATTCAGCTAGGTAGGAACCATCTTGACCTGTGATTCCAAAAATTAATGCAATTTTATTTGACATATTTAAAATTTATTTTGCTCAATTCTAAACATTTTTTCTTAAGTTCAGATAAATTAATTTTAATTTTAATTTTATTTAATAATTTTCTGTTGTTTAAAGTAAAATTGTCTTTATTAAAACTACTTTTTAAAATATTTATTTTTGGTTTTTTGGGATTATAATAATTCAACCATTTAACCAACTCATTAAGTAGCACCTTTTTACCTAATGATAAATTATATATTCCATTTGCATCAATATTTATAAGTTTTTCAACAATTTTACAAAACATACTAATATGTAAAAAATCCTTAAAATTTTTATGGTTTTCATAAATTATTCCATTTTTTATATTTTCAAAAAAGATATCCACAAAAGTTTTATGCAATTTTTTTTTATTTTTTACTGGCATTCCAATTAAATTTGAAGTTCTTAGAATTAAGGCTCTATTTTTTAAAATTTTAAGTAAAGAAAGTTCAGCTTTATATTTATTTTTTGAATAATTACATTTTGGGTTTATTTTATCATTTTCTTTTATATCGTATTTGGCCTGATAGATTTTTCTTGTACTAATCATAATTAATTTATGATTAGTATTTTTAAGTAATTTTGCAATGTTTGTATCATGATCATTTTTTAAGGAATATTTATTTTTTACAAATTTGAGATTTGAGGAACAATTAATTATCGTATTGAAATTTTTTAGATATAAAGCTTTGTTTTTATTAAAATTTTTATAATTTACTGCAATAACCTTAATTTTTTTTTTAATAAAATATTTCTTAAGATTAAAACCAATGAAGCTATGTTTTCCAATTATAATTATTTTTTTTTTCATTTTAAAATTTTTTTTAAAAATGAGGTAAAAATATAATCAATATTTTTATTAAAATTTAAATTATTTTTTTTAAAAAAGTATTTTAAATATTGGTGTGCTTGAAATCTTCTTAGCCACCATCCAGATGAGAACTTTTTGAATTTATATGAGGCAGATGTTGGACTACGTCTATAAATAGTTAAATTTTTTTCTAAAATAAAAAAATTGTTTAATATATATTTAGTATAAATTGCAATTCTAAAGTCCATCCAAATATCTGGAAATTTTTTAAAATTAATTTTACCCAAAATTTTTTTAAAAGCTTTCCTCCGGAGTGTAATGCAACTTTGGGGAGGAATGTATGGCCAAAATCTTTGAAAATTTTTAATCTTATTTCTTGAGAAAATTAATTTTTTGCCATCTTTAATAATTGGTAAATCGTAAACAACTTCAAGTGATTTATTTTTATTAAATAATTCAATTAAAATTTTTATTTTTTTTTTTTTAAAATAATCATCACTATCTAATAAAAATATTATTTCACCTTTACTCTTATTAAATGATCTCCTAATAGCATCCATTTGATTGTAAGATCCAAATTTTGTTTTTTTTTTATTTTTTATGATCTTAATATTTTTAAATTGTTTAATAATATCTAGCGAGTTATCCCTAGAATTATCGTCATGAAATATTATCTCGAATTTATCTTCAAAGTCTTGATTTAATAGAGAATTAATACAATCAAGAATATATTTTTGATTGTTATAATTTGCGATTAGTATAGATGCTTTTATTTTTTTCAATTTGGATCCTCTTTAAAGTAGAAGTATTCAAATGTTTTTCTAAAAGGCATTTTTAATTTTAATACTTTTTTAAAATTATTATTTTTTAAGTGGGCATTTATATCTGAAAAGGTGTAATTTTTTTTTATCATATTATCATAGTGATGCTCAAACATAATTATTTTGACTAACTTGATTCTATCCTCTAGTCCTTTTAAAATTTCAAATTCGAATCCTTCGGTATCAATCTTTAAAAAATCAATCTGATAAATTTTTTTCTGATTTATATAATTTATTAGTTTTTGTGTATTTAAGTTTATAATTTCAAAATTATTTGTTTTTCCAAAAAAATTTAATAACTTAAATTTTTTTTTGTAATAACTTGATCCTTCATCAATATTACTTATCGTTGAAGATGAACTTTCGCGAAATTGTTTAAAGGTTACTTGTTCCTCATTACTTCCAAGTGCAATATTTTCAATTATTAAATCAGTCTTTAAATATTTTTTATCAAGTTTTTTTTTAGTTTTTTTTAAAAATTCAAAATTTTTTGGACTAGCCTCAAATGATATTATCTTATTAATCTTAAAGTGCTTTAAAAGAAGTTGAATTGTTTCTCCTTTGTGAGCACCAATATCAAGTACACAATTGAATTCATGTATATTTTTATCTTTAAAAAAACGAATTATTTTCCTTTGATAAAAGAAATCGAATACGCCCAAAATTATAAGTATAATTTTTTTTATCATTTATATGTCTTAAAAATAACTTTATTAAAATTAATTGAAATATTTTTATCATTTTTGCATGTTTTCTCTCTGTTGCATTCGAGATATTCACTAATTAATTTATCCATTTTTATTTGCAACCTAAAATGTCTATCGTCGACTTTATAGTAAGGATTTGCTAAAGGTTCGTATTTATATTTATTCATCTCTTTATATATCCTGTGAACATTTCTTGAAATAAATACAAAATTAGAAATTAAGATTAATACTAATGCCACATTGAAAAATTTTTTTATATCAATATTTTCATAATCAAACCTGTTTAAAGTAGGTATGAATAATAATAAAACTATTATAACATATCCCCCATATCTAAGTGCCGGGTGATTTAAAAACCACTCTAAAAAAAGTATTAACAAAACAAAATAAACCAGCTCACTAACTAAATTTTTTTTATTTTGATATTTTATTTTAAAGTTTTTCCAAAAAATTATTATTATAATTAAGATAAAAAATAATAATCCAAAAACTAAATCTGATACTTTAGTAAAAAAATACTCATTAAACCAATTTAATACCCAATTAAAACCTCGAATATATTCTTCTCTATTTTCAACTACTAAATTTGGAGTTGCACCAGCTTTTGACCAAAGTTGATACCATTGATTCATTTCTAAAACATGAAATTTAGGAATACTCCAGCTTAATGATTCTATACAAGTATGGACTATAGGATATAATAAACAACCAGTATTAAAGATATAGGTAGTGATTAAAAAAAAAATAGTGAATACTGGAATGAGAAAAAATTTATTGCTAACAAAAAACTTAATTGAGTTATAAAAATTCAAATTTTTTAATACATATATATATACTGGCACAAGTAATAAAACATACAAAATATAAAATGCTTTAAGTGAAATAATGAAAGCTAATAGCACATAAATTTTTGATAAATTATATGAATATAAGACTTTTAATTTTAGGAATATATATATTTCAATAATCAATAAAAAAATTAATATTTGTGCTGATCTGTCAGTGCCGTGCTCTGAAATTCTATAGAAAAATATATTTACAAATACAAAAGATATCAAACATAAGAAACAAATAAATAAATTTTTTTTATTTTTAAGAGTAAAAGAATTTTTATATTCTTTTAAGATTTTATTTAGAATTATAATATTAAAAAAACCTAAAATTAATACTTGTCCAAAATTAAATAAATAATAATCAGAACCTGGCAAATAAAATAAAGAATTTAAATAAAAAATCGATGAAGGTGTTCTAAATCCATGATTAAACTGACCTATACCAATATGAAAACTGTCTTGTGTTAAGTAATAAATATAAGGAAAATGGTAATAGTGAAAATCATCATGATTCTTTCCAATTAAAACTGAAAAAAATAATATTAAAAAAACTGAAATTAAGATTAAGATCTCTAAATTTTTTTTAAACTTTATTTTTTTGATAATAAAAACTAAGAAAAACAATAAACCAATTATTAATATTAATAAATTGTGGATTTTGCTATGAGGTATAAAAATATTACTTAAATATGAGTATAAAATTAATAAAATTAAACCAAATAATCCTGTATATCCAATATCAATTTTTTTGTTTTCATTATTTAAAATGTAGTTAAAACACAAACCATACCCAAATACTGATATAGTTATTAAAATATAATAAACAAAAAAAATAAAAAAATTTAAAGACATTTTTTACTTATATATTTTTTTAATTTATAAAAATGTTTTATTTTTGATTAAGAATTAAAATATGAAAAAACATCTATATTTGCCTTTTTTTTTATATTTTTTATTAATAATTGGCTTTTTGAATGGTGCAGACCCAAACGGTGGAGCATTAAAAGATTTTCAATATCATTATAAATTAATTTTATCGTTTAGTGAAAATCTTTCAGGAACTTTTTTTGAATATGATAAATTCTCTACTAGACATTCACCAGTGCTATATATTTTTTTATCGTTTTTAGATAAAATTGATATTGGAGAAAAATTTATAAGATTAATTTTTTTTCATTTTTGTTTATTTTTACCTTTGATATTTTATAAATGTTTAAAAATTAAGTTCCCCAATATTAAAAATGATAATTTAATTATTTTTTCATTGTTAGTTTTATTATCACCATCTTATTGGTCGTTATCTATATGGCCTGATGATCGAATTTTAGCTTTAATATTTTTTACTTTAAGTATTTTGTATTTTCTAAAATTTAAAGAGGAAAATAAATTAAAATATGTCTATATATGTATTATTAATTATACGGTTGCTGCATATTTTAGTCCAAATTTTTCAATATTTTCTATTTTTTATTTTTATCATTTTTTTCTTAAGTATAGATTTAGTGCAAATACACTTAAAATTATTTTATTAAATATAATTTTAGCAACTCCTGCATTTCTTTATTTAATTAGTTTAGATGAAATTTTTTTATTTCAAAGTGCTGTGCCTTCAAACAAGATAAACATTTCAGACTACTATAATTTTGCTAATAAAATTTTAATTATAATCTCAATATTTTTTTTTTATTTATTGCCCTTTTTATTTTCTAAGTCCTTAAATATAAATTGGTTTAATTATAAAAATTATTTAATTTCTTTCTCCTTGGTATTATTTTTATCTTATTTTTTTAATTATAAATTTGAATTTACCGGTGGTGGTTTTTTTTATAAAGTTTCATTTTATTTAACAGAAAATAATTTAATTTTCTTTGGGATATGCTTGCTTGCTATTTATTCAATTTTAGAAATAATAAAAAAAAATAAATTTAACTATTTGTTAATTTTTTTATTAGTAATTTCAAATCCACAATATACAATTTATCATAAATATTTTGATCCTTTAATTTTAATAATATTCCCTTTATTATTCCAAATTAATCTTATAAAAGAGAATTTATTTAAAAATAAATCAATATTAATATTTTACTTTTTTACATCTAGTTTTCTTGTTTTGAATTTTTTAAAATGAATAACGAACTAACACTTATTATACCTGCTAAAAACGAACCAGAAAGTTTGCCCAAGGTACTCGATGAACTTAAAAATTATGAATTTAATATAAAAGTAATTCTTCATAAAACAGATATAAAAACTATTCAGGCTATAAATGATATGAATGTCGAAATTATCTATCAAACAAACTTTGGTTATGGTGATGCGTTAATTACTGGAATAAATAACTGCACAACAAAATATTTCTGCATTTTTAATGCTGATGGATCATTTAACCCCTCAGAACTTAAACATATGCTGTCTTATATTGTAAATGGTAATTATGATTTTGTTTTTGGATCAAGATATCAAAAAAATTCTGGTAGTGAGGACGATACAGTTATCACACTTGTAGGTAATTACATATTTACTGCAATTGGTAATATTTTTTTCAAATTAAATATAACAGATATACTTTACACATTTGTTATTGGTAAAACAGCTGATGCTCAATCTCTCAATTTATCCAAAAAAGATTTTTCTTTTTGTGTTGAGCTTCCAATAAAAGCAAAAAGAAATAATAAAAAGATGGTATCTTTTAGCTGTTATGAAAGAAAAAGAATAGCAGGTACTAAAAAAGTTAACGCGTTTAAAGATGGTTTTTTAATTCTTTTTTCAATGATAAAATTTTTTTTTAAAAAATAGATTATTTTTTAAATTTTATATTTATTAATTTTGAGTAAACAAATATGTATAAAAATATGTTAAATATCAATGTTGTTATTTGAATTTGAGAATCATAAATATTATTTGATAAAAATAATAATATAAAAAAATTATAAATAATAATTAGAAATCCTGTTGCTGAATTTATAAAAATATTACTTAGATTTTTAAAATTATTTACTTTTCTTATTTTTGAATAAATAAGCTGATGTAAATGATTTGTATCAGGTTTAACAGGGGATCTTGAAAATCTAATTTTTCTAAATATAGAAAATAAAATTTCAAATGATGGATACCACAAAAGATTTACGATGAAAAAAGAAGAAAAATTTCTATTTAAAAAAAACACATCTATTAAGTATATAGACAAGATCATTCCTAATAAATAAGCACCATTATCTCCTAAATATATTTTATTTAGAGTGTTGAAAATTAAAATTACAACAAGCACTGTTATCAAATTATCTAAATTTACTAAATCACTAAGTAAAATAATTCCATTCATATTTAATAATTTTAAAATTATAAATACTATTAATACATAACCTGTAAGTGATATATTAATGCCATCAATGAAGTTACACCCATTAATTACAATTAAAATACAAAACATCGTAAAGCAAATTTTAAAATATTTATTCAACAAAAGGTTATCAATTACGTTAATACCAGTGTAATCAATTAGAGTATCAAGTATTTCAATCCCTAAATAAATAATAATTACTTGAGCAAATAATCTTATTATAGGAGAATTAATAACTTTCATATCAGAAACCAAACCAACAAGAAATATTAAAATGAAGGGTATCAAAACTTTATAATTTTCTATATTTAAATACACTAAAGAAAAAATAATTAAAACGACTCCTCCAATTAAAGGAACATTTTTAGAGGAAAAAAAAATTTGATGCTTATCACCCCTTGAATTTAAAATCCAATTTTTATTTTTTAAAAAATAGTTGATAAAAATTAATACCAAAACTGAAGAAAAAAAAATTAGAATAATATTCATTTATTTTTAATAGTTTTTAACAAAAAATTTAAAGATAAAATTGATAAATAATATAAAGATTTAATAAAATTAAAGTTCATATATTTATAATATACTAAATATCCATCTTTAATTTTTTGAATAGATGATGATGAAAGATTGTTATTTGATTTTCTCCAAAAAGATAGCTCTTTTTTTATTGCGTTAATCTTTATATTATTAGATAAAATGCTTAACCAAAAAACAAAGTCTTCTTTTGTTTTTATTTCAGCAAATTTACAATTTTTATCAAATACTATTTTTTTCATCATCACTGTCGAGCAGCCAATATCACAAGATTTTAATAAATCATAAACATCATCAAAATCTCTAGCAAGACGATGTCCTAAAACTTTATTATTTTCATTTATTATTTTATATGAGGTGTGAGAAACTAAAAAATTTTTTTTTTTCATTTCATCTATTTGTAATTCAACCTTTTTGGGACTCCAATAATCATCTGCGTCTAAAAAAGCTATATATTTTCCCTTCGCTTTTAAAATACCTCTATTTCTTGATTTTCCCGCCCCTAACTTTTTTTGATTCACAATAATCTTGAACCTTTTATCAAATTTAATAATTTGACGAATAAACTTTAATTCTTCTTTATCTTTATCATCATAAATTATTATAATTTCGAGTTTGGAATAGGTTTGTTTCTGAATTGATTTAAAATATTTTTTAAAATAATTTTTTTTTTTGTAATAAGGTGTAATAACTGATACCAGCGTCATAATTTAATCAATTTTTTTATGTCAATCTTAATTATATAATAATGAAAAATAAAAAACTATTTAGTTTATATAATGACATTGAGTAATTTTAAAATTATTTTGTTTTCATCAATTCCTATAGGGATCATAATTGGACCAACAATATCAACATTATTTATAGCAAGCATAATTTTTATATGTTTTTTTGAAATTCTTAAAAAGAAAAAATTTGAAACTTTTTATAATAAAGATGTTTTGGTGTTGTTCATTATAAACATTTATTTAATTATAAATCTAATTCTATCAAAAGATTTTGAAAATTCAGCTATACGAAATTTGGGATTTATAAGATATGTTTTATTTGCTATATCAACTATTTATATTTTTATTTACTTAAAAAATTCACAAAAAATATTTAAAATTTGGACTATAACTATTTTAGTTGTATTACTTGATATTTATATAGAGTTTATATTTGGCAGGAATATTTTAGGGTTCAGCGGTCCTCAAGGTTCGTGGGGATCAAGAATAGTGAGTTTTTTTAAAGATGAACAAGTAGCAGGAACTTTTATATTTACATTTATTATAGTAATAATTGGTTACCTATTAGAGTCTTATAAATCAAAAAGAGCTTTGGTAATAATTTTGTTTTTAATTATATTTTCTGTTATTGGAATTGCACTAACTGGTGAGAGATCAAGTTTAATTAAATGTTTATTTGCAATATTATTTATTTTATTTTTTACAAATAGACTGAATATTAAAAAAAAAATAATATTTTTTTTATTTATCTTGTTTTCTTTGACAGTAGTAATTAATTCTTCAAAATTTTTAAAAACTAGATTTGAAGGACAGTTTTTATCAAACTTTTACACCATTGAAAAATTTCAAAAATTTAAAAATGAAAGTTTGTATGTAAAATTATATAGAGGTGGATTAAAAATATACGAAGAAAATAAAATTTTTGGTGTTGGAAATAAAAACTACTCTAAAGAGTGTTTTAATACGTTTAATCTAGAATATAAAATAAATAAAAAATTAAATTATATCTGCTCAACTCACCCACATCAAATTTATTTTGAATTTTTGTCTGAACATGGGATTTTTGGAACTTTAATTTTATTAATTTCAATATTTTTTATAATATTCAATAATATTAAAATTTATATTAAAAAACGAAATAATATACATTTGGGGTGCATTGCTTATACAATTTCAATGTTTCTACCTTTTTTACCAAGTGGTTCCTTTTTTTCAAATTTTAATTCAACAATGTTTTTTATAAACTTTTGCTTAATGATTGCTTTTAGTAGAATTAATTTTAAATCAAAAATATATAAATGAAAAAATTATTAATTTTTATGCCTTCGGTAGAAGGTGGTGGAGTCGAAAAAAATTTTTTTTTAATTACAAATTACCTTTCGAAAAAAAGAAAAGATATCTACGTAATTACAGCTGAAAAAAATCTTTATAAAAAACTTAAAAAAGTAAACATTATTTATCCTAAATCAAACTTTTGGAGATTGGGTGGTAGATATAGAAAATACTTTATTTGTATTTTACTTTTAATAAATTTTCTTAAACAGAATCATTCTTCGGTGATATTTTCATTTCAAGCTAATATTTATGCCATAATAATTTCTAAACTATTTAATGTGAAAATTATCTCAAGATCTAACTCAGCTCCAATTGGCTGGTCAAAAAATTTTTTTAAAAAAATTATTTATAAAATTGGTTTAAATTTAGCCTCAAGTTTGATTGTTAATAGTTATGAATTTAAAAAAGAAATTAGTAAAAATTTTAATGTAAATTCACAAGTAATTTATAATCCCCTAAATAAAAAAGAAATATTAAAAGAATCAAAAAAAAGACCAATGTTTAAATATAACAGAAATAGAATTAAAATTTTAAGTGTTGGTAGATTAGTGGACCAAAAAGATCATATTACTTTGCTTAAAAGTATTAATGAAATTAAAAATAAAATTAAACTAGAATTGCTTATTATAGGAAGAGGTAAAAATAAACTTAATTATATTAATTTTATAAAATCAAATAATTTAGGAAAAATAGTTAAAATTTTTTATACCAATAATCCTTTTCCATATATGAAACAATCTGATTTATTTATTTTAACCTCAAAATTTGAGGGCCTACCTAATGTGCTTCTAGAAGCACTCACATTTGATAATTTTATAATTTCAAGTAATTGTCATACAGGGCCTAAAGAAATACTTGACAATAATAAAGGAGGATTATTATTTGAGACAGGAAATCATAAAGAATTGGGCAAGAAAATTTTGATGTACAGTAAAGAAAAATCTAAATTAAGAAAAAAATTAACATATGCAAAAAAAAGATTGTCTAGATTTGATTACTATAAAAATTTAAATAAATATTTAAAGATTGTAGAAAAATATTCGTAAATTAAAATTGTGAAAAAAGTATTTTATTGGTGTCCATTTATTACGGAAGTAGCAACGGTTAAAGCAGTTATAAATTCATGCAAAGGTTTAATTAAATATAATAAAAGTTACAAACCTTACATAATTAATTGTTTTGGAGAATTTGATCAATTTAAAGATAAAATTTATGAAGATAAAATTGAGATAATTAACTTAACTTCCAATAATTTTATTAAGAAAATTTCATCTCAAGGTTTTTTGCTTAGCAGGATAAAATATATTATTATTTTTTTAATAAGTTTTAAAAAACTTCAAAATTTAATAAAAAAAGAAAATCCTGATTTTCTTATAGCACATTTGATTACTTCTCTACCTTTGATATTATTTAAAATTAATAATTTTAGAACTAAGCTCATACTTAGGATATCTGGATTACCAAAATTTAATTTGTTTAGATATTATTTATGGAAATTATGTTCAAATAAAATAAATTTCATCACAACACCTACGGAAGGAACCTATTTAAATATTTTAAAATTAAATTTATTTAAAAAAGAAAAATTAATTACACTTGAGGACCCAATAATTAATTCAAATGAGATATTTTTGAAAAGAAAATTAAATATTAACAATGAATATACAAAAAAAAAAGAATATATTGTAGCTATAGGAAGACTTACAGAGCAAAAAAATTTTACTTTACTTATTAATTTTTTTAAGTCCATAGAAAAAGAAGAAATGAATACAAATCTAATAATCATTGGTACAGGGGAACAAAAAGAAAAGTTAAAACAAATGATTAAAAAATTAAATTTAGAAAAAAGAGTCTTATTACTTGGATATCAAGATAATGTTTATAAATTTTTATTTAACTGCAAACTTTTTATTTTATCATCTAAATGGGAAGACCCGGGATTTGTGCTAATAGAGGCAGCTGTCTGTAGATCTCTTATATTGTCGAGTAATTGTCCCAATGGACCAAAAGAATTTTTAAAAAATGGAGTTGGTGGTTATTTATTCAAAAATAACAATTTAATTGATTTAATTGAAAAATATAGAGTTTTCCAAAAAGATGACTACTTTGTTAAAAAACAAAAAAAAATATCTTCTTTGAGAAAATCAAGAATTTATACTGTGTTTAATCATACATCAAAGCTCTCCTCGATATTAGATAAGATGGATCAACCAATTAAATCTTTATAATTTTGTTTGTACCATCTAACCGTAATTTCCATACCTTTTTTCATTGATATCTTAGGCTTCCATTTAAGATCATTGATAGCTCTCTTATAATTCAATTTCTGAAACTTTATCTCTTGGCTTGAAATATTTTTTATCTCTATATTGGGATCTGTTCTACAAATTTTATATATAATTTTAGCTATTTGTATTGGATTTAATACAATTTTTGATCCTATATTATAAATATTACATCTTTTTTTTGTTTTTTTCATAAAACTCAAAAGTTTTAAATAAGCATCACAGACATCGTCTACATAAATATAATTCCGTATAGTTTTACCATTTGACCTAATTATTAATTTTTTTTTATTTATAATTGATAAAATTGTTTCTGGTATTATTCTCTTAAAATTTTTATCATTAGGACCAAAAATATTTGCACATCTAATAATCCCTATCTTTAAATTATAAGTTTTACTGTAAGATTGACAAATTAAGTCAGAGGTACTCTTTGAGACATCATAAGGAAATACCCCACCCAAAACTGTATTTTCTTTATACCCTAACTTTTCCGCTTCTCCATAAGCTTTATCAGATGAACTGTAGATAAATATAATTTTGTTGTTAACTTGCCTGATTGCCTCCAAAAAATTCATCGTTCCCAAAACATTTGTTATTAATGTATCATATGGAAAATTTAAAGCTTTCAAAACTTGAGTCTGAGCACCTAAATGAAATACTGCTTCAATTTTATTATCTTTTAAAACACTTTTAACCTGTTTAAAATTGGTAAAATTTTTTTTAATAAATTTTAAATTTTTTAAATTTAATTTTTTCTTTTTATCAAGAACAAAAATCTTATTTTTTTTATTTTTCAATAAAAATTTTATTAAGTTTGATCCCAATAATCCATTACCACCTGTAACTAAAATTCTCATAAATATTTAAAAAAATTTTTTCCTTTAGATTTAAAATTGATTAAGTCATTTTTGCTATCGAATTTAAAGAAAAAACCTTGATGATTAAAGGATAAAAGTAATTTTTTTTTTGCAAGTGATGGGAGGAAATTCTTTTCTAAACTTTCATTTTTTTTTGCTTTTTCCATAAAAAATTTCTTGTCAAATATATAATATCCGATATTGATCGGATGCGTAAGTAATGGCTTCTCTTCAAATTTTTTAACATACATGTTTTTTATTTGTAAATGACCAAAATTTGAATTTATTTTTTTTACACATACTATCGCTTTTGAATTGAATTTTTTAAATTTATTTTCAACCTTAGAAATATTGATATCAGCAACTCCATCGCCATATGTTAAAAAAAAATAATCTTGATTAATATATCTTAATGATTTTAAAATTCTTTCATTTTTACTTGTATTCTTACCAGCATTAAATAGTAAGAGATTAATTTTATTTTTTTTAAGTGTAACTTTATTTTTATTTAATAAGTTAATTTTATATTTTTTTTGTGTTTGTTTATCAAAATAACTTTTAAAGTATTTCATTTTATGACCAAGTGGTAATATGATGCTACTGACCTTATATTTTTGATAGTTTAAAATAATATTCATTAGTATGTTATGTTTATTTAGTTTTAGCAGCTGTTTAGGAGAAGATTTTAGATCGGAGAAACGTGTGCCTTTCCCTCCTAATAAAATTATTAAACACCTATTTTCTATATATTTCATTTTCCTGATTTAAATATATTTTTTGATATTCTTTAGCAATTATATTGTAGTGAAAATATTTAATAATATTCTTTCTTGTGGAAATATTAAGTTTATTTTTATTTTTTAAGGACCAATCAATTCCTTTCTCGAATCCTTTAATGTTATTTTTTGGACACAAATAACCTGTTTTCTTGTGGATAATAGCATTATCTAATCCAGTATCTTTAAATCCCACTGTTGGAATATTGCAGCTACCTGCCTCTATTGCAGTTTGACCAAAAGCTTCTAATGTGCTGGGCATTAAAAGTAAATCAGAGGAACAATAAACAAATTTCAAAAAATTTACGTCCCCCATATAAAAATTATTATAATTTTTATATTTAAATTTAATTTTTTTTAAACTTTGCTTATCAATATCACCGAGAATAATTAATAAGTATTTATCACACAAATATTTTTTTCTATTAAAAATTTTAAGAATTACATCAAAACCTTTTCTTTTATTTATTGTTCCACTCGAACAGCTGAATAAAAAGATTTTTTTATTTAGTGGTAAATTTAATTTTTTTCTAGAAAAGTTTCTATTTATTGGTAACCAAATCTTTGTATTAATAGTACAGGGTATTACTTGAATTTTCGATTTCTTGAAAAGATCGCTCTCTTTCGCTCTATCTTTTAACCATTTACTTATACAAACTATTTTAAAACTATTTTTAAAATATTTTTTCTTAAAATTCCAAACAAACCTATCAAAATCAATTCCATAATTTTCTAATGGTTTATTAGATACTGAATATCCCTTTTTATATCTATTATAATCTGGATAATGTTCTGTCCCTGAAAATGGCCACATATCAGTGAATGTCCATATTTTTTTATAGTTTAATCCAGATAAAGTTTTGATTGAAATCATTTCACTATTTATCCAATGTATATGAATATAATCAGGTTTTAGCTTTTTAATTTTAGATTTAAGATTTAATATGGAGAAAAAATTAACCGATTGAGAAATTTTTTTCTTTTTTTTTTGAAATTTTAATAAATGAAAAAGTAATTTATTATAAACTTTATAAATAAATAAATTCATTTTATTTTCAAAAGAATAAACATTTTTATCTTTTGAAAACTTTTCAACTACTAACATTTTTGACTCTATATTTGTGCAATTATTAATTGCCTCATGCAATCTAAAAGCAGATATAGATGCACCCCCCTTTAAATCACTATATGACAAATGTAAAACTTTAATTTTCTTATTTTTTTGCAAACAACACCTCTTCCTCATCAATGAGTCCATAATTTAACCTGTCACTATTAAAATAAGTTGATGGAAAAATTTCTAATTCGAAACCGGTATTTTTTATTTTGTTAATAAGACTTTTTTTTGAATAAATTCTTACATGATCATCCTGACCGTATAATTTGAGGTTTTCCTCTGGACTAAGATTTTCATTAATAAAATAATCCTGGTCAATAATTTTAGAATAAGGCGTTTGTAGTATAGCCATACCATCTTTAGATAACATGCTATAAATATTTTTTAATGCTAAAATATCATTTTGAATATGTTCCAAAACATGATTACAAATTATAAGGTCAAATTTATCTTTAAAAGCAATTTTTTTTGATAAATCAATTTTAAAATCTATGTTTTTTCCTCTTAAATTTGCGGTATAATAATTTTTAAATTTACCTTTAAAGAAATAATGTTCTAACGATCTTTCGGGTGAAAAATGTAAAATTTTTGAATTTTTTTGCAAAAAATCATTATTAAGTAGAAATTTAAGAAATAGACATACAAGTCTCTCCCTATCTTTACTGTAGCAATTTGGGCAAATACAATTTTTTCTAAAACCCATAGAAAAAATTTTATATTTTTTTATAGCTGAATTAGAGGCTCCGTAAGGCAACATTCGCCTAAAGGATTTTTTACAAATAGAACAATAGATATTATTTCCAGAATAATATAACTTTCTAAAGATATATAAAAAATTTCTTAATAAATATTTTAAAAAATTTTGAGTTATTTTGTGCACTATATATTTTAGTAAAATACTTTTTTGCTATTGTAAACTATGTTGATTAAGAATTTAAAATTTTATTTCAGATATCTAGTAAATAGATTTTCGAAATATCCAATAATTTACAATAATGGTTTTAATTTTCAAAAAACATTAAATCATTTTCATATAAACAAAGTTATTGATGTTGGTGCATATACTGGGACTTATGTACAAGCATTAAGAAGATTTGGTTACAAAGGTAAAATAATATCTTTTGAGCCAGTAAAAAAATCTCATGAAATACTATTAAAAAATGCCTCAAGAGATAAAAACTGGATCGTATATGAAAAAATTGCTTTAGGATCTAAAAAATCGAAAGTTAAAATAAATATTTCTAAAAAGTCTGATAGTTCCTCGATCTTAAAAATCAAAGAGAGACATATTAGATTAGAACCTAATTCAAAAATTATATCTCAAGAAGAGGTTAAATTAGATAAATTAGACAACATATTAAAAAACCTAATTTATAAAAAAGATAATTGTTTGCTTAAAATTGATACACAAGGTTACGAATACGAAGTACTTCAAGGTGCTAAAAAAAATTTAAAAAAATTTAAATTGATACAATTAGAACTAAGTTTAGTTGAACTTTACTCAAAACAAAAAAAAATTGAAAAAATAATTAATTTTTTAAAGAAAAATAACTTTGAAACTTGGTGTATATATCCTGGATTTAGAGATAAGAATAATGGTCAATTATTACAATACGATATTATACTACATAAAAATAATTTATAATTCATGAAAAAAAATATTGCAATAATTGGAAGAGGAAAGTGGGGAGTTGTATTAAAAAAAAAACTTCAAAAAATTTCAAATGTAAAAATCTTCATAGGTAAAAAATATACAAAACTTAATTATGACAAAATTGATTGGGTATTCATTGCAACCCCGGATAAAACTCATTATCAAGTGATTAAATTTTTTTTATCAAAAAATTTAAATATATTTTGTGAAAAGCCACTTGTAAGAAATTCAAGAGTTGCAACTAACATTTTCAAAAAAATAAAAAACAGAAAAAAAAATATTTATGTAAGCGATTTATTGTCATTTGTTAAAAAAAAAATTAATTTAAAAAACCAAAATGAAATTTTTCGCTCTAAAAAAGTAAAGTATAGTATTAAGGAAGCTCTTTACAGATTGGCTTATCATGATTTTTATTTCCTTTATAAATATTTAAATAACAAAAAAAATGCAATTGAGAAAAAATTCCAAAGTCAAAAATTAACTATAAATATCTCTAATAAATTCAAAAAATTTAGATTTACTTATAATTTTAATATAAATAAAAAAATTCATACTTATAATTCTGTCGATATAATAAAAAATGAAGATCCATTAGAAAAAATGTTATTAAAACTTTTAAAGGGAAAAGTTAATTACAAAATTAATCAAAAAAGGTCATTGTTTGCCCTTAAATTAATTGAAAAAATTCTTACAAAATAAATAAATGAAAGTTTTACATGTAATAGGTGGTGATCTTTCTCTTGGTGCATCTAAAGGTGCTTTAATACTTCACAATGCACTAATTAAAGAAGGTGTTAAGTCTTTTATTTTAAACAATAGACCTATACCTAGAAAAATCAAAAATGCTTTTTCAACTCACGATTATTTAACTTTTAAATTAAAAAATATTTTTTTTGAATTTTTAGAAAAAATATTAAAGAGATTTGTTTCAAAAAAAATTATCACTACTTTTACAACTAGTTCATTTGGCGTAGATATTAGAAAATATAAAATATATCAAGACGCTGACATAATACATTTCCACTGGCTAGGACAAGGTTTTATAAATCTCAAGCACATAAACAATAGTAATAAAAAAATTGTTTGGACATTGAGAGACATGTGGGCGTTTACTGGTGGTTGTCATTACAGTTTAGGCTGTAAAAAATATGAGAGCATCTGTGGCAAATGTCCAGTTTTAAATAGCTCAAATAATTTTGATATCACAACTAGAGTTCAGGAAAAAAAATTAAATTTTGTAAAATCTAATCAGCAATTACAAATAACAACAATAAGTCCTTGGCTGACCAAACTAGCAAATAAAAGTAAAATTTTGAAAAATAAAAAGATTTTAAGTATGGGAAATAATGTCGAAATTGATAAATTTTATCCAATTAAAAAAGATGTTGCTAGAAAAAATCTAGGCATAAGAAGCACAAAAAAAATATTAGTTTACGGATCACAAAATCCACAGGATAAGAGAAAAGGATGGGAAATCTTATTACAAACTTTGAAAAAAATAGACAAAAAAAAATATATAATTTTAATATTTGGAAATTTTTGGTCACATAAAGAACTCATTGATATAGGAATTGAGTTTAAAACTTTTGGATATGTAAGAGATATAAAAAAATTAAGGACAATTTATTCTAGTGGTGACTTATATTTAGCACCTGCAATAGAGGATGGTTGGCCAAAATCTTTTGCCGAGTCTTTGCTTTGTGAAACACCTGTAGTATGTTTCAAAAATACTTCTATAGGTGAGGTGGTTAAAAATAAGGAAACAGGATTTGTTGTTAAAAACTTTAATTCTGAAAAATACAGAATTTGTATTGAAAAATCACTAAGAAATAGCAAAAAGTTAAAAAAAGTGTCAAAGAATGGTAGAAAATTAATTATTAATCATTATTCACCATCAATAATAGCAAAAAAATATATAAAAGTTTACAGGGAATTAAATAATTGAAAATAGCAGTAGTAGGAGCAGGATTTACTGGATGTAGTGTCGCATTAAAATTAAGCGATAAGCACCAAATAACACTTTTTGAGAAAGAAAAAGATATTCTACTTGGAGCTTCAGCTTATAATCAGATGAGATTTCATCATGGATACCATTATCCCAGATCACAAAAAACAATAGATGAAATTAAACTATCTAAAAATGATTTTTTAAAATTTTATGGAAATTCTATATTTGGTAAAACAAAAAATTTTTATAGTATACCCGCTAAAAACAGTAAAACTAATCCTCAAAATTTTGAAAAATTTTTAAAAAAAAATAATCTTTTCTACAAAAAAGTTAACAAGAAAAAAATTTTGAATAATAACTTAGATGAAACATATGAGGTTGATGAAAAAATATTAAATTATTTTACTTTCAAAAAAAAAATTAAAAAAATGTTAAAAAAAACAAATATTAAAATAAAATTAAATTCACAAATTAAAAAATCTGATTTAAAGCTTTATGACAAAGTAATAGTAACAACTTATAGCTCTAATAACATAATTTTAAAAAATTTAGGAATTAAAATAATTGATAAATTCAGATATGAGTTAATAGAAAAAATTATCATAAAACTTCCTAAAAAGTACAAAAATCTTAGTTATGTCGTAATTGATGGGGATTTTGATTGTTGTGACCCCTATCTTGGAACTCCATTTCATCTACTTAGCGATGTTATAAATTCCAAAATAAAAATTATTAAAAATAAATTCCCAAATTTTGATCTTCCTCAAAAAAAATTTATTAATAAAATTCCAAAAAAAAGGTTGAATTTAACTAGATATAAAAGTTTTATAAAAAAATCCTCCCGTTACCTTCCTTTTCTTAAATATGCAAAATATATAAAATCTATGTATACAATTAGGACGCTCAAAGTTAATAAAGAAAAAACAGACGAAAGAACAAATTATCTAAAAAAAATAAATAACAAAATAATTGTAGTTTTAACAGGAAAATGGAATACAAGTGTGAGTATAGCATTAAAAATAAACAAATTATTGAAATAAAAGTGATGAGAGATATCGATTTAAAAAATGACTATGAAAGAAAATTAATTAATTTTTTAATAAATGAAATTAAAAATAAAAAAAATTTAAATATCTTAGAATTTGGGGTTAGGAAAGGAATTTCAACAAAAATGTTTTTAAATTTAGTTAATGATAATGGTGGAAATGTTTTTTCTGTTGATGTGGATGATTACTCTAATTTATTTAATGATAAAAATTGGAATTTCATTCATTGTAGAGACGATAATTATGAAAAAATAGAAAATATAATTCCAAAAGAACTTGATGTAATTTATTTAGACAGTTATCACGAACCTAATCATGTTGAAAAAATACTTAGATATTACTATCCTAAATTAAAAGTTGGTGGCTTATACATAATTGATGATATTTGTTGGATCCCTTATGTAAAAAATAATTACAGAGATGATTTTGGTTGTGAAATTGCAAACTTAGACACATACAAAAGATTGCTAAGTATATTTTATAAGAATAACACAAATTTCGATTTAGAATTTAGTTTCGTTGGCTCGGGATTAGCAAAGATTATAAAAAAAAGTGACTCAAGTCTTGATAAAACTTACAAAATCCCCAGTAGAAATTTGTCTATAAAAAACTTAATTAAAAAAATTGTTAAATCTTAATTGGTCAGACACATTTATACTAAGTTTTTCTGATTAATATCTTTCGAATTAATTCAACGAATTTATTCAAATTTTTTATTATTTAATATTTATAGTAGATTTTCATCTTAAGAATAATTAATACAAATAATTTAATGATTAAAAAAAAAATTAAAATTAAAGACACAAAAAAATTTAGTTGTGGTGGTCTTTGGACAAATAATAAATTTAAAGAAACTAAAAATTTAAATCCTTTAATTTCTATTATTACTGTCACGTATAATAGCGAAAAATTTTTGCAAGAAACACTAGATAGTTTGTTTAAACAAAAATACAAGAATTTTGAATTGATTATAATTGATGGAAATTCAACCGATCAAACAGTTAATATAATAAAAAAAAATAAAAAAAATATTGATTATTGGATAAGTGAAAATGATAAAGGCATTTATGATGCTTTTAACAAGGGACTAAAGCTTTCTAGAGGGGATTTAATTGGTTTTGTAAATTCTGATGATATTTTAAATAAAAATGCATTACAAATCTTAATTAAATATTATTACAGATATCCAGAAAAAGATTTTTTCTTTGGAAGTGTTAAAAAGCATTGGGGTATCTTACACGGTTTTAATAAATGGAAAATATTTTATACATGGGCTTTTTATTCAGGACATTCAACTGGATTTTTTATCAAGAAAAAAGCTTCCAAATTAGTTGGTAAGTATAAACTCAAATACAAATATCATGCGGATTGGGATTATATGTATCGAATGATTGTTCATTGTAAATTACAAGGTATAGCAACAAAAAAAAATGAGGTATTCGGTGTATTTAGAAGAGGGGGTTTTTCAAGTAAAATTAAATATTTCGATCATTTCCTAGAAACAATCAGAATTAGAAAAGACAATGGTCAAGCAAAAATAATTATATTTTTTATTTCAATAATTAAATATCTTTATAATAGAAAAAGATTTCACAGAAATGATATTTTAAAAGTTATTTTTAAAAAAATATTCTTAAATTAAGATAATCTATTTTTATTATACTCTGTCAGAATGAAATCTTCCCCTGTTCCTAACATGTTGTTCAATTTTGCATCTTCGTCATTAGTCCATGCCAAAATATCTTTCGCTTGGTATAGAAAGTCACAATTTTTACAATAGTCTATTTCATCAAAAGCTTCTCTTGTATGTGCATCTCTTAATTTCTCGTATTCTTTACCATAATAAACCTCTTCAAATGTTTGTTTGTCTAAGTGACCCAAAATACTTTTCTCTTCATTTGGTGGACCAAGAGTTTGACAACAAGGAACCATCGCTGATGTTCTCCCCTCTTTACCACCTGCTCTAATTGTTATTTCTGGAGCAAAAGGTCTTCCACAAGATGTTTTTTTAATTCCTGAGCGTGGATTAGTATTGTCATAATTCCCACTCCAATTATGCATTTTCCAAATATATGATCTAGAGAGTCCAATTTTTTCTATAACATTTTTTCTATATTCCTCTATTTCATATTTTTCTTTTTTGTTATCTGTAACAAGATGATAAGTACTCAATTGACAAACACTTTTTGATTTATAAATATATTCTTTTATCTCCTTAAGATTTGTCAATATTAACTCAAAATTATCAACGTTCATCCATTTTTTGTACATTTCCCTATTGTAACCAATGACACTAACTCTTATAAAATCAATTCCAGCATCAATTACATCTTTCATAAATTTTCCATTTAACCTTGCACCATTACAGTACATAAAACATTTTAAACCTCTCTTTTTGACTGCAGATACATATTTTGGTAAATCCTTGGCCATTGTTGGCTCTCCACTTCCCTCTAAATTTATTTGTGGTTTTCCATATTTTGGAACTATCATGTCCAAAGTTTTTTCAAATTCTGATAATTTCATTTTTCTGGTAAAATTTTTACCTCGCCCTGGATTTGATTGTGGACACATTTGACATGTATAGTTACAACCACCAAAAACTTCCATTACTATTCTTTTTAATTCTAACATTTTTTTTGAATATATTTTTTGAGTTTAATTATATTTTTTTTTATACCATCTTTATCATTAAGTTTGATAATAGCAAATTTATTATTTTTGATTGAATTTAAACATATTTTATTAACGATCTTAAATTTTTTAATATTTTCATTATTCAAATAAAACTTACCATAAACTCTAAAATTTGATCTCTCAATACAGTCCTCAATTTTTGTATTAATGTGAATAAGAACTCTGTTCTTATTTAATTTATCATAATACTTTTGAATAGCTGATTTAACATGTTTTTTTTTTAAATCTTGTAGTTCGTATGTTAAAAAAGGAAATTGTGCAAACGATTGATCCTTGAAATATATTGTTTCTTCTTTTTGATTAATAAAATACTGTTCGAAAATTAAATTTCTTAGAAATAAATATTTAATTCTATTCTTTCTTTTACTTGAAAAATGACTTAAATTTAAGAGTTTTTCAAATCTAAGAAAAAGAACATTATTATAATCAGAAAAATTCAAAATTTTATTTGTTGTTAATTTTAATAAAATGAACAAAAAAAAATTTGGAATAG
>MDTE01162958.1_pt1 | contig 25722 bp, 20 predicted proteins | sample 811231 | NCBI WGS metagenome assembly MDTE01 (sample SAMN05326651, study PRJNA326480) | marine metagenome | isolation source: seawater | place: Indian Ocean: Red Sea | collected 2010
AGAAGAGCGGTCTTCGTTCTTCATAGAAGCGGCTCATGAATTGAGGCCGTGGAAAAATCAGCAACCACACGGTGAGTAAGCGATCCCTCCACCGCGGCAAACTCCAGAAAGTGACCCAGAAATCGGAACGATTCGATCGCCCCTCCTGCAAATAGTAGGCCGAGGCCTCCCCTCGGTCTTCGAGGACTCGGGTGGCCCACTCCGAAATCGCGTCGGGAACGGACTCCGGAGCCCAGGAGCGCAACTCGCTCAGGGTGGCTCCCATCAGCAATTGGCACTCCTTCAACCCTGATTCCTCTCTCAAGGCCATCCATTCTCGCTCTCCGAAACGATCCGCCAACAGTTTCAAGTCATAATACCAGAGAAACCGCCGATCCGCTTCGAGGTGACCTCTGAGATGGAGCGCCGACAACAGAAACGACTCAACGGACCCTATCGTTTTCAATTGAACGGTCTCGAAATCAACATTGATGCACCGCTCTGAAATCGCCTCATAGGAATAGGGCGAGAGCAGCGGCCGGTTGTTTGAGGCCAAATGGAATTCAAAGACATGCTCCAGATGGTTCCCCCTCTGAAGGGAAAACTGTTTTTGTTGGGAGACCGTTCCAAACAGGAGGTCAGGCGTCTCAACATACCCTCGCCGCGTCATGATCCGCTCGACAATTGGGAGGGCCGATCGTGAGATGAGAAGATCGGCATCCGAGCTCGGACGATGGTGAGGAGACGGATACAGGTTCAGGGCGAAGGGGATTCCCTTGAAGTAAATCCCCATCACGCCCTCCGCCCTCAGATCAGCCTCCACCCGGATGATTTCTTTGAGACGAACCTGGAACGCCACGAATGATCGAATTTTGGTGACTCGAAACGCCTTGAGGACCGTCGGCGGCCACCCCTTCTCTTCCTTCGAACAATCCGTTTTATCGATCAAGATCGACTGAACTTCCATTGCCTTCGTCAAGTTCAAGAAAGCCTCAACCGTCCCGGCATCCTTTGGCAGCATCCATTCAGGCAACTCCCGATCGACGAGACACCTAAGGATGAATTGTCCAACCTCACCTTGCTGAATGGCACTCGGTCTCAATGCCCCACACCTTCAAAGAAGTGGCCACCGTCGGCAATCGTTTTCTGCCATCGTCTTAAAGGCCTTCAAGGAAGGAACAAGGCTCATCCTGATTGGCGAACCAGCACCTTTTAGGCTTCAATTTCATTTCGACTGGCCTAGTCTCGGGGGCAACTTATGAGTCGGAGCCGGCACCATCTCGTTCACCACACCGGTTCCAGGCTGTTCTCAGTCCGGCCCTCCACCCCCTCTGATGGGGGCTCTGGTCTGACCGGCCGCGGGATCATGGAACCACCCACGCGATTGGGGATCGATCCATGGATTGCTCTCTTCGAAGCGGCAAGCTCGAAGCCACCCGTTTTGCTTAGAACCAGAACCTGGAGGTTGCCGGTCACCATTTCAATTTGAACTCAAATCGATGAACAATCCTCTTTCCCTCTCTGTCCGCATCGCCGAGGGTTTTCTCTCGAAAGAAGAAGCCATCCTCAGCCTTGAGGACGTGGCCCAACTCTCAAAGGAAGCGGGTTATGACGCCCTTTGCATGCGCGCCTCCCAGATCGGAGTTCAATCCCCTCGGTCGGAGGTCACCGCGGCAAGCCAGTGGCTTCGGTCCGAAGATATCCCCGTGACAATGGTCACCGGCGATTTTGATATTGTCTACAACAACGAAAACGGACCTGGCTGCCTTCACCGAATCACGCCCTATCTCGATCTTGCTCAACACCTGGGTTGTCAGCTCATTCGGGTGGCCATCAAGACGCACGATGACATCACCCCGGTCCAGAAGGCCGCCGATGAAGCACTCGAACGCGGCATCTCTCTGGTGCATCAATGCCACACCCTGAGCTTGTTCGAAACGGTGGAAAGCTGCGTTGAAACCGCCCAACGCATCGACCGCAAGAACTTCGGCATCATCTATGAACCCGCCAACCTAGAGATCTGCGGACAACCCTACGTGGGCGAGGTTTTTGACCGCTTACTCCCCTGGCTCAAGAACGTCTACCTCCAGAACCAAATCCTGAAGGAGGATGGAGCCGTAACATTGAACACCTGGTGTCGGGGGCCGATTGGTTTCGACCTGATCCCTGTGCACGCTCCCGGAGGCATCGACTTTCCCGCGGTGTTCGAAGAGCTCCAGCGAGTGGGTTACCAGGGCCCGATCACGGTCCATCAATCCGCCCAACCCGGTGCGTCTCCCCTCCAAACAGCGATGCAATCCGCCCAGTATCTCCGAACCCTTATGTCTTAGTTTGTCCGAGCAAGCGAAGAAACTCCGCGAGTACAACGGTGTTCTCTGCATAGCCCCGACCGGTCACGATATTCCCGTCCACGACCCAATCTTGATCCACATAAACCGCCCCCCCCTGCTCCGCATCCAGGGCGCATTTGGGGACGGTCGTCACTTGCTTTCCCTGAATGACATTCGCGGCCGAAAGAATCTCAATGCCATGGCAAAGGCAGGCGATGGGTTTCCCGGCGGCAACCATTGCCCGAAGGAGATCAAGGAGCGCTTGATCATAGCGCAAATACTCCGGAGCCCGCACCCCGGAAACAAAAGCCCCAACGAAGTCAGCGGCCTTCAGCTCAGAAAACGAGGCCGAGGCCATCAGGTGATACCCAGGGCGCTCCTGAGTGATATCCCAGGGAACGTCGGGATTCGGGGGGACCTCGTGTAACACCGTGTGATAGAGCCTCGCCTCTGGTCCTGCTACCACAACCTCGTAATTGTCCTCGGGAAGGCGGTAGTAGGCATAGAAGGTATCCAAGGCTTCGGTTCCATCCCCAATGGGCATCAAGATCTTCATGGTTAACGCCCCGAGAAGATAGAAAGGCTCCCTCACAAGAGCAAGTCCAGGGAACGCCATCAAGAGCCAACAACGGGATCGGTGCCATCGCGAAATCCTAGGATCAGGGAACATCGGTCGAACAAGAATGGTTGAGGCGTCATCAACCCGAATCCGATCAACCCGACTTCCCATGGCGACTCACCGTGGTCCGCGATGGGGTTCTTTCATGAACTGGAGGGTTGCTATTGGGGACCCGCGCGGAATAAACCGTGACCATGACATTTCCACTCTTGTCCCGCCCCCGGATGGATCGGGCCTCTCAATGCCGGCCCGCGCTCGCGCTCCTCCTCTGCCTCGCCACCCTCCCCCTGACCGCAGAGCCGCGTCACTCCGCTGATCTCGTTTTTCCTCTGGAGCCTTGGCACAATCACGGCTCTTGCATTGTCGAAGCCCCGAACGGGGCTTTGATCGTCTGCTGGTTTCATGGTTCCGGGGAACGAAAAGCGGACGACGTGGTGATCCTCGGGTCAAGATTGGATCCCAACAACGAACGCTGGACCCCGCCATTCTTGCTCGCCGACACCCCCGGGTTTCCCGACACCAACTGCTGTATGATTGTCGACCCAAAAGAGCGCCTCTGGCTCTTCTGGCCGACGATTCAAGCGAACCTTTGGGAAAGCGCATTGATGAATTACAAGATTTCATCTAACTACCTGGTCCCGAAGAAAGCACCGGTCTGGGAGACGGAAAAAGTGCTCCACATGAAACCAGGCGCGGCGTTTCCCGACACGGTTCGACGGAAGACGGCAGAGTATCTGAGTCACACCACGCTCTCGCCCCGAGCCATTGAGTGGGCGTCCCATAATTTTCAGCAGGCAGATGACAAACTGACCCGTCGAATCGGTTGGTTCACCCGGGCCCACCCCTATATTACCGAGAACGGCCGGATGCTGGTCGGCCTCTATTCCGATGGATTCTCATTCTCGATGGTCGCCTACACCGACGACTGGGGCAATCAATGGCGGTTCAGCGAGCCGATCGTCGGTGGCGGCAATATTCAGCCCAGTTTCGCAAGAACCCAGGAGGGTCTGCTCGTGGCCTACATGCGCGACAATGGCCCCCCTCCCAAGCGCGTCCACGTCTCGGAATCAAACGACGAGGGGGAAACGTGGTCAAAAGTCTACGACCATCCCCAACTGTTCAATCCCGGTGCCGGACTGGAACTGATGAATCTCCAGGACGGACGCATGTTGGCCATTTACAACGACACGGAACGCGGCCGGCATCGATTGGCGGTTTCGATTTCAGAGAACGACGGCAAAAGCTACCCCATCACCCGGCACTTGGAAGCGGTGAATCCCGGCGAAGGCTCGTTTCACTATCCATCGATTATTCAAACAAAAGACGGCATGCTCCACGCCACCTACAGCTACTTCGTGAACGATCCCGTATCGGGAGAATCCGTCAAATCGATCAAACACGCGACCTTCACGGTGGACTGGGTCGAAGCCGGCAACGACTCGCCCCAGGAATAAAGTTCTTACGGAAACCCGAGACCCGCCAAGCCCCCCTCTCGGAGGATGGACTTCTAGGGGAGGCCATTAGCGAAACAGCTTCCCATCCTCTCCGACTTCGAAGGGACTAATCTCCGAGCGCCCGTCCCCAAAGGCATGGGCCCACTGGGCTCGCCCCTCTTCATCCAGTCCGATGCGGTCGCTCGAGGCAAAAACCACCGAGTCGGAGGAATCCTTGATGGTCATCAAATGACCCTGGTCGATCATGATCACTTCGTCGATCGCAAGTGAATCCGTCACCGCGATGGCGGCGAGGGCACTCATCAGGACCCACCCCTTCAGTCTTATGCAAGTCATGATGACAAGGGGTGGTTCAACGATTCCACCGGGGGTCAATATCACTTCGTCCTTGAGCAGGCCGGTATCATCCATCATTGACATGCGTCTGACGCCCCCAGTATGCGTCCCGGTGACTGACCTCAAATTCTCGCTTCGGCCTTTCAGATTCTCACTCGTTGGTTTAAGATCAACCCATATCAACTTCGGCAGATCCTTAGATCCTTATTTCGCAGAGCAAAGGAAGGCCAGAGTGGCATCATGATTCGATCGTTCAGACACCCGTACCCGGTGGACCAAGCCAAGCCCCTGGTCCGTTGGCTCACCTACCTCACATGGCTCTTCCCGATCCTCATATCGGGCCAAGAATACCAGAGTGACATCAAACCACTCTTCAAATCCCACTGCTACCGATGCCACGCCGGAGATCAAGCGAAATCGGGCTACCGTCTCGACACAGCAATCAAAGCCATTGCGGGCGGAGACCGTGGACCAGCCATCATTCCGGGCAACGCAGCGGCCAGCCTCATCAGTCAAGCACTCCGCGGCACCCATCCCCAACTTTCCCCGATGCCTTACCGGGACAAGGCTCTGTCGCCTCCCGCCATTGAAAGCATCGAGGCGTGGATCAATGCCGGCGCGCCTCACCCCGACAACGAGATCCCCGACCCTCACATCCATTGGGCCTTTCGACCGTTGACCCGACCCATCCTGCCCGAAATCGATCCGAGAACGGTCATCGAAAACCCGATCGACTTGTTGGTGCGTTCCCGTATCGAAACCTCAGAGCTCATCCCCTCGCCTCCCGCAAAACCAGAGATCCTGATCCGTCGACTTTACCTCGATCTTCTCGGCTTGCTTCCCAGCCCGCAAGAAATCGATGACTACCTTGGGGACTACTCCTCAAACGCAACCGAGCGTCTCATCGACCGACTCTTGAGCTCGCCGCACTTCGGTGAACGTTGGGGGCGTCATTGGCTGGACCTGGCCCGCTATGCCGACTCTAACGGCTACAGCATTGACGCCCCGCGCTCGATCTGGCGGTATCGTGATTACGTGATCAATGCGATCAACCTCAACCTTCCCTTCAACCAATTCGTCACTGAGCAACTTGCCGGGGATCTCCTGGCCGAACCCACCACGGACCAGTTGATTGCCACCGGTTTTCATCGTAACACTCAGATCAATCAAGAGGGTGGTATTGACAAGGAGCAGTTTCGAATCGAATCCGTTGTCGATCGCGTGGCAACCACGGGCACCGCATTCCTCGGCCTCACGATCGCCTGCGCCCAATGTCATGACCACAAATTCGATCCAATCACGCAGCGGGAATACTATCAGTTCTTCGCCTTCTTCAACAACCAGGAAGAACCCACTCTCAACACACCGATGCCAGGTGAAAGGGCCGCCCAACAACGCCATCAAGATGCCATCATCCGATTGGAACGGGCCATCAAGGAAAGCGAATCCAAGATTCAAGAGAGGATCTTTGACTGGGAAAAATTTCTATCCGAAAGAGATCTCCAAGACCTTCCGAGAACCTACCGACTGATCCTCACCAAACCCCGCGAACTGCGTTCGACGGAGGAATCGCAGCAACTCTTCGAACATTTTCGTGAGGAAAACCAATCCTATCAGGCGCTCAAGAAAGAACGGGCTGAGCTGGGTCGTAAACGCCCCCGTCTGACCCACACGATGATTCTTCGTGAACGGAAATCGAAACGAACCACTCACATCCATATTAAGGGGGACTTCACTCGACAGGGAGAGCCGGTTTTTCCCGGAACACCTCGCGCGCTCAATCCGTTCCCTGGCCACGAAGACGCCACCCGCCTCGACCTGGCTCACTGGTTGACATCAAACCAGAACCCCCTCCTGGCTCGAGTCACCGTGAATCGAATCTGGCAACAGTACTTCGGCCGAGGAATTGTTGAAACGGAAAACGATTTTGGAACCCAGGGATCGCCCCCTTCGCATCCACACCTCCTCGACTGGTTGGCCGTTGAATTGATCGGGAACGGATGGAACCTGAAGGCCCTTCACAAAAAGATCCTCATGTCCCAAACCTATCAACAATCCTCCAGGCTCACCCCGAAGCTGGCGGCAAAAGACCCCGACAATCGTCTCTTTGCCAGGCAGTCCCGCATGAGACTCGAGTCAGAAATCATTCGAGATGTCGCCCTCTCCGCAGCGGGACTGTTGTCTCACCAGATGGGAGGTCCCGGCGTGCACCCCCCTCAACCAGAAGGCGTGATGGGCCTTGGTCAGGTCCAACGAAGATGGCAGGCCGATTCCGGGGAAAATCGATTTCGCCGAGGCCTTTACACCTTTTTCTTTCGGGCGACCCCCCATCCGGCCCTGACCGTTTTCGATAGCCCTGACGCATTCAGTGCCTGCAGTCGACGCATTCGCTCGAACACGCCGCTCCAAGCCCTGACGCTCCTCAACGACCCTGCGTTTTTCGAAATTGCCCAACGGCTCGCTCTCCGCATCATTGAGCTTGATTGCACCAACGATGCAGACCGGATTCGCGAGGCCTTTCGGTTGTGCCTCAGCCGCTATCCCACCCGTGCCGAAACTCGTGATTTGTTGAATGCACTGCAACCCGACCATGCCGGCTCACCCCTACCCCCTGAGGCCAAAGGGTTGCTCCTGGCCCGGATCCTCCTTAACCTCGATGAAACGATTGCACGTGAATAGCATGGAACCTCCCTCCAACCGTTTCCTCCGGGACCAGACTCGTCGGCACTTCTTTGGCCAATGCAGTCTGGGCCTGGGTTCCGTCGCACTGGGACAACTCCTCCAACCAACCCACGCCGCCGCCTCGTCCCATCAAGGGCCTCATTTCAAGCCTCGTGCGAAGAACGTCATTTACCTCTTCATGGCCGGAGGCCCGTCACAACTCGAACTTCTCGACTATAAACCCAAGCTTGAGGAGTGGAACGGCCAGAGGATACCCGATTCCTATTTGGACGGCCGACGATTCGCCTTCATGAACAGTTCGTTCAAGGAGCGTTCGACGCTGCTGGGAACCCGCCGCCGCTTTCAACAACACGGTCAATCAGGAATCTGGTTTTCTGAGCTTCTCCCCCACACCGCCAGGCTTGCTGATGAGATGACAGTCGTCAAATCCTGTGCCACCAATCTCTTCAACCACGCGCCCGCCAAACTTTTCATGAATACCGGATCAGGGCAATTTGGTCGGCCCAGTATCGGCTCCTGGGTGACATATGGGATCGGCAGCGAATGCGACAATCTTCCCGGTTTTGTCGTTCTTCAAAGCGGCCCTCGCGGCCCCCGAGGAGGCGCCGTCAACTGGGGAAGCGGTTTCCTGCCGACCACTTACCAGGGGGTTCCACTTCGAGGACAGGGGGATCCGATCCTGAATCTTTCAACGCCCCAGAGGGTTTCGAATCGCTCGCAGCAACATGTGATCAACACGGTGAATCAACTCAATCGACGCCATTTGGGCATCACGCGAGATCCCGAGATCGCGACTCGAATCGCCGCCTATGAAATGGCCTTCCGAATGCAGACCAGCGCCCCCGACTTGATCGACCTCTCCAACGAATCTCCCGAAACCATGAAACTTTACGGGGTCCAACGCGACCAGCCCTCCTACGCTCGAAATTGCCTACTCGCACGCCGTCTGGTAGAGCGTGGCGTTCGCTTTGTTCAACTGTATCACACCAATTGGGACAGCCATGGCGGCCCAGGAGAGACCCTGGAAGGAGATTTCGAAAACGTCTGCCATCAAATCGACCGAGCCTCGGCAGCCCTGGTGATCGATCTCAAGAAGCGGGGCCTATTGGACGACACTCTCGTGATTTGGGGCGGCGAATTTGGCCGAACCCCCATGGGCGAAAATCGGAAAACCACCGGACGCAACCACCATATCGACGCCTTTAGTATGTGGTTCGCCGGTGGCGGCGTCAAAAAAGGCTATGTCCTGGGCGAGACCGACGAACTGGGATTCGAGCCCGTCCATCAACGGGCCCACGTTCACGACCTCCACGCCACGTTACTCCACCAACTGGGTCTCGACCACGAGGCACTGACCTTCCGGTTTCAAGGCCGCGACTTTCGACTCACCGACGTTCATGGAAAGGTTCTTCACGATCTGCTGAGTTAACCCACACTGCGACCCGCCCATCTCTCAATTCTCCAATGAAGTTGTTCCCCCCATTCATCCAGGGCCTCCTCCTGGCCGGGGCCGTGCTCGGGGCCCGCCTCACCACCGCCGCCGAACACCACGTCGTCTTTATCATCGCGGAAGATCAATACCGGGCCGCCGAATCCCTGCCAGAGTTTGCCAAGGACTTTCTTTCACCAAGACCGGAGTATCGGATCACCTTCCTGAACCAATCGACCGAGGACAAATATCACCTAGCGGGATTGGTTGCTTTAAAGCAAGCGGATCTGGTCGTCCTCTATGTTCGCCGCCGCTCGCTCCTCCCGGAGGACATGGCCTTCTTCAAGGATTATCTCTCAGCGGGGAACCCCCTTCTGGCCCTCCGAACTTCCAGTCACGCCTGGGACACCCGCAATCGGGGACCTCGGGATCAAGTTGAATGGAAGACCTTCGATCCCGAAGTGCTTGGCGGAAACTACCAGGGGCACCATGCCGACGGGATTGAGACAACGATCGCCGTTGTGCCAGGGATGGAGGCCCATCCAATTCTCATGGGAGTCGATCTTTCACGGCTCATCGGAAAAGGCTCGCTCTACAAAGCCTCGCCGCTCTCTCCCCGCGCCCAGGTCATCCTGGTCGGCAGCATTCCTGGGGCCAGCACCGAACCCGTTCTTTGGCAACATCCTTACGGCCGTGGCAGGGTCGTCTACACCTCCCTCGGTCATCCCGGCGACTTTGCTCAACCCAATTTTAATCGCCTGCTCCTCAATGCCATCCGACACCTCTTGAACTCGTCACCACTGCCTGACAGTCGGACGAGGCGGCGGCCTCTTTCACCACCCACCAAATTACCATAAACCCAGACGTTCCAACTGGCGAACGAGCTCGTCCTGACGCTGCTCGAAGAAAACCTGATCGATCCAATCAACCGCTTGCTTCCAATCGTCGTTCGGATCGTAGAGCACGTAAGGACCCGCCCGGAAAGGATGGATATCCCGACGATAGTCCCCCCACCGAGCGGCCTCCAAAACCACCGCTTTCTCTAATAGTCCCTCCAACGCCTTGAGCCGGCCACGGTTCGCCCCCAGGGACAGCGCGCCTCCCTCACCCAGAAGCATCCTTGCTCGCTCCCGAAAACGCGCTTGGAAAGATTCATTCACTCTGAGCCGATGCAACCACCGGACCGGCACCGAATCGAGGCTGACGTCGCCAAGATCACTCGATGGATCGGAGAGGGCCCGGTCTCCATTCCATACCATAAAGGAGAATTTCCCCGTCGGATGCACCCGCCGCCAAGCATACCATTCAAAGCGTTGATCATTCCGACCACCTCCTGAATAGAGTTGAACCAGAAGAAAGTCGATGAATCGATCGAGATCCAATCGCGCTTCAACCGCCTCATACTGGGATCCGGTCCGCACATCCGACTCCAAGATTTTCATGAGTTCCTGCCAAGCGAGTTCTTCCCCACTCAAGCCCCCCCGGTCCGAGCGGGTTTCGTAGTCGATCGCATTCCCTCCAAGCTCCTCAGCCAGGAATTCGCCGTCCGAATACGTGCCCATCAGATAGATCCCCCAATACAGACCGTTCAAGTAAAGATGAACGTAACGGCCCCGGGGCGTGGTGAGACCAACGGCCTTTGAGGTTCGGCGCACCCATTCGTCACGAAGGAGGGTTCCCCGAGAACGAACGGTGGCGTCCCAGTGCAGCCAACTATCGTGATACCCGGGCTTGAAAACGAGATTCCTGACTCGTTTCGGCCCCTCCTTGCCAAACACACGATGTCTTAGTTCCGCGGCACCGTACTGGTCACGAAAGACAAGACGCAACCCGTGCTTGGGGCTCTCTTCCGGACGCCGATCCCAATGACCAAAAATCCTAACACCACATTCCTCCCGATGCCTTTTCGATCCGGATCCATCATGAAACTCAACCGAGGCCGGTCGCTCCCAGTCCCGACCGACGGCCTCCGGATTCGCGTAGATCCCTCTTTGACGATCAAAGAGGTCGGCTGGATCCACCACCAGGGAAACACTTGGAAACACCCGTGAGGCCTCGCCAAGCGCCGAGCGATTGCGCTCGTCCTGAATCACATCGAGATCCATTTCGTAATCGGCAGGGACGGCCCAATCGCCTTTCATTCCCCAGGTCTCCGGCAAACCACTTCCACGCTGGGAGACTAAGTTGCCCGGAAAGAAGTAGGACTGGGTATCCACGTTGGAGGGTTTGTAGTTTGCTCGAAAGGCTCGCACGCGAATCGTGGTCGTTCGATCAATCACCAATGGCCGTTGGTAAACGATTCCGTTTTCTTCCGTCGGTTCACTTCCGTCCAAGGTATACCGAATCCTCGTTCGAAGCGTCGAGGTGTCCAACTCAAGCTCAAAAGGAGCCTCAATCCACCCTCCATTTCGACTGAAATGAGTATCGGAAACTTGCCCCCAGATTTCATTCACATTGGGCATTCCCGGAGTGGCTCGATCATAGAATGCGGTCGCTCGGTGGGCGCCTGGACGCCGCGATTGGGCGGATTGAAAGAAGCGGGCCCGGATCCCTAAACTGTCGTCTCCAGACACCGGCGGATACTTGGGGAGAAACTCATGCATCACGCGGCGTCCCGAGGGTTCGACAAGGGCAAGATACTCCCCTCGTTCGTCCAATCGAAAATTGGTATGGAGATCGTCCAGAAATTGGCTCCGATTCTTGCCCGATGCAAAGACGACAAGAAACCCCCCTCCCTCAAGCGTAATCTCCGGGAACCGCCATTTCCTCAGTTCCTTGAAATCATCCGTCAGATACCAACCGGTGAGCTCTCGCGACTCGGCCGAGGGATTGTGGATCTCAATCCAATCCGGAAACTCTCCATCGGAGTCCGCCAACGTCGTCCAATTGGCTGGCTGGATTTCCGAGATGAGGAAGTCCGGCCTTACGATTGAATCGACCAGATCACCGGAGTTTCCCCACAGGATGATTCCAATGGCAATGACCAAGAGGCCCGTAAAAATCCACACGGGAATTCGAAACTCAGGCTTCTCTTCGGCTGGCACGTAGTCCAACATCCTACAGCTCCACCAGTTCCACCCCCGTCACATACTTTGACATTCGAGTCACTCGAAAGGGGAAGAAATTCACCATCCCTTCATTCAATTCGGCAATCTTTCCGGAGTATTTCAACTCCATCACGGTACTCCCTTCGAGGGAACGCTTCACAATAAAGTGATTGTCTCTTGGCCCAATCCGATAAAAATCAAGCTCCGTGTCGATGGTAATTCGATAATTCCGATCCGCCGAAATGAAATACTTTCGATGATACCGATTGACCAAGGTCGGGGTGACAAAACTCAATTCCCGGCGGACCCCTTCCTCCAACTGACTCTTCTCGAATACGGCTTCAAGCGCCTCCTCGCAAAAGCCCGATCCAAATTCGAAACCAGAGAGTCGATGCGAATCCTTGGTGCCCAACATTCCCCGCTTGATCTTGTATTCCAAGACCGGCCGGCTGACCGTTCCAAAAAGATCGCCATACCATCGAATTCGAATCTTGGTCCGATTGGCGACTCCATCAAGATTTTGGAAATAGTTCCCCAGCGATCGGGTATCAAAGTAGATGTTGTTGATGTAACGCGGGGCATAGGCTTCCCGAAAGAATGCCCGGCAGCGAAGCACCCAGGCCTCGATTTCTTCTGCCGGCAGATCGACGATATGATACTTCCGCTCGAAGCGGAAATCGAAGTCAGAGGCAAGGTCGAGTGCCATGAGACCATTCCCGCGCCCGTGGACTAAGCCCCAATACCGCGATCATCCACCAGGCTGATTTTCATCCCCTCGTTCAAATCACGCAGTCTCCGGACACACGCATTCACCTTAGTCGAAGATTGAAATTGGGCTTGGAAGGAGGCCTCCACCAGCTTTTCGGTCTCGTCAAAACGACGCAGACGCACGTTCAGAGCGTGCTTGCCAATGATCTCAAGCACCCTCGGCAACGCCAGCTCATCACTCCGGATCCCAGAAATCGTCACATACAGATTCGCTTCGGGCTCCTTGTCCCGAACAAAGCGGCGCAACGTCAGGATCACGGTCATCACGAGAAACCCAATGGCAGTGATCAGCGGCTGATTGGCTCCCATGCCCAATCCAATGGCGATGGCAAGAAACAGATAGCTCAATTCCTCCGGCTCCTTGATGGCGGCCCGGAACCGGATGATCGACAGCGCACCAACCAGCCCAAGCGAAAGCGCCAAAGAGGACTTCACGATCGTGATAATGAGCATCGTCGTCATTGAGAGCAGCACAAAGTTCCGACCAAAAAGCTCTCGATTCGACAAGGACGTCCCGAAGCGAATATAAACGCGACTGAGGATAAACGATAGCAGGGCGGCCAACAGAAAGTTAACCACAAAGCCGACAATACCGATTTCCGCATTCTGCGCCGCAAAATACTCCAAAAGCGTCTGATTCTTTTCCATCCCTATCCTTTAACAGGCACGATCCGAGACCCCGATGATGAGAGTCACTGGTTTCTCACTTGACGTGACAACACCCCTTCGCGTTACACGATTGTCACAAATAACCTGGGTCACCCTATAAAGCCCCCGCTAGAAACAGACGCGGCCCCATTAGAAAAGGGCCAAGCCTCCGTTGACGTGAATGTTCTGGCCAGTCACAAAACAAGATGCCTCGCTGGCCAGGTACACAACCGTTGAGGAGAGGTCATCCGGCACCCCCCAACGGCCGACCGGAATGGTCGGGAGGTAGGCATCCTTCCATTCCTGGGGCTCTTTTTCATGCCTCTCGACAGGAATCCAACCCGGCGAGATCATATTGACCGTGATCCCGTGGGGCGCCAACTCACGAGCCATGCTTCGAGACCAGCCGTTCTGCCCGCCCTTGGCCGCCACATAGGCGCTGAAGTTGGGAACTCCGAGATGAAACACTTCCGACCCAATGTTGATGATCCTGCCAAAGCCGTTTCGCTTCATGGCGGGCAGACAGGCACGCGTCAGGAGATAGGGACTCTTGATGAAGAAATCCAACATCTTTTGGTAGAAATCCCAGTCATACTGCTCAATCGGCATGTGAGGCTGATCACAGGTGGCGTTGACGAGGAGAATGTCGATGTCGCCCAATTCTGAAGCCACCTCACGATGAATCCGTTGAACCGCCTCCTCATCCGTGACATCGCCCTGGACCAACATCCCCTCACCTCCCGCACGTTTGAACTCGTCAAGCGCCTCTAGCGCCTTTCCCTGGTCATGGCAGTAGTTCAACGCGACCTTGGCACCCGCAACCCCCAGCGCCCGGGCCATCGCCCTTCCGAGTCCCTTACTGCTTCCCGTGACGAGGGCCACGTGGCCCGACAATGAAAATGAATTCTCTTTAGTCATCAGTTCCTGAACGACCCTTGCTGGATGTGCGTGGGGAGCTTGGCAGGAGAGCGTCTATCAGGCGAGGATTTCTTCGAGGACATGACCGTGAACATCGGTGAGCCGCATGTCCCGTCCACTGAAACGGACCGTCAACCGGGTATGATCAATTCCCAGCAAATGAAGCATGGTCGCGTGAAGGTCATAGATCTCCACCCGATTCTCAACCGCCTTGTATCCGTATTCATCGGTTGCCCCGTAGGTCATCCCCCCCTTGACCCCGCCTCCCGCCATCCAAATGGTGAATCCAAAGGGATTGTGATCGCGTCCGTCGGAACCCTGCGAAAAAGGCGTCCTTCCAAACTCGCCACACCAGATAATCAAGGTCTCCTCGAGCAATCCGCGCCCGCGGAGATCGGCCAAGAGCGCCCCGATGGGCTGATCCACCGCGAGGGCGTTTCGTGTATGCCCCCGCTTCAATCCTCCATGCTGATCCCAACGGTCGGCCCCCACATTGGGACAGGTCAATTCAACAAAGCGAACCCCCCTCTCCACCAAGCGCCGGGCAAGCAGACACTCACGACCGAAGGTCCGAGTATGCTCAAAGGTTGACTCCAACCCATACATTTTGCGAGTGGACGCCGATTCACGATCGAGTTCCATCAGTTCGGGCACCGCCGTCTGCATTCGAAAAGCCAACTCATAGTTGGAAATCGCCGACTCCACCGAGCCCGGCCTCCCAAGACGCTTGAGACTGGTCTGGTCCAGGGCTTCCAACAAATTCATTTTACTCCGTTGGAGGCGCTGCGTTCGCTCCCGGGGAGCGATATTGGCCACCGGGGGGTCTGTTGGACGGAAGAACGATCCTTGATAAGCGGCCGGCAAGAAGCCATTCGAGAAGCAATCCAAGCCTCCCGGAGGCGTCAACCCGCCATTGAGAACCACAAACCCGGGCAGGTTTTCGTTCTCACTCCCCAGTCCGTAAGTCACCCAAGCGCCGGCACTCGGCCTTCCTGACAATCCTAATCCGGTATGAAGAAAGTAGTTTCCATTGGTATGCTCCGAGAACTCGGACACCATGGATCGAATCACACACAGTTCGTCCGCCTGCTTGGCGACGTTGGGAAACAAATCACTGATCTCCACTCCGGACTGGCCATACTTCTTGAAATCCCAGTAGCCTCCAAACGTATTTCCATTGTTGTTAAACTGGGTGGGCTCCATCTTGAGACCAAAGGGCTTTCCGTGCTCCTTCTTGAGACGAGGCTTGGGATCGAAGGTATCCATCTGCGCCGGTCCCCCGTCCATGTAGAGCATGATCACATGTTTAGCACGCGGCGGATGATGGGGTGCCCTGGGGGCAAGGGGGTTCGACGGAGGAAGCGCGCTTGCCCGAGCACTCACCAGCGGGCGTTGGTTGGCCAACAGAGTCAGCAATGCCACGCTGCCAAACCCATTCGAGCACCGGGTCAGCATTTGGCGGCGGCTCATCGCCCCGTTTTGTGTTCGCAGATCGTGCTTCATGCAGGTCAGTCGATAAAAATAAACTCCTTCATATTGAAGACCACGTGACACAGATCCGCCCAAACTTGCCGAGATGCGGACCCTTCTTCCTGGTAGATCTCTGCCTGCCTTCCCATGAATTCGAGGGCATGCTCTCGTTCCTTCCGATCCGGGCGCCGTCCCAACGCCGTCAGATACAGTTCATCCAGTCGTCGCTCCGCGGTCCAACCTTCAGACTTCGCCAGGAGATGTTCAGCCCACCGATTCGCCTGATGGATAACCAATTCGTCATTCATCAGGATGAGCGCCTGGGCTGGGACATTGGATTGAGTCCGGCGACCAAAGGTCGTATGCGGAATCGGGGCGTCGAAGGCAAGCATCATCGGCGAAAGAAAATTGCGCCGGACCTCCTGGTAGATGGTTCGCCGATGTTGCCCATCAAGGGGCCCGGTCCCCCCGGGGCGACCACGACCGGTCATGAAAGGCGTCAAATGAACGGGGACCGGCTTCCCAAACTGCTCCCGGTTAAGGTCCCCGGAGACCTGGAGAATCGCGTCGCGAATGGCCTCCCCTTCCAGTCGTTTCACCGGCATCTTATGCCACCACTGGTTGGTTGGGTCTTGCTCATCATAAAACGGATCTGCCTGAGAAGCCATCCGGTAGGTCGATGATGTCATCATCAAGCGGATCAGCCGCTTGGTCGACCAATTGGCCTCGGTCACAAACCAGTTCGCCAGCCAATCGAGCAATTCAGGATGGCTCGGAGACGCTCCAAGAACCCCGAAATTATCCGGGGTCGGCACGATGCCGCGGCCGAAGAGGTGATGCCACACCCGATTGACGTAGACCCGGGCCGTCAGTGGATTGCTCCGGCTGGCGATCTCATCCGCCAGAAGACGACGCCGGGACCCCGCCACGGTGGCCTCACCCGCTGCATTCAATGCTTCGAGAGAGCCCCGGGAAACCATCACGCCAACCATTGACGGATTTCCGCGAACAAACACGGGCTGATCGACGCCGGAGCCCTCGGTCATGGAGGGCACCAAAATCGCCGTGGTGGCTTCTTCCGCGTCGAACCGGTGATTCTTGCTCGCTCTAGCCAGATTTCCCTCCGTTGACTCAAGCAACTTTTTCTCTGCCAACCACGCCAGCCATCGCAACTCCCGTCGTGAAACGGGTCGGGCCTCATCGGCCTCGTCCCCCGTCCAGTTCGATAGACTTTGCACGGTCCCGTCTCGGAGGGCTTGAAGGGCCTCCGGCAGCGACCCGGCACCAAGCACTGAATCAAGGATCCGATCCTCCCCCGGGTCCGGACCCGGGTTCGGGCGCTCTTGGTTGGAGAACACCACGCGCGAAACCTGAAACCACCCATCTTCCGCATATCGAGCCCGTCCCCCCGCCAGGTCTCCCGGCACCGTGTCCTTGAATTCCAGGTAGGCCTCGTGACCCTGCCACATCTGCAGGTCAAAGGTCACCCAATTCCAATCCGGCTGATTCAAGTCCTTCTTCAATCCGCCGTAAATCGGCGCTCGAATCAGATTGAAGTTCTCGATGACGAGGTTTGCCCGGCACCCCATCCCGGCAACGTAGGCATGGAGAAAGCGCTGCTGTATTCTGAAAGTCGGGGATCGAAGACTTCCCTGCAGCCGAGTTGAGAACCGACCGCTGTGCACGGCCGGCATTGACTGGAGGGTGAGCGAATCACCGCTTCTAGACAAAACCGGTTCTCCCATGGGGATTTCGCTCCGCAGCAACGCAGGACCATCGAAGAACCAACTCGAAAATGTCCCCTCCTCCGCATCCGCAAAGACCGTTTCCGATGGTCGATCTTCCGCCTCCGTCGACACGGCCAGTTGTTTCGCCGCGACCTGACCCACCTGGGCCAGATGATCAAACGGTGCCCGATCGACCCAGCGGGTCAGTTGCGACAGGGGATGCCTCCCCCCCTCCTGACTGGATTCATCCAGCACCGCCACCCACCGCGTCAACAAATCGGGGTCGAGTTCCTGCTCTCTGGCCAAGCTACGAATCACATCCAAGGAGGGCAACGGCACATTGTCCTTCCCAAAAACCTGTGCCCGGTCGCTAAAAATCACCTCATCAATGGCAACGAACCCTTGCTCGTCCTCTGCCTGATCATTCAATTCGAGCCGAGCCGTACGCCCCACAAAATTGCGAACATCAAATCGCTCGGGTTGAAACCGCAAACCGCGATCGCCGGATGCCGTTCGTTCCACCTTCCCCTCCACCAGCAGGCGGATGGACGTTCGCCTGCGATCCCCACTGCCCGCCATCAAAAAATGGATGTAATCCCGTTCGATTCGAAACTCGGGACTTTGAAGCGTCCCGACCCGCTCCGCCTTCTCGGCGCCATCCCCTCCGGGTGATCGAAGAACCCCGCCGCCGAGCGCCCCCTCCACCTGGATTCCTCCGGAATCGGCTGAACGGCCAAACCGGCCACGATCTCCTTTCCATCCCTCGCGGATCTCCGATTCGAAATCATCGAAGACAATTTCGGGTCGATCCAACCTTTCTTCATCCCGCCACGAACGCTCCCCGGTGAGCAACCCGATTCCGGCCATCGCATAAGCATCGATTCTCTCCGCCGTTTGCCGCCATTCTCGGGCCGCGACGGCCCGAAGCTCCCGTTTTCCCGCCTCAAGTCGTTCAATCAGTCGCCCCCATTTTTCAACCGGTTCCACAGCAGCCTCGTGATAACGCGAGCTACTCAGAACACCATATAGGGCATAAAAATCCTGAGTGGAGATGGCATCGAATTTGTGGTCATGACAGCGCGCGCAGGAGACCGTCATCCCTAGGAAGGTTTTCGAGAGAACATCGATCTGATTGTCGATGACCTCGAGTTGATTCATCGCAATATCCACCGGCGAATGAACCTGTTGACCCAACCAATAGAAGCCCGTCCCGACCACCGACTCGTTGAACCCGTTTTCAGACCAACGCCTCGGCGAAGCGAGAAGATCCCCCGCGATGTGTTCCCGCACGAACTGGTCATAAGGAACATCCCCGTTGAAAGCCCGCACCACATAATCTCGATAACGCCACGCGTTGGGGATCGCGTAATCAAACTCGTGCCCCATCGTTTCCGCGTAACGCACCAAGTCCAACCAATGGCGAGCCCACCGTTCGCCATAGTGGGGCGAGGCCAGCGCCGCGTCGACCCATCGCTCATAGGCTCCCACGCCATAAGCGTCGCCAAATGCAGTCACCGCTTCCGGAGTAGGAGGCAACCCCGTCAACTGATAGCTCAAGCGCCGAATCAGGCTCCGCCGGTCCGCCTCGGGCGCCGGCGCCAAACCTCGATCCTCCAACCCCTTCAAGATAAACGCATCGATCGGATTGCGGCCCCAGTCCCGGTCCCGCACTGCGGGGGGCGGCCCGGCCTGAACCGGCTGCCATGCCCAATGATTCGCCCGACGGTCGGCCAAATCAAACCGATCCCGTTCTTCTGCGGCCTTCGGACCCGCTTCATCCGGCCATGGGAGTCCCTTCGCGACCCATTGCTTCAATGCCTCAATCTCTTCCGATTGAAGCCTCGACTTGGGCGGCATCTGTAAATCGACGTCATCATACTCGATGGCCCGGATGATCCGGCTCGCATCGGGATCCCCAATCACCGCAGCCGATCCAGAATCGCCCCCCTGAAGGACACCTTCCCGGGAATCCAGGAACAGGCCCCCTTTGAGCTTCTCGGATTGATGGCTATGGCAATCAAAGCAAGCTGTCGCCAGAACCGGCCGCACCCGTTTTTCGAAGAACTCGAGGTCGGCCGGAGCAAACGTCTCGGCCGTTACGCCGAGCGCGGCGGTTGCAAGAACCATTCCACTGATCCCCCTCATCATCGACCTCACTAAAGACGCGTTCTTTTCCATTTGCACGTTGAACCTGCCCCTTCCTAAATCCTGAATCCCTTTCGACAGTGTAGACTTTGCCCTCTACCCAAAAAGCAAAAAATCGAGCACTGATCGGAACAAAGAGGCCATGAAAGTGCCTCTAGATTTTCTCGAGAACCGCAAAATAAGCCGGTCCCGCCCGCTCCCGGTCGGGCAGGACACACCATCCCATGGCCGTTTGTTCTCCGAGCGGCGCCCGGTAGGGAATCCGCCTAACCATCTCTCCTTTTCGGTGCAATAGCCGCTCAATCACCCCATCGTTTTCCGTCGGCGACACACTACAGGTTGCATAAACCACCCTCCCCCCAGGCCGAGTCGCCAACAGAGCGGAACACAGCAGGGCATATTGCCGCCGGGCTAACTGGCGGGACCGCGCTGCGGACCAACGATCCAACTCCCTCGGATGTTGCAGAAGATGCCCCTCCGCAGAACACGGGGCATCGACCAAGACACGATCAAATTGTTCCGGATGACGGAGGCCAACCCCGCTCCCCTCCCAGGAACGGACCTCGACTCGTCGCAGGACGGTGTCCGGCACATAACGATTCAGAACATCCAGGAGTTTAAACCGTCGGGATCGAGACAGTTCATTGGCGACAAGGTGCCCAAACTCACCCATCCGTTCCGCGAGGATGAGCGTTTTTCCTCCGGGCGCGGCGCACAGGTCCAGCACCTTCATTCCCTCATTGACCTCCAGCGCGAGAGCAACCGCGACCGAGGCAGGATCCATGAGATACCCCGCTTCAAGGGCCAGGCCTTGTGGGGCATCCTCAAACCCCGCCTCGCTCCAGTCCCGAAGACACTCGGGGGCCCACTTGAAACTCACCGTGGGTCGGTTGCGGAACCAATCCTCCCGACCGAATAAAAATCCATTCAGACGGATGCATCGTTCCCTTGCTTCCAACAGTCGCTCTCGGAGCACCGGCCAACGCGATCCGAAGATCGAGGCGTAGCGCTCCTCGAAGTCCTCCCTTGCATCGCGCCGCTGGGTTCCCATGAACGCTCAAAAGTCTGCCGCGCAGGGTCGCAACGATCAATGGACAAATCAATGACCCTCGATGAAAAACGCTTCCCTCAGTCCGGGCGAACGGTAGGATTGGGGATCGTTCACCGCCACCAAAGTTCAAGTCACCAGAGAATCCTCGAGCACCGGACCCGGCAGCGGTCTGAAAAAACCCAACTCGACTACTGGGTGGCCTCCTTGAGTCCGCTCCTCATCATGCTCTTGGTGGGCAGCCTGGTCTTCTTCTTGATTCACGTGTTTTACGAGGGATCCATGAAAGAAGGGATTCGTTGGGTCATGTTTTGGTTCGTTCTCGCCATTGTCCTGGTGGCCCGGATCGGAATTGAACAGAGCTCGGCGCACGCAGGCCTCTACGGCGCCGCGGTCGCCGTCGCAACCTGGCTATTCCTCATCAAGACCCACCCCGCCTTCCTGCTCGGGGTGATCCTCTTGGCGCTCGTCTGGTGGACTGCCCATCGACTGGTGACCGACTGCACCCCTCTCGACGAGGCCGCCGATTGCACGGACCAAGGTCTCCTGGAGGTCCAAAGGACTCAAGGCCCCTCCCCGGGCCGATGGGTCCTCTATTATTCATTGGCGACCCTCCCGCTGTTCGGAATCGGACAGTTCTTTCTCAGCCAAACCGCTTCCGCTCCCTCCGAATCAGGATTCCACATGCTGGTCACCTACCTCTGCGCAGCCGCCGGCCTGTTGCTGACCACCAGCTTGATGGGGCTTCGCCGTTACCTGCGCCAACGCTCCATCAAGATGCCAACCATGATCGCTCGCCAATGGATGACCTCGGGAGCTCGTATGGTGCTCCTTGTTTTTATCCTCGCGCTCCTGATGCCCCGACCGGGAGTAGGGCAAGCTTGGATGGGTCTCAATTCAGAAGTGGATCACGTCCTCCAAACGGCCTCCCGATGGGCGCTCCGATTCAACGCGCCGGGAACGGGACCGGGTCGAAAAGGAATGACGGCAGAATCCGACTCAGGGGAGAATGCCGATCGCCCCCAACCAAGCAACGCTTCGTCGGCGCAACCGCCGGCATCCGAAGCCAAGGCCCGTCCCTCGGCGGCCCAGACATTGCCTGCCTCAGCCCCCAACGACCGTTGGCAGCGCGGCCTTCGATTCGCCCTTTATTTCGCCCTCTTGGCTGCCCTCCTCATCCGGTATCGCCATCCGATTCTCTCCACTCTGGCCAGCCTATGGCATCTCTTGAAGGATCTGTTCAAACGGGAAGCGAACCGAGGGCCAACGCATGAACCATCGAACTCGAGAAGCGCCAGCGCACCCACAGTGAAGCGGAGGCCTTTCCGAAGTTTTCAGAATCCCTTTGAACGCGGAGACGCCGAGCGTTGGCCGCCGGCAAAATTGATCGTCTACACCTTCAGAGCCCTTGACGCCTGGGCTACCGAAAAGGGTTCCCCCGCAGAACCCCACCTCACCCCACTGGAGCAGGTAAGAAAGTGGCAACGCTTCTTTCCTCAAGTCGGTGACGAAGCCATTGAGCTGGGAGGCTACTATTGTCACCTCACCTACAAGGACTCGCCCCCGATTACCTTCAACCGACAGCTCATCGGTAAGCTCTGGAAATCCCTCCACTCAACTTGATGGAGGCCGGCGATCCGCGTGGAGAATCAGGATACCCCGTAAAACCGGGCCGCGTTCGAACCCATGACTTTTTCTATCGTCTCGGCCCCTCGATCCCCAAGGTAATCGGTGACCAGTTGAACGACTTCAGCATAGTCCCCCCCGAGGAGACAGACCGGCCAATCCGACCCAAACATCAATCGATCTTCACCAAATGCATCGAACACAATATCCAAGTAGGGCCGGAAGTCTCTTTTGTTCCAAGCACGCCACGCCGCCTCAGTCACCATTCCAGAAACTTTACAATAGACATTGGGAAACGAAGCTAACTCGGCGATGTCACGATACCACGGGCTCATCCCGCCGTCCTTGATGAAGGGCTTGGCAATGTGATCGAGCACAAAGGGCTGCTCGGGAAACTGCTTGACGACTTCCACCGCCACAGGGAGGTGCTTGGGAAAAAGCAAGAGATCGTAAGTCATCCCGTAGCCATGCAACTTTCCGATACCTCGCAAGAACTCCGGCCGGAGCATGAACTGATCATCGGGTTCATCGTGAACAACGTGCCTGACCCCGACGAATTTCTTATTCGGCGAGAGTTCTTCCAGCTCCGCCTCAAGGGACGGCCCTCGCAGATCAACCCATCCCACCACCCCTTTGAGACGCGAGTCGTTCTGGGCAAGTTCTAGGAGCCAACGGGACTCCTTCAAACTCTGGCGCGCCTGAACGGCAATCGATCCGTCCAGCCCCACCCTCTCCTGTTCCGCCCATAAATCGCCTGGACCGAAATTCCTTCGAATCGGATTCATCTTTTCCCCTTGCATCCAAGGGTATTCTTCCGGGTTGTAGTCCCAAAAATGCTGATGCGAATCGATCTTCATAGCCCCCACAGCTTACTCACCCCATGAAAAGGTGCCAACCAAATGTGACGCCTGACCCGTACCTTATGATTCCCCTCCTCAACCAGTCCCATCCCGATTCGGAAGGCCTGCGTTCCGGTCAACAGACAGCTCGTGTTGGCTTAGGAAATCAAGCCCTTGAGCGCCTCGATCGTGATCGGCTTCCTCAGAACGTCATGAATACCCAGCTCGGCCAAGCCTTCCCGGAAGTCACTGGCATCATGACCTGAGAGAAAGGCGATGCGGGGAGGATGAGCCTGCTTGAGATGTGGTTGGAGTTGGCGAACGGCTTCAAAGCCATTGATGCCGGGGAACTGGACGTCCAGAAGAATCAGGTCGAACGGTTCCCGCGCAACTGCTTCCACCACTTCACGACCGGTGCCCACCGCCCAGCAATCCTGCCCCAGCGTCTTTCACATTCGCCGCACGACCAAGCGATTGACTCGGTCGTCATCGCCGACAAGAATACGCTGCGCCCGGCTTGGTTTCCGCGCCCTGATCCATCCCTCTTTCTGCCTCTGACACGCCGTCCGTCCCGTGATCAAGTGTGAAATCAAAATCATCCCTTGATCCAAATCGCAACCAAGAAACGGACCAAACCGACCCTTTCTTATGCCGCCCTCCGGCACGAGTCTCCCGATCACAACACCACCCCTCCCTAATCAGTCTCCTCTCTGAAAAGCAAGACCCGATCACCGGATCATCGCAAGTCGACCAGCATCAAGCCTTGACTTGGGAAACTCATTCCCAGCACTCCAAGTTTTCGCTTTCCTCAGCACTCAATTAAAACCAGGATGACCGACATGTCAGAGCGCGCGACGCATCAATCCGGAGGGCGCTTTTTGTCTCCGGGTTGGTCTTGCCTCATTGCTGCTTCGATGGCAACCCTCACCGGGGTCGTGGGAGCCAACCTCGAGGCCACGCCCCTTGCCAACGACAAAGCCGAACAACTTTTCGCTCACCAACTCTGGCCAGCCTTGGTCTCTTCCTGTCTCCCCTGCCATGGCGATCAACCGGAAAAACTGAAAGGCGGCCTTGACCTCCGATCCCTAGAATCCGCTCTGAGGGGAGGCAACACAGGCACTGCGTTGGTCCCAGGGGATGCCCCCTCAAGCCCAATGATCGAGGCGATCGAATGGGAGAACGAGGATTTCCAGATGCCCCCAAAGGAAAGCGAACGGCTCACTCCCAAACGGGTCAATCAATTTCGCCAGTGGATTGACGCGGGAGCGCCCTGGCCCTCAGCCGAGCGCATGGCCACGCTGGTCCAAACGACAGAAAATCAGTGGCAACATCCGGAAGGGATTCCGATGGTAACCAGTGGAGGACTCAAACCCGAATGGACCCATCGTCCCTACCAGCCCGCCGACCTTTGGTCCTACCAACCCCTCGACAAGCCTCAACCGTCCGTTTCCGGGCGGCATCCCATCGATGCCTTCATCGAAGCTAAACTGGAGTCACGCGGCATCGAGCCCGCACCCCCGGCTGATCGTTCTACCCTCATTCGACGGGCCACCTACGACCTGCTCGGTCTTCCGCCAACCCCCAACGAGGTCAAGGAATTCCTAGATGATCCGGGCTCCGATGCCGAGGCGTTCGCTCGAGCCGTCGACCGGCTTCTGGCCAGTCCCCACTATGGCGAGCAATGGGCCCGGCACTGGTTGGACGTGGTCCGCTACGCCGACACATCGGGGTTTGCTAATGACTTTGATCGGGGCAACGCCTGGCGTTACCGCGACTATGTCGTGCGCGCCTTCAATCAAGACAAACCCTATGGCACGTTCGTTCGCGAACAGATCGCCGGAGATGAAATCGACCCCCACCACCCAGAACATCTGATCGCCGTTGGTTTCCTGAGAATGGGTCCGTGGGAACTCACCGGCATGGAGGTCGCGGCCATCGCCCGCCAACGATTCCTCGATGATGTGGTCAACGCGGTGGGCCAAACGTTTCTCGGCCACACGCTGCGCTGCGCCAAGTGCCACGACCATAAGTTTGATCCCATCCCCACCCGAGACTACTACCGTTTTTACACGATCTTTAATACCACCCAACTAGCCGAGCGCGACGCTTCGTTTCTGCCTCATGAGAACACCGAAGGGTTCGAGGAGCGGGCTTACCTCATTGATCAGAGGCAGGTCACTCAAGACCAACTCAAGCGACTCAACGAGAAAAGCCGGCAAGCCATCGCAGCTTGGTTTCAAGAGCGGGATCTGCCGTATCGCACACGGGAGGCGGCTCAAAAGGCAGGCGCCGGACCGGATGATCTCCCGCCACGCCGCTATGGGTTTTCCGTGGAGGACTTCGGCCGCGAACGCATCGGTCGCAAGACGCTGAATCGGTTGACGTGGAAGCTGGAGCGATATGAACCCATCGCGTTCTCCGTTTATTCCGGCCCTACTCCAATACGAAACGCCTATACCACCCCCCAGCGGATTCCTCATTCTCCACAGCAAAATGGCGAGCTGGAAAAAGGACATATTCTCACGGGAGGCGACGTTTTTTCCCCGGCGGCAGAGGTCCACCCTGAAGCTCTCAGCCTCGTGAACCCCCTCAACCCTGCATTGGCCTCGATCGAATTTCCCCGCCAAGCCATGGGCCGGCGAACCGCCTTGGCGGAA
>MDTE01084177.1_pt1 | contig 25720 bp, 17 predicted proteins | sample 811231 | NCBI WGS metagenome assembly MDTE01 (sample SAMN05326651, study PRJNA326480) | marine metagenome | isolation source: seawater | place: Indian Ocean: Red Sea | collected 2010
AACCCTAAACCCTAAACCCTAAACCCTAAACCCTAAACCCTAAACCCTAAACCCTAAACCCTAAACCCTAAACCCTAAAGCACGTTTTCGGTAAGTGAGTTCATTTTTGCTTTACGCGAGCAACAGCACCACAACAGGAGTTTGGTATGGTACGAGAAAGTCATCAGGCGGTTGCGGGTGTTACCGTTTAACGTTGTTACCATTCTCCCTCCAACATGTGTGTACAAAGGTTTCAAATTAATTACAATTCACGCGCCATCGCTTACACCGAATCCTTGTCGTTCGTTTTCTTTTGCTTCGAAGACTTCGGTTCGTTCGTTTCAAAGGCGGAGCGCGGCGAGACGCTAAACGTCGCCGGGCCGGAAAAAGGCGGCGCGCTCCCGACCGGGAATCCCATCCCCCCCTGCTTCAGCTGATTCCTCACCGCGGGCATCGCTCGCTGCGATGGAATGGAAATGGAATCCACGAGCGGTTTTTTCATAGCCTTTGGGGACAGTTCGGCGACGTTTGTATCCTCATCAAGCATCTCACCAAAGGTTGGATCCCAGTCTGCGCCTTCGGCGTGATCGTCGACAGGACTCGGCGACGCCATCGGCGGAGACTTGGTTGATTCATGCACCGTTTGCAACGTCTTCAAATTACTCGCGGAGGTTGACGCCGAACCTGATGCGCTCCCTAAACCACTCGTGACGTTAGCGGTAAACGACGTTCCCGGTTTGGCCAGACGCGTATCCATCCCTCGCGAAAACGCGCTCGCGCGAGGGCCGAGCGGACTTGCCGGAGGAAGCTGACCCGCCGCCGCTGCTTGCGCGGCGCGAGTGGCGTGCGACGTGGAGAGACCCATACTAGACATCTGATGCGTTGGTGGAGAAACACCGAAGTGCAGGGGATGCATGGCTGCGCTGTTTGCGGCGTGAGGCGAACCCACAAAGGAGCTGGAAAGCATCGACGACGAAGACGCGCCAGACGAACCAACGACGAACGGCGGGTATCCTCCACCGAGTCCACCCCCTGGGGACATGGGAATGCTTCCCGGGGACATCGTGGCCACGGCTGCCGCGGCGTGCGCGTGTGCCGCCGCTTGCGCCTGCAACATGGCTCCATTGAACGCTTCGGCGACAACCGGGTTGAGCACGTTTGGAGCGATGGGCTGCGCCGGCGGCGCCGAACCAGACGAGCTCGCAGCGAGCGCGGCCGCCAACCCACCGACTTGGACCGCGGGTGGCGTGGGTGGCACCGCGTTCGGAGGTAAGCGGGACTCCGGTGGTTGCGGCTTCTTCTTCTTCTTGACGGGTTCTCCTGACGACACTTTCGCCGCCTCTTTCGCGGCGACGCGCTGAAGCTCTTCTCTCTCTTCGGGCGTCGTTCGCTCTGGAATCGGATTGGGCTCGAAAGGTTCGTTGAACGGTTCATTCGTGATGAAAGGATGCGCCAAAGCTTGAGCTGGCGTCCAGCGCGTCGTTGGATTGATCGTCATCAAGCCGGTGAGGAAATCGTAAAAGGCTGAACGCTCGAGCATTCGTGCCTTCTTTTCAGCCTCCACCGCCGCTTCATCCTCTGGATCAACCTTTGAAGCTTTATACGGAATGCTCGCTATGATGTCCGCAAACTCCGTGTACTTGTAGTACTTTTTCCCCATGGCTGCTCGCCGCCCCGATCTAGCTTCGAATTCGCGCAACGACATGAGTTTGAAACGCGACGAACCGTCACCTGACGACGACGTCGATGTCACGGATGAAGCCTTATCTTCGAAACCAATGTCTACTCGCGTGAAGAATTTGTTCGCGTTCGGCGCGTTCGCCAACATATCTGACGGTGGCATACCGATCGTTTCACAGATTCGACTGAGTAAATCGTATTCGCTTGAGCCCGGGAAGATGGGCAATCCCAGAAATAGTTCGGCGGCCACGCAACCCAGAGACCACATGTCGATGGGCATGCCGTAAGGCATGCCCAAAAAGACTTCTGGCGATCGGTAAAACCGACTCTGAATGTACTGATAGACGGTTCTGTTTTGAAAACACGCGCTCCCAAAGTCGACGAGCTTGACTTGGAACGAATTTTCCCGGACTAGTAAAATATTCTCCGGTTTGATGTCGCAGTGCACGACGTGTGCGTCTCGAAGCACTTCTAACGCCCCTAAAAGCTGTTTCATCATCTCTCGAATCGCTCCGAGGTGTAGGCCTCGAAATTTATTTTTGCGTAAAAGCTCGTAGAGGTTCACGCCGAGCAATTCAAACACCAGGCAAAGATGGTTGTGGCACACGAAATAATCCATCAAGTCAACGATCACCGAGCCCGCAGGTCGATGCGCGCAGCGCGTGTTGAGCGTTCGGAGAATTCCAATCTCAACGTGCGCCTGATGAAAATACGCCGGATGGTTTTTTATCACCTTCAGCGCCCTCGTCTGCCCATCGGCGCTCGACGCGACGGCAACAACTTGACCGAACGTCCCTGAACCGAGGGTATCGAGCACCTTGTACGTCGTAGACTCCTCTGACATTTCGTCCTCATCTCTCGGATGTCCCTTGTGTCCGTTCACGCGCCCCGCAGTCGACGATGCAGACAGCGACGAACCGACGCGCTCGCCGAGCTCCTCGCCCGTTCTCAGGATCAAGTCATCGTTCACGTTATCGCGCCCGTCGTTCGAACGCGGCGACGAAGGCTTGCTCAACACTCGACTGTGACCCTGATTGATATCTCTCCGCGCCCCGGCGCTCGACATGGCGCTCGTTCGAGATCCTCGCTCTTCACAAGATTTCCGAAAATTGTGTGACGACGTGAGTCACCACCGCCGCGTCGCCGCGCGCGCGAATCGAACGCACGCGTCGTCGCGCGCCTCTTGACGCTCGGAACGATTCGTCCTTGAGTCACTTCTCGTTCGTCGCGCCGAGTCGTGCGTGAAGTTGTGCGGAACGACCGCGAACGCGTCGCGCGCTCAGATTGCTGACGCACGCGCCTCTTGGGGAGAGATTTGCTATGCTAACCTGGCGCAACGCCTCCCTCGGGGCGGTCGGTCGAGGACGCGCGGGGTCGCTCGGTGAGTGCGGATGAGGCGCGAGGAAATCACCGCTCGTAGTGACGTGGGGCTACGTTTAATCAATCTACAAGGCTACGACGCGTCGGATTCGCGCGGACCGACGGCTCGCGGATCGCCCAAGAACCAGAAGCTCGCCGCGACGCGGCGTCCGGCGGCGTCGCGAGCGCGCGACTCGACGGCGTGCGGAACGCGCGCAGAGGCGAAGAGCACGAGACGATCTCTGGTCGGGAAGAGACGAATTTCACGATCACCGTCTCCGGGGAACAGCGTCAGCGCGCCGCCTTCTCGTGATTCCGAGCTGCACGGATAGTACACGGCGGTCAGAGAGCGCTTATCCACGTCGGGCCCGCAGTTGTCCACGTGAGGCACGAAACCGCGCGCGCCGGGCTCGTACACGCTCAACATGACGTTACTCACGTACGAGTCCACCGGCGCGAGCACACTTTGCGACCCTTGGCTGAGCGCCAAGTGCAGAGGAAACAGCATCGTCGTCCGCAACGTTTGCGCAAACGCGCCGACCAAGCCATCCTCGTCGCCGGAGAGCCACGATATGGTGTCGTCACGTATCTTATCCACCTGTGCATCGCCCAACACGTGTCTCTCGCTGTAGTCTAATTCCCCCTTCTTGAATACGTTTTCATCCGCAAAATGTGTCGCGACGAAAGTTTCCAGGGTGTTTTGTATCGCGCGAGAAGTCGCCGCGCCGAAAACGTCGTCGACGACGGCGTATCCTGATTTTTGCACATCCATGGCTGCTTGCACGAGCTTGGCGTCGAGCGTGGGATTATTTCGCGTCATCGTCCAAGGTGTGACGTCGTGCACGTCGTGTGGATCTCCTTTACCGATGCGCTCTCCCGCGAAAGCCTCGAGAGTCTGCGTTGCCGCCGTCGCTCCGTGTTGCGTCAACACGTCGCGTACCCGCGCGTAGGTCTCTCGCGCGTTGTGATACGGCACGAGCCCCCTCTCCGCACAACGAACGATCAAGTTCGTGATGGCGGCCAAATCGTCGGCGCCGCGCGCGCGTTCGAGCTCGAAACCGAACGCGGTTTGCAGCGCCACGGCGCTCATAAATGTGCCCGATTTATACGTCACCGGGAGCGTGCGCTTGAGTTCATCGCAACAGTCGACGATGACTTCCCTGTCTCGCGATAACGCGCTCGCGTCTTCGCGTTGACTGAATATACGTCGCACGCCGGCGCAGTAGTGCATCAACGCGCGTTCCTGTCCCTCTTCCGTCGACCCGTCGACTTCTTCTTCACCGGTCGACGCGCGTCGCGTGCCCGACGTCGACGACGTCCACGCTGCGGCGCCGGAGGCGCGCGAGACGCGCGGTGAGAGCATCGATTGCGAATTGAGCCTCGAGAGCCATCGCGTGGCGTCGCGGGCGACGCCGCGCATCGAGTTCTGAAGTCTTGGAGAGCGAACCAATCAATCGCGCGCACGACAATCGACAATCGACAGTCGTCGGCGCGACGAGGCGCGAGAGAGCGGGGCGTTCGAGCTCGCGCGGAGACGCGCGCGAGCGTCATCGCATCGTCATCGAGGACGCGATGGGCGTGCGCGCGAGGACGCGCGAGTCGGAGACGTCGCGTCCACGGACGGTTGAGTGCGTGCGCTTCTTTTTCCCATACGATGACTTTCGCGAGCGATGGATGCGCGGAACGGAGGCGTCGACGTCCGCGTCAACGTCGACGACGTGTGGGGTGTTCGGCACGCATCACGCGCACGCGGATCGGCGCGGGCTGGCGACCGTTGACGTCATCGGTTGGAGACTCGATTGCTTTAAGGGCGAGCCGACGAGCGACTCGACCGCGACGCGCGTCGGCGCGCTTCGACTGGATGACGACGTCTGTTTCGATGAGGAAACCGCGCGTAGAACGATGGAACGACACAGTGCGGGGGTCTGGGTGACGGTGAATGTAGGACGTGATTGGAGGGCCCCCCCGACGGCGTTCGCCGTCGTCAAGACTGAAGACGGAGCAGTTCGAGTCGGGGTGAAAATCATACTCTGCCCCATGCCAGATCCACCTTTGATGATCATGACGCTGAACGGTTCGCGTTTCGAAGGGGTCGAGACGGAACCTGGGACGGCATCGTGTCCGTTTGAGCGCTCGCTACAAAGTTTGAACGGCGCCGGTCGTGCCTGGAACGGCGCGGCGGAGCGACGATCCCTGGGCGCGGGCGCGATGGTCACTTCGATTTTAGGATCAGCCGTTGGTTCCGTGGAACGCATGATCGACGTGGCGCTCAGAGTGATGGATTACAAGTGTATTAAGAGCCTCGGCGCGGAGGCGCGATGGGGAGCGAATCTCACCACGCGCAACGTGTGCGAGATATTTGCGAGTCCTTGCGTGTTGAGAACGCGCTTGGAACTGATTCGGAAGTTGTTCATCACTCCGATAAAGACGGCAAAGCGTATGAATAGATTACAGAGACGGCGTTTCGTCGCGCAGGCTGTGCAAGTGGCGATTGATATTTTACTCGGCGCGTGCGTTGCGCACGCACTCAACACTGAGGATGCCAGGGCGAAGATTGAACGCGCATTCATTGAAGGATTTGAATCAAATCAGCTCCTCGGGTCACGTCTCATCGAGGCGAACGCGCGTTGGATATCAAAAGGAGACCCCTTGGGTGTGAAGTTACACATTCCTCTGGCGAGATTTCTAGGCTCCATGGCGACGACTCTCGTGCAACAACTCTCGCTATCGCTGAGTTCGGCGCCGGTGTTGAAGCTTCAGGTCTCGATCATTTCATCGTTGATACGTTACGGTGGTGTGTTCGGTGCGTCCATGGTTTTTGCCATCGCGGCCGATACGATGACTATATTTACCATGCACATCAGCGCGCTGCACGTGTACAGTTCGCTCTTCATCACGGTTCAACTGCGGTGTATTCGACTGCTGTATCGTCGTTTCATCAATCCAAAGGCACCGCCGAAGGGATTCAAGGCGTCGGAGGAAGAAATGCGCCCTCGGACCGTCGAAGAAGTCGTCGTCGGGACGCTCACCCTGCCACCGCTTGTATTGCTCTTCCCGACGGTTTTCTTCTTTTACATCTCGTACCTGGTCATTCACGCGAGCACGGTCATCGTGCGGCTCGCCATGGTGTTCATTGCCTCCTTCCTGCTCACGTTTCCGACGGATGATGTTTTGATTCGTCTTTGGACGCCATACGCTTATCCAAAGAGCGTGGACGTGCTGACGCGCGACGTGAACGGCGCCGACTTTACGTTCGCGACGCCGATAGCCAAGACGTACGACGAAGTGTTGCGAGCGTTCACTCGCACGGCTCAGAACTGGCTTGCCGCCGTCGCGCTGGCCATCGGACGCGCGTGCGTCACGTGCGGCCGTTTTCCGATCACGCTCGTTCCATTCACGCACATTAGCGACTCGTAGCCGAAGCGCGTAATGGAAACGCAACGATATAAACATATCACACCTCACACCATCTCGCGCATGGGCGTTGGCGCAAACTTCTTCTCCATCGCCGCTCGACCGCGAGCGGTCGACCATCCAGCAATCTTTTCAAACATCAACGGTATGAGCAGGCAAGTCGCGGGGACGGTGAACACTGCGGCGATGACGACGATGGCAATGCCCGTGGCGTTGAGCCGCGCCTCGGCGTTTGCGAAGTACGTCGTGCCTCCCGTCTCCCGTAAAAGCCACAAGCGCGGATCGGTCGACGCGCGAAGCATCACGGCATCTTGAGACTCGCGGATGCGCGCGAGCGTTCTTCGTACCGTGAAGAGGGACGGAAATGCGCCCGTACTCGGGGCTAAAACTCGATGATACAGCACCGGGACCCAGTTGACGGTGTCACCGCTCTCCTCCGCTCGAGTCCAAGACTGACACCCGGAACCACCCTCCGAATCGACGCTCCACTCGCCGTTGGTATCATCAACCTTCAGCTTGAGACACACTCTGTCGACGACGCTATAAATCTCACAGCCGCCCCGCGTGGAGAATCCCGCGTGCTGATACTTGCACGTTTTCCAGTTGCTGATGGCGAGAAATTCCTTTTGAAACAACTCCACGTCGACGACGTCGATGACTCGTTCACCTTTCACTCGCAGTTTCAAAGACCACATACCCGTCAGCGCTTCCATGACGGCGGTGTTGTTGTAATCGTGCGTGTAGCTAGGGGGCTGGGCGTACGTCTGTCGAATCTGTTCCGCGCTGGACACGTCTCGCGCGTCGAGCACTCCGCTAGACAACAGGTCGGGAATTCCAAACGTGTCGATCAAGTCACCGCCTTTGAGAGCGTACCTCAGCGTGTCGTACGTCGCCACACCGTGGGCTACGCCCTCTCTCTCTCGCGCGCTCATCGCGACCGTTTCTATCCAGCGCGTTTGCTCGCTCCCCTTTCTGAAAACGCCCCACTCAAACTTGACGTCGGCGAATTTTCGCCGCTCAGATGTCTCCCAACGTTCGATCGCTGCCGCGTATTCTTGTCGCTCTCGCGCCAGCTCTGTCGAATAGGACGCGCGCCCGATCGAGCCGAACCCTATCATAAACATGACGATCGCGACGACCGCCGACAACCAGCCGCACCGAAACGATTGCTCGTCGTCTCGTCGACGCGCCGCGTTCGCGTTCGAGCGCCTGCGAATGGACGCATCCATTCCGCTCGACGACGACGATGAGCGTCGATCGAGAGTGAAGAGCGCCACTCTATCACCGTCCGCGTCGTCGTACTCGTCCCCATCGTCGTCCCATTCCTCGTCGAACACGTCGTCGCGCTCATCACGCGACGCATCCTTTGCGCACGCGCCTCGCGCGTGACGCCGCGCCGTCGTCGTCGTTCGCGTCATGCCGGATCGCATGAACGCGCGCGCGCGCACGTTATCCACCGCACGCGCTCGACAGACCTCTTCGCGCGTCCTCGCTCGCGTCACACCGCGCTCTGACGCGGGCGTTTCAACGACATCTCATCACGCGCGCGCTCGTGTCACATCACTCATTCATTCATCATCATCAATCCACACGTCACGCCGCGCCCGTTCCATTCACGACGGGTGACACTGACGCGCGCGCGCGCGTCGTCGCGTCGTCGACGACTCGATGAGCGAGGACGCGAAGCGCGACGCTCGCGCGCGTTTCGAGGCGCGACGGCGCGCGTCGAGGCGTTGGGGCGGTCGAGGTCGCGAAGGCACCGGCGAGGGGAGACGCGCGCGCGCGAACGGTGACGAGCGCGAGTTGGACGCGCGGCGATCGAGCGCGCCGAGCGCGCGAGTGGATGATGATGACGCGCGCGTTGAACTCGGCGCGGAGGGCGACGCGGTCGTCGCGCGCGGCGCGGATTTGGAAGAGTTGTTGCGCGACGCCGCGCTCGCGAGCTTGCCGAGACCGCGAAATGCGGCGACGTATTTCGACGCGAGTTGGAGCGTCGACTCGTTGCGCGAGATGGAACGGGAGCTCGGGCTGGGGTCATCGGCGGAAGCTTCCGATGCCGTCGTCGCGAGGGCGTTGACGGTCGATCGCGACGCGCTCAAGGAACGCCTGTCGTCGTTGAGCGCGGCGCGCCTGTTAGACTTGGGTGCGGAATACGAATACAATGACGACGGCGTCGGCGTCACGAGGGACGACGAGCGAACGCACCGCGCGACGTCATCGCGGACGAATGACGATGCGCACGCGTCTGTCGTTCCCTCGCAACCGCCGCCGACGCGGAAAGCGGTTGACGTCGCGCCCCCGAGCGTCGACGACGAAGACGATTGGCTCGACGATCTCTTGAACGATGGATGACGACGGTCGTCAACGACTAATAGCTGTCATCATAGCTGTTGCTAGCGCTAGCACTCATAGCACATTTATCTAGTAGTACAAGTATGTTCACGTAGGTCTCGCGCCCGCGCCTCGCAAGCCCGCCACGTGTTCCGTCGCCCTCGCGTCGTGTGCCGTCCCACCGTCGCTTCGAGCCTCCACCGTCGCATCGCCCGAACGCTCTCTAAATCCTAAATTCTTCAAATCCTCCTTGGCCATCAGTTCTTTCGACATTCGGCACTCCAAATACGCCTTGGACAGCGTCGTGCACTTGTCGGCATCCGACGCGTTCGCGCGCAGACAATCGAGGTACGACTTCTTCTCGCGCTCGCACTCGTGGAAATGGTCGAGGGGAAAGACACCCTTTTCGGGAGCCAGCGACGGGGCGTTTCTGAACGCGGGCGTCGACATGAGTCGGCGCGTCACCGTCTGCGGCGACTCGTCGGCGGTTGTCTCCTCGGTGTGGCTGACGCCTCACTCACGCACGCACGCACGCACGCACGCGCGCGAAAAGGATGTCGCAGATCTCATCGGCGAGCCTGCGAGGCGATCCGCACGTCGCGCGCGCCACGCGAAGATTGTCGTCCGCCTTCGCGTCGACGAGGAGGACACAACGCGTCGCGGTACCGGTGAGTTCGCTGAAATTCATTCCAGCGGGGGACGGCAGCACCGCGCATCTGCGTCCCGGCACGAAGATTCCCGAGGGAATCACGACCAATGTCTTTCGATTACCCTCGCGCGCGGGCGCCACGGCCGTAGTGGGCAGATCAAAGTCGGCATCGATCGTTTTGAGCATTCAGACTGTGGGCAGAGAACACGCCAAGTTGTACGTCGACGAGGAGCGGCGCGTCTTCGTCACGGATCTCGGCAGTAAAAACGGGACGGTGATCAACGGCAGATACTTGCAAAAGGGTCAACCGTACGAAATCTGTGCGGGTGATTTCATCAGTTTCGGAGACGCGCATTTGGCAAAGTTCGAAGCCGTGATGACGACGGCTGGAATGAGGCCGCCAAAGCGCAGCGCCCCCGCTCGACAGGCGGATGATAGAATCGTCGACGTGATCAAGGCTGGATTGACGGCGGCTGAACAAATCGCAAACGCAGTCGCGTCGGCATCGGCGTCGGCGTCGACCTCGTCGCCCGATTCGCCGCCGGCGCCTCCACCTCCGCCGCCGACGGAGAGTTTCGACGACGCTCCTCTTGCAGAGCTTCCCGACGACACGCTCGAAGAGCAAGACCCGAAAACAGCGGTCGAAGACGTTTTCGCGCGAGGGGACTGTGCGTCCAACCCTCGTATCGTGCTCGCGCCGTCCGAATGGTCGGGACCGGTGGTGGAGCTCGAGTGCGACGAAGTTCTCGTCATCGGTGGGTCGACGAAAAAGGGAGACGTGAACGTGATGTTGTCGTCACCGCAGGTTGACGCAGTTCACGCGTCCGTCGCGCGCGTAGGGAACGATGTGTACGTTGAAGATATGCAATCATCGTCCGGCACGTTCGTCGCCGGTCGCCAAATCAAGCCGGGTTTACAATACAGACTCGGCGTCGGCGAGAGTTTCATGCTAGGAGACGGGGGGTGCGCTTTCGTGGTCACCGTGATTGAAGAAGAGGTTGAAAGTGAGCCTCAGCTGCTCGCGCCGACGAGCGATGCGACCGACGTCACAGACATCGTGCGCTCCACTTCCGACGTCGAGATCGTCCAAGGTGAAGATTTGTCTCTGTCGTCGGTCAACGATGGATCCGAGCCGTTGGCGTCGCCTTGGAGCGTCCTGGGAGGTCTGAAAGGCATGGGTGAGAACCTCGGCGCTGCGATATTCAATTCAAACATCAACGTCAACTATTCGTACAAACCGAACGTATCGATCGGTGGAAGCGGAAAAGTCGCCGGTCTCGCGGATTTGAAAGCGGCCGTCCTTTTAGCCATTTCAGACACGGAACGCGGTCTGCGAGCCGACAAGGAGAGAAGACGAAAGATTGAACAGCTCGTGCGTGCGTTGGAAGCCAAAAATCCCACGCGCGCACCGTTGAAAAGTCCTCTCATGAACGGTCGATGGGCGTTGGTGTACACGACGCAACTCGACGTCGTCGGCGAGGGCAAGCCCGGATTTCTTCAGCCCAAGGGGAGCATTTTTCAGACGTTGGACATTTTTACGCTTCAGGTGAAGAACGAAGAGACTTTTGAACCTCTTCCGTTTTTAAAATTTACGAATTTGAGCGTGTTCGATCTGAACGCGATGACAGACAGTAGGGCTCGCGTCAAGCCGAAGGAATATCGCGTGGCGGGCGTGCGCATGGTCGCGCCGCCGACGTCGCCGTCGCGAGTCGTCCGCGACATCGAGTTGGAAGCGAGCGGCGCCGGAGCGTTGGCTTGGCAGGACTGCACGTTTGTGGACACCGAGATGCGCGTCACGCGCTCCCAAACGGGCGCATTTTTTGTCTTCGTGAGAGACGACGAGAACGACGCGTCCGACGCGTAGCCTTTGTAGCCAGAAACGTAACATCTCATCCCGCACTCGGAGACGCGCGCGTCGAGATGAAGGAAAAGGAGAACGCGGGATCGACGACCGCGATGACGTCGTCGTCCACGACGTCGAGCGGTGCGAGCGTTCTCAAGCAAAAGTACGCCGCGCTCATGGAATCGAGAAACAAGGTACGACAGGTGCACGCGGACGCGTTTGAATGCGCGCGCGGGCGCGACCGGACCGGTGTCTCCTCGCGCACGTCGCGCGCTCTCTCGCGCGCCATAGCCGCAGACGAACGCGCGACGCGCGAATCACGCACGCACTGACGCGCCTTTCATCTCCACGCGCGCGCGCAGTACAAGGAAGAGGCGGACGACGCGAAGAGGAACGTCCGAGCCTTGGAGAAGAGAGTCGTCTCGTTAGAGGCAGAGTTGGCGTCCCCCACGAATCCGGACTCGCTCGCGGTGGAACTCGCCGAGTTGAAAGGACGATTAGAGGAAGCGAACGCCGCGTTGCGCGCAGAAAAGGGTCGCAGATTGAAGAATGAAGGTCGCGCCGAGCGCGTCGTCAAGCTCGAAAGAGACGTGGAGGAACTCGTCAGCTCGCGCAATGCGGCGAAAATGACTTCTTTCGCATTGGGGGTCGCTATGGGCGCCACCACGGCGTGTGGAGTCTATGTGGCGATGTTACATCGAAATCGTGCGTGAATTCAGCGCTCTTCAGTCGTCAGTGCGCGATTCCGCGCGCGCGCTCTCCAGGTAGGCTCGCCTCGCTTCTAGAGCCGTAGCGTACGCGCCGTCATCTAGTCCATCCATCGCTCGCACGACGCGAGCGAGTAATTCTATCGACCCATCGTCTCCTCGTGTTCTAATTTCCCCTATAACGCACAAGCGCGCCCCCAGCCTGAGCGCTGAACCACCGTCGAACGCGCTCTCTTCATCTGTTCGCACGGCGCTGAAATCAACGTCAACCTCCACTCCCGAGTCTCGTTCGCTCGTCGACGCGCTCGCGCCTTCACCGTCGCCGCGCGCCGAGCGTCGATTTCGATTTCGCGCCAAATCATCTCGAAGGACCCCGCGCGCGTCGTCCGCGTCGAAACGAACGAGACGCGCGAGTGCACGCACGGAGACGGAGTGGCCGTCGGCATCTCGCGCGCTCCTCGCGCACTCGTCGAGCGTGCAGATGACACCGGACGCGATCGAGTCCATCGTCGGGACGCGCGCGCGCGACTCTCGACGCGAAAATCGACCCGATGGGAACGCCCCGTCCCGACGTCGCGGTGTGGCGCGGCGCAGTATGTGTCCGAGGTTGGAGTGTTCGCTCGTCTACAAAAGACGTGGAAGTGTAGTCGCGCCCGCGAGAACACATGTGCGTGCGTGCGTGCATACGTTACAATCTACAAACCTACAGATCGCGCTTATGATACAGCTACCAGAGCCCGATGCGAAGTCATCGGTCATCCCTCTCGGGCTCTTTCGATGTGGTTTTTAAAACGCCACAGACGCTCGCGGCGAGAATAATGCCGCCGCCGGCCAACGCATTCATCGTTAAACTCTCGCCGAGAACGAAGCAGCTGACGACGGCGTTCAACGCGGGTGCCGTCGCGTAAATGAGTTGGGCATCCGATGCGCGGACATCGGCTTGTCCCTTCAGTTGGATGTAGTTCGCCAAGGCGCCGGGGATGTAGGCGCTGTAAACGATCGCCAGCAGTACCGAGGGAGAAGAGAACACGAAGTCAAACGCGTCGTCCGCTTGCAAAAACTGTGACTGCAAGCTCCACAAAGACATAAAAGTGAGCATGACCAACGTTTTCGTCGCCATGAGGTCTGAAGCTTTAAAGTTTTTCGCGTATGTGCTCGCTTTGATCGTCAAACCAGCGTAGCACACCGCCGACGCGAGCGCCGCGAAGTCGCCCTGGAGAGCACCTTCCGAGAGCGACGCGTCGCCTCCAGAGATGGAATCCAGCCCGATGACGACGACACCTATGAACGTGATAACGCACGCGATCCAAGTCTCGGGATCGACTCGCTCTCCCGACGCGGTCGCGAGCGCCGGTACCAACACGCTCACGGAACCCATGATGAAGCCATTATGCGTCGAACTGGTATTGTCGAGCGACCACGCTTGCAACGCGGTGCCGAACGCGTTGTACAGACCGAGTTCAATCGCGGCTGAAACCATGCTGCCCGTGGCTCCGCTTTTCTCTTCGTCGGCGTCGCGCACCTTTTCCAAAGTCGACGCCAGAACCGGTAGAAACGGCAACTGCGCGAGCGTGATGCGGACCAACGACAGCGTCGCCGGGTCTGGCGGCACGTCCGCCGTGAATACGTACCGCAGAGCAGGCGCATACGTCGCCCAGAGTATCGGTACGCATAGCAAAAGCAACCGGGACTTGGTCGCCGAATCCATCGTCGCATTCGCATTCGCGCTACTCCCATTCGCCACCGCCGTCGCGGAGACGTCCAACCGTTCCTCTTCATCGCACGCGCACGATCTCGTGATGAAACCGCTCCGAGACGAACGCGCGCGCACCCGAAAGGCGCTCTGACGCGCTCGGCCCACATCGACGTCCGATGTCGTCGCTCCGCGTCCACCGACGACGTCCGCACCCTTCGATCGCGCCACCGCTGGATGAGAATGACGATTATCGGCGCAACGTCGATCGCCCCGTCTACGCGCGTCGACCGAACCGACGACGCGTGAGAGGGACATCACTGCGAGCGGTGATGACATTACCGCGTCGTGCGACCGGCCGCGGCGTGCGCGCGTACTCCGCGCGCGTGACGCGCGTCGCGCGCGCCGGTGTGATGTGTTGTTCGCATCGTCGGGGGCGTTCCGGGCGTCCCGAGACGCGCCAGAGCTCGAAGCGAGCGACGTCGAGGCGAGGGCGGCGCGCTGGGCTGGGCGGCGCGACGACGGCGACGCGTTTGCCCGGCGCGTCGCCGGCTCGGATGAGCGCGCACCGGCGCGGCGCCGCGCACCCATCGTCATCGTCGACGAACGATGGTGGGGGTGGGACCATCTTGCATCGCACCACTCGCGCGCCGACTGGACCGATGCGAGCGGCGCGTTGGCGCCCCGGGTTAATGTTTTGGGGTGTCCTCATCGCCCTCTTGACTGTGGTGTGCGTCTTGTCGAGCTCGGACGTGCGCGGACGACTCAACCACCCGGCGACGTACAAGACGACGCAGGCCGTGAGCTCGACGGCGCAGTGGGCTCTTGAGGGGCACAAAAGTAAAATACGAAGCCTCGGTCGGAGAAATCCGAGTCATCTCGACGGTTTCGGATTACCCAAAGTGGAGTGGCTGTGTGCGCAGATCGACGGCGGCTCGTTGCCAGACGTTTACTGGCCGCTGCGTGACTCCTCGGATTTGCAAGACTCGAGGGTACTGTGCGAGGCGTTGAGAACGCTCTCGACGTCTCTGCGTTTGTACACGCTTCGATCTTCACCGCTCACGCGGTTTAGGTATTGGATAGCTGCGAAGATACCCACTTTCAACAGAGGGTACGGCGTCGAGACGTATCTCGCCCGCGAGATTGAACGCGGTTCGTTTTCGACCCGCCGACCACGCGAGGCGTCGGCTTTGTTTATTCCTGTGAGACCGTATTTGCAACGTATTCTCACGATCGAAGCCTATGCCCCGCGCGACCCGATCAAGGGCACGAACAATAACGACGTCGTACGGCAGGCTGTGCGAGAAAACATAGCGCGCGACATCAACAAGTCGAAGGCGCGAGACGCGAAGGCTTGGAATTCAAAGCCTCCTTGCAAGAGAGTCGTCATCACGAACGTGGACATTGGATTGTCCGTGTTCGACAAGAGTGACCCGGACGTTCGAAACGACGCCGTGGTCATCACCGGGAATTCCGAGCTTCCAGTCGCGCCAGAAAACGTAACGGATGAGCTGCGTCAACGAAACGCTATTCAAGCCGGCTATGACGCGTCGCGGCACGTGGCGATATTTTTTGGCATGTCCGAACACCTGCCTCGGGAAGCAGTACGTATGGGCGCGTGGAATTTGGAAACGAAACGTGACATCGAGCTGTCGTTTAGGGGATCGTTGTATCGCGGAGGAGTGCGGAAACTGCTCATGCCAGACTTGGTTGCATTGAGCGAAGGACGCGCGTGGGATCTCAAGGCGAACGGTCAAGAGAAGCCTCGTGATTACATGCGCTTACTGTTGAACAGTAAATATTCGCTGTACATGTACGGTGATCGCGTGCACACGTCGCGTTTGTACGACGTCATGACTTTCGGAGCCGTGCCGGTGATAATCGCGGACCAATATGATTTGCCATTCTCTTGGTTGCTCGATTGGAGCAAGTTTTCGGTGCGAGTTCGTGAGAGCGACGTAAAAAGTTTGCCGCGCATTCTAGAGAGCGCAGACTACGACTCTTTGAGACGGGAGTTGAAAAAGGTGAGCCCATTTTTTCAATACCATCAATCTGGCGCCGTGTTCGGCGACGCGTTTTATCTCACGATGCTTGGCGTAAAACGACATCTCGACAAGTGTAAAGAATGAATGGCGCGTGCTTTTGTGCGAACGCTCGCGGAGATTAGACGGGCGTTATAGATTAACATAGACATTCAATTGAAGTTGTAAGATGAATACTGTAGCTTCGAAGTGAAAAATACCAAAACTCCGTTTTGGGGTATACACATGTGGGAAGAAGGCTACCACCAGCTCAGACTGGGCGACGTCAATTCCGCGCGCGCGCGTTCCTCGGAGACCGTGCGCGGTGGCGTCGAGGGAAACGGTCCGAGACCATCGAGAAAGAAGTTCTGGGCCACGCCCGAGCGCACGTCCCCGCGCGCGCTCGATCGTCTAGCGCGTCGTCGATCGTCCGGCGATTGGGTGTTCACGAACGAACGACATGGAGGGCGCGGTGAACTTCTTGACGCGCTTGCTCGATCGTAGCACGTCCAAGGGGGACGTGAAGCCGGCGTCGTACGGAACGAACGATGGGGACACCCCGCGCGCACCGTCGACGTCGAACGATGCCGAATTTTATGGAGCGGCGAACGCGCGTAGCGACGAGCACGACGAGTTGGAGCAAACCGAGATGTTTCCATACGTGGAGAACGCGAAATACATGTTGATTTCGTGCGTCGTCTGGGCGCACGCTATTGAAGATTTTTTATCGACGTCCACCGCTGCGGACGCGGAAACGTGGAGCGTGCGAAGAACCAAACTCGAGGTGCTGGAGCCACTTTTGCCTTGGCTGCGAGCGCTGTACTTCACGTTGTCTAGTTTTAGTATGCCTTTATTCACGGTTCTCGCCGGTTTCCAGAGTAAAACATGGTTAGAGATCGCTCGAGGGCACGATTCGAAAGCAGGTTTGATGTTGTCTCGCGTGCGAGGCTCGACGTCGACGCTGTTGAGTGCATGGGCCTTGTGGCAGGCGCTCTACGTGGCGGTGTCCTACTCGGACGTCAAGCCGTTGCAATGGTGGTCTCCCGTCGGCGTGACATGGTTTCTGCTCGCGTTATGGGTGTGGCGGAGTAGTGTTCTACTCATCGGTGCGTTCAACGACGTCTTAGTGTCCGTGATTGTTTGTGCGGTGGCGATTTTGGTTGGCTTCACCGACACTCCAACCACCACCAACGGGTTGACGTTTTTGGATTGGCAACGCACGTGTACTTTTGCGCTTTATTTCTATGTAGGCTTAGTGTTGATGCGGCGCGAGCGGTTGGACGACGTGTTGGTACGAATGGAAGAGTCGAAAACGCCGTGGTTACGATACGTCGTCGGGGTCCTGGGTTTGGGGGCTATCTTCGGTGGTTTCATGCTGTCAGACCATCTCGGCGAACCTTTCTCAGAGGTTCAAGACTGGTTGCTCGTGGCAAAACCTTATGGATTTACGAAGTGGTACGACCCCGTCGTGGACGCGCTTTTGCGCGTCTTACTCTACGTCAGCGTTGCCTTCGCTTCCGTGTCTTTCATGTGTTTGGTGCCGATACACAGACACTGGTTCACCGAGCTCGGATCTCGAACCATCGCGGCGTACCTGCTCCATCGCGTCTTCCTCACAGTGTACACCGATGTGGCGGCTAAATTCTGGGACGACGACGACATGGACGTCGCTTTAGAGATCACTCTGGGCGTCTTCGTCCTACCACTCATCGTCTCTCAGCTCTGCCTGACGCGCTCAGTCACGAAACTTTGCGCGCCTCTGTTATCGCCCGCGAGAAGAATCGGCGCGCTCGTCCCGACGATTTTCCACGTGCGGCCGAACGCGTACGCGCTGGACGAGGGCGTCGCCGACCAAGGATTCGTCGATTCTGTGGCGGAAGACACGGTCGAAACGCCTTTAGCACCGGACGATCGCGACGTAGCGCGACGGTGGCGTCCAGAATGAGACGCGTGTGTAACAATACTGATGAAAAGAGCGACCCCTCGCCTCCCTCTGTCCCGAAAACGCCATCGTCGCTCGCCCGCGACGTCAGTCCGCCGCTCGCGTCCGGTGGACGAAATCTCGCACGAAGTGCGACGAGACGAAGTCTCGCCGCTCACCCGTCTTTCCGTCATGGGCACCGCGCGCGACCGCGCGCACGCGGATGGGTCCGCGAGCGCTCGCGAAGACCTCGACGCTGCGTTCGAGTCTTTCGTTTTTAGCAGAGGCGGCGCGCGCGCGATACGAAAGATTCTCATCGCCAACAATGGACGTACGTGATCGTTCGCGTCCTCTGGCTCCGATCGCTCGCGTCGGTCGGCTCGGCGTCCGCGCGCGCGATGCGAGTTTCTTGACGAGGCGTCGTAACGCCTCGGGATTACGAACGAGGCAATCTTCGCTCGTATATCGCACGTCGCGTGGATTCATCGCGTGGTCGCGTCGCGAACAACGAGTCCAAACGCGTGTACATGTTTTTCATCGACTGACGCATCGAAAACGCGTCTCGAATCGCGCAGTGGGAGCGGTGAAGGCGATTCGGTCGCTTCGCCTCTGGTCGTACGAAACGTTCAAGTCGCACGATGTTTTGCACCTTGTGTGCATGGCGACGCCGGAAGATGTCGCGGCGAACGCAGAGTACGTGTGATGTCGCCTCGCAAATGCGAAATGCCGCGAGTCGTCCCCCTCGTTCGCGTGATGTCGCGTCGAGGCGGTGGATAAGAGACTGACGGGACTATTTTTTCGGCGCTGCGCTATACTTAGATACATTCGATTGGCGGATGAGTTCATAACGATCGATGGAGGAAGTAACAGGCACAATTACGCAAACGTAGATTTGATCGTGAAAATAGCGAGGCGATGCGGCGCCGATGCCGTTTGGCCAGGGTGGGGTCACGCCAGCGAGAATCCGCAGCTTCCTTCTCAACTCGCGTACCACGATATCGCTTTTCTCGGACCTCCGGCTTCTGCGATGGACGCCGTCGGTGATAAGATATGCGCGAACATTTTGGCGCAGTCTTGCGACGTGAACGTCATTCCGTGGTCTGGAAGTGGACTGACGGTTCCAGGGACGTCCATACCCGAAGAGACTTTGAAGAGGGCGACGCTCACAAACGTGGAGGATGCAGAAAACGTGGTCGCAACGATCGGATTCCCCGTCATGATTAAGGCTTCGGAGGGCGGTGGTGGCAAGGGCATTCGCAAGGTGAACACCATCGAGGAGCTTCGCACTGGTTTCGAGCAAGTGAAAGCGGAAGTACCCGGTTCTCCTATTTTCATTCAAAAGCTCAGTACGGATTCGAGGCACCTGGAAGTTCAGATGGTGGCGGACGCGCACGGACAGGCGATCGCTCTGTATGGTCGCGATTGCTCGGTGCAACGCAGACATCAGAAAATAATCGAAGAAGGTCCGATCACCGTCGCGCCGAGAGAACTTTGCGAAGAGCTCGAGCGCGGCGCCGTTCGTCTCGCAAAAAAGGTGGGTTACTGTGGAGTCGGTACGGTTGAGTATTTATACAACATCAAAACGGGTGAGTACTCGTTCTTGGAGGTGAATCCACGATTGCAAGTCGAGCATCCTGTGACGGAACAGATTACGGGTGTGAATTTACCGTCGGTGCAGCTTCAGCTCGCCATGGGCATACCTCTGAATAAGATTCCCGATATTCGTCGGTTTTTCCGACAAGATGACGTTAATGGCGTATCGCCGATCGATTTCGACTGCACGAGACCGATTGATCCTCTTGGCCACTGCGTCGCCGGTCGAATCACGGCTGAGGATCCGGATAGCGGTTTCAAGCCGACATCTGGGATGATTCACGAGTTACACTTTCGTTCTCTCCCCGGCGTTAACGGGTCCTTTTCGGTTGGCACGTCCGGTGGTGTTCATCAATACGCGGATTCACAGTTTGGTCACATCTTTTCTTTAAAGTCCACTCGGGAAGAGGCGATCACCTTGCTCGCTCACGCCTTGAGCGAGCTCAGCGTTCGCGGGGAAATTCATTGCAACAAGGCGTACCTGAGCGAGCTGTTGGAAAAGCCTAGATTTTTTAGCGATGAGCACGACACGGCGTGGTTGGATGGACTCATCGCCGAAAATGACCGGGCGCGTGCTTTACAAGAGCACGTCGTCGTCGCTTGCGGTGCGGTGTTGAAGTCGTCTATGCGTCACGAGAAGCTCGAGGCAGAGGTTGCGGCGTACCTCACTCGGGGAGTTCCGCCGGAAACGGGCATGACGAATCTCAGCGAACACAGTTTTGAGTTGATTTACAATGACTTCAAATATAGTTTGCGAGTGACGATGGGGAGTGAGACGTTGTTTTATCTTCACATCAATGGGCAACTCATCGAGGCGGAAGTGCTCGGTTTGCACGACGGCGGCTTGAACGTTCTTCTCGACGGTCGAGCGTACTTGGTTCACTCTGAAGAGTCCAAGATAGGTATGAGAATCCACGTTGATGGTCGACCGTTCTTCTTTCCGGATGACTTTGACGCCTCGAAGCTCATCGCACCTGGGCCTGGCAAGCTTCTGAAGTATCTCATTGCGGATGGAGAGCACGTCGAAGCGAATAAACCGTACTGTGAGATTGAAGTGATGAAGACGGTGATGCCATTGATTGCGACGAGTTCAGGCGTCATCAGCCATGTGGCGCGCATCGGTGCCATCTTAGAAGCGGGCGATGTCTTGTGTGACGTAGCCATCGAAGACACCGCGGGGGTTCGTCAATTCAAACCGTTCACCGGGGAGTTTACGAAAATGCTTTCGCGGTCTCTGACTGGCATGTTACCCGACGATTCTCCCTTGGCTCGATTCACTCGAACAAATGCAGGTGTTTTGCAGATAATGTCCGGTTACGACTATAACGGAGACCCCACCGAAATTTTATTCGACGTCCTCGGGACTCTTCCGTTGGTTGTGGACGACTTTATGGAATCCAGAGAAGCCGTCATTTCCCGGGCGCGGCCACAAGCGCGTCGTGAATTGCGTGAGATCGCCGAAGCCATGTCTGCTTCGATTGTGAACGACGTCAAGGAAGATAACACGACGGATGCGGTGTCCGCAGCAGTCTCTCGTATTCGTAATCTCATAGAAGAGTACGGCGCCGATTTCGCGCCGCTCGACGCGTTTTGCAAGCGCCATGATGGTGGCCTGAGCCAAAGTCAAGCTCGAGTGTTGACGAAATATTTAGAGCGATTTTTGGAGATAGAAGAGCCGTTTTCGAGCTGCGCATCGACGGAAGATGCCATCATGCTTTTGAGAGAGCGCAATCGCAATGACATCTCCGTCGTCGCGAAATACGCGCATGCCAATGCTAAGCTCAAGCGTCGATCGGATCTCGTGCTGAAGATTCTCGAGCAAATCTCTATGTACGGTTTGATCGATATCCCGTCTTGTCACGCGGCGGTGGTGAGTTGCATGAACCTCACTGGACGTGATTACGAACTCGTATCTCAAAGGGCGCGCGAGATCATCGTTCGCAAGCGAGAGATCACTCGCAAATCGAGACGCGAACGCATGGCGGCGGCATCGCGTTCGCGCGCCAATCTGTTGAGTCGAGATGAATCATTCTCTGCGTTTGCACAGATTTCACTCGAAGAGTCGCGACGAAAGAAACATGCGGGATCCGTATCCGTAGGCAGCGTCGGGAGTGAATCAGAATTGGCGAGCAGCGCAGCGAGCGATACGGAGATTTCTGAGAGTAGTACGTCTCCGTTTAAGCGTGCGGTCGGGAATATATATCTTGACAGAACGAATTCCATCGCGAGGTATCAGTCGTACTCCAACATTCACGATGCCGATGAGAGTCTTTTGGATATGCACACGTGGGAAAACTTGTTCGACGCCACGTCTGAAACTTTGAGAACGACGGCGATTGAAAGTTTATTCGCCGCGACTGGCGTTCACACGTACATGATTGCCAATGCGCATCCGGAACCGTGCGCCTGCGAACCGGAAGTCGTGCGCGTGTGGCTCGACGATACGATTCATCTTTTCGCGCCATCTCTCGGACACGCGGTGGCTGCGCTTCCCGAGGCGACGGCGAGTAACCCCAAGAAGTTGCACTTCATCATATCTTATCACAGACTCGTCGGGAGGAACGATACGGACATCCGCGCTGCGGCTGGCGCGTTCGTCACTGGGCAGTATTTGGCCGGTGCGCTCAAGTGCGACGCCTTGGAGAGCGTCGTGGTGACTTTACTCTCGTTGGACGCCAAGCCGCATCACTTTGCTTTCAGACGCGCGGCGGAAGATTCCACGGAGGGATTCAATGAGATGAAAAGTGCGCGGGGGTTCTGGCCACACGTCGCCGATCAGATGGAGGTGGAGCGTCTCGGTCTCTTCAATGTCGAGTGCGTCGGTGTGCTGAGTTCGCGCAGCCACCACCGACACACAAACTTTGTCACTCCGTCAGAGTACACAGTTGGAGTCTTCTTGGCGGAGGAGCCGAACGCCAAGCCAGGTCACAAACAGCCGCAGAGAGATCGTCGAATCTTCTTACGTGCGGCAGTTTATAACAAGGATTTACTTTTCGAGAGAAACGATGCGACCGATCCTAGCCCGCGGCGAACGTCCTCCGGGAGCGTGTCCCTCGATATGACGCGACTGCGAGTCGAGGATACTGGCGGTATCCACGACGACAGTGTTTTCGCCGACGTCATCGGCTCACTTGAGCTTGCGGTCGGTCGCCATCGAACGGCGGCGAATCACGTCTTCATAAATCTCGTCGGAGCCGACGCCGAAGACGACTTGCCGGGCGTCGAGGGCGCCATCGCGTCTTTTATTCAGCACGCGTTTGACGACTTGCGTCGTCTCAAGGTTTCTTGTGTCGAAGTGCGCGTGGGCACTGGATCGGTCGTCGCGCTGAATACGAGTGGTTTACGATTCAAGATCATAAAGTCGCTCGATTGCGTCGGTCGAGAGATGCACCCTCTCCTGAACCGAATTCAACGCAAGCGCATGGCTTGCCAGAATTTATCCTCCACGTACGTGTACGATATCCCAGAAATCTTCGCCACCGTCCTCGCGGACATGTACCCCGGAGTCGGTGACATTAGCGATATCTCCGAGCTCAGTTTCGATGCAAAGACCAAGCAACTGGTGCCGGCGAACAGAGCTCCCGGATTGAACGACGTCGGCATGGTTTGTTGGCGAGCCACATTGACGACGCACGAGTATCCATCCGGAAGAGAAATCATCATCGTCGCGAACGATATCACGCACTTGTCCGGCTCGTTATCGCCACCTGAAGACAACGTTTATCGAGCCGCTTTCGATTTGGCCGTCGAGAAAGGTTTACCGTGCGTCTACATTAGCTCAAACAGCGGCGCGCGCATCGGTCTCGACGAGGCGGTGAAGGCTGCGTTCCGCGTGAAGTGGATCGACGACGGGGACGTTTCCAAGGGCTTCAAATACATTTACCTGAGCGAAGACGATTACGAAATTCTATCCGCCAAGGGTAGGGTCAAGGCGGATCGAATCGTGTGCAGAGATGAGATTCACTACGCGCTGACGGATGTGTGCGGAGGACAAAGCGTCGAGTGCTTGCGCGGTTCAGGCGAGATTGCCGCCGCCACGAGCAGAGCGTACAAGAAAACCGTCACGTTTGCGTACGTCACCGGACGAAGCGTCGGTATCGGAGCGTACTGTTCGCGTCTGTGTCAGCGCGTCATTCAGCACGTCGAGGCACCGCTCATTTTGACGGGCGCGAGCGCGCTCAACAAGGTGCTCGGACGCGAGGTGTACACGAGCAACTCTCAAATCGGAGGCCCCAGAGTGATGGGTTCGAACGGTGTCTCGCATCTCACGGTGCCAGACGACGTGATCGGTATCAGAAACATTCTGCAATGGCTATCGTACGTGCCCAGCCATCGAGGCGCGCCGCTGCCTTGCGTCAAGTGCGTCGATCCGGTGAGGCGATACGTGACATTTCACCCTCCGTCGTCGCCGCACGATCCTCGAGAGATGCTTCGATCCTTCTTCGACACCGATTCGTTCATGGAAGTCATACCGGACTGGGGCAGAACCGTGGTCACTGGACGCGCGCGCTTAGGCGGCGTTCCCATCGGCGCCATCGCCGTGGAGACACGCACGGTGGAGAAGACCATTCCCGCGGATCCCGCCTTTGCGAGCGCTCAAATCGCGGAAGAATCTCAGGCTGGTCAGGTGTGGTTTCCGGACAGCGCGTTCAAGACGGCGCAAGCCATCGGTGATTTGAACAAAGAGGGATTACCTCTCATCATTTTCGCCAACTGGCGCGGTTTCGCCGGTGGTTTACGAGACATGTACGGCGAAGTTTTAAAGTACGGCGCGTACATCGTCGACGCGCTGCGCGAGTACAAGCAACCCGTGTTCGTGTACATTCCGCACGGAGGAGAATTACGCGGTGGCGCGTGGGTGGTCATCGATAGTTCGATAAATCCGGAACAAATGGAATTCTACGCGGCTGAGAGCGCCAAGGGGGGCGTTTTAGAACCGGAGGGCATCGTCGACATCAAATTCAGACGACAAGACTTGCACTCCGCCATGAAACGAACCATTCCGGGCGGGTTCGACGACGACGAGGCGAAGAGGAAAGCGCTCATGCCCACGTTTAAACAGCTCGCCGTGCACTTCGCGGCGCTTCACGACACGCCGGGGGTCATGCTTCACAAGGAAGCCATCAAGGATATCATTCCGTGGCAAACGTCGCGCGAGTTTTTCGCGCTTCGACTCCGCGCGCGGTTGGCGGAGGAGAGGATCAAATCCGCCATTCTCGCGACGGGTGCATCGAGAGACCGCGTTTCGGCGCTGTTATCATCGGTCGCTCACGTGATCACCGAAATCGTTGCCGACTTTGGCGGTGACATCGAACCGGAAACGCACGCCGACGTCGCGGCGATGCTCAGATCAATATAACAAGCCGAGCACGACTTGTCGTACATGTACTAGTATAATTTGGCAGAAAATTTCATTGCAATTTGTCGTGAGTGAATACATTCGCGAACGCCCCCGCTCGCGCGAGCGAAAGACGCCGCCGAGTCTCGGAAGTCCCCGCCTCGCGCTCACAAATCGCCGTCCTCTTTGGGCACGACGCCCGAGTCGGCGATGACGACTGGTTTCTGAGGCGGCGTGCCGTCCAAGTTTTCGATCGCCTTCACCACGTCCATACCCTCGAGCACGCGTCCGAAGACAGTGTGGCGTCCGTCGAGCCAACTCGTCTTGACGGTACAGATGAAGAATTGCGACCCGTTCGTATCCGGACCCGCGTTGGCCATGGAGAGCGTTCCCGGTCCCTCGTGCTTGAGCTTGAAGTTTTCATCCGGGAATCTCGCGCCGTAGATGGATTTACCGCCCGTGCCGTCGTGGTTGGTGAAATCACCGCCCTGAATCATGAAATTCTTGATGACGCGATGAAATCCCGATCCCTTGTACCCGTATCCGTTTTGTCCCGTGGCGAGTTGCTTGAAGTTTTCCGCCGTCTTCGGGACGGTTTTCCCGTACAGACCCATGACGATGCGTCCCGCCGGTTCACCGTCGATGGTGACGTCGAAGAACACCTTATCCGTAATCTTAGGTCCTCGCTTCACCTTTTCCCCGAGCGCGCCGCCCGCCGAGCACGCGAACGCGCCGAGCACGACCATCGCGAGCGCAATCCACGATGACACCACCGATCGGCGTCCTCGTCGCTCCATGTCGACCGATGTCCCGTCTTCGTCGCGATGCGCGCACCGATCGTTCACGCGTACGGTCGTCGTTTCCTCGGCGTCGTTCGTAAGAGGACGCGCGTGGACGAGTGACGAGTCGGATTGGATCGGATCGGACGAATGAAGTCGATCGAGTCCATCGATGGATCGATCCTCCATCAATCTTCAATCATGAATGAATCCACTCGCGCTCGGATCGGGAGACGTCGACCCGACGAGACGCGTCGTCGCGCGTCGTCGTCGCATGCGCGTCGAGGCGTCGGCGCTCCTGCGCGGTGCGTCGGTCGTCGCGCGCGCGTGGACGCGAGGCGGTGGCGGTGGTTGGCGCGCGCGAGGAATGGGAACGCGCGCGAGCGCGCCCGTGGCGACGGGGACGCGGGCGC
>MDTE01046992.1_pt1 | contig 25718 bp, 28 predicted proteins | sample 811231 | NCBI WGS metagenome assembly MDTE01 (sample SAMN05326651, study PRJNA326480) | marine metagenome | isolation source: seawater | place: Indian Ocean: Red Sea | collected 2010
CATCTCCCTGTGCTTGGGCCGAGTGCCACGACTCCTGGTGTACTACACGCTTTTGGCTTTAGTGGCCATGGCTTCTGCCTTGGCCCCGGTGTTGGCGCGGTGATGGCGGAATTGCTGCTAGACGGCAAAACCTCGACGGAAATCGCTGCTTTCGATATCAAGCGGTTTCAGTAGTGACTATCTTGGACCAAAGCTACTGCATCTTCCTGATGATGAGGGCGAAGTTTATTGCTTATGCTCCGAAGCCAATTAATTATCAAATATTGATATCGAGAACCACATTGCCCATCTGTCTGGCAGTGTTGAGATAGCGCAGTGCTTCAACGCCCTCCGAGAGTGGGAAGGCGCGATCAATAATAGGGTGGATCTGGTGCTTCTCGCTGAAGGCGAGCATTTCCCGAAATTCGTCACGGCTACCCATGGTGGTACCAATAATGCTTTGCCAATGAAGAAAGAGACTGGCGAGGTCTACTTCGACCAAGCTGCCGGCGGTAGCACCGAACACCACAAGGCGGCCGCCATTCGCAAGTGCAGCTATGGATTGTTTCCAAGTCGCCTCACCAATTGTTTCGATGACGATATCGGCGCCACGTCCATTGGTGAAGTCGCGTACCACTTGACCCCATGAGTCATCACTTGCTACGGCGAGGTCGGCACCGAGTTTACGTGCAGTCTCAAGCTTCGTACTATCACGAGATGTGACAAGCACCTTGGCGCCCGCGGCCTTGGCAAAGAGCAGGGCTTGTGTTGCGGCGCCTCCGCCGATGCCGGGGATGGCAACTGTCTGTCCAGTTTGAAGTCGCCCTTCGGTGAAAAGCGCCCGGTAGGTGGTAATGCCGACGAGGCAGAGGGCGGCGGCCTCACGCCAGTCGAGAAAGGCGGGTTTTGGCTCCAACTGATGGCGACCGATAATGATATATTCGGCGAAAGTACCGTGATCCGGAAAGCCGAGAATTTTGTAGCCGACATTATATTCCCCTAGCGGCACCTCCTCGCGGTTTTCCCAATCCTGACTCGAATTGATCACCACTTCGTCGCCTGGCGACATATCCGTCACGTCCAAACCGACTCGCTCAACGATACCGGCGCCGTCGGAGCCAAGAACACATGGCGGAGCAGCTGGCTCGGCACGCATGCAGGTCCAGATATCTCGGTGGTTGAGCGCTGCCGCTTTGAGTTTGACGCAAACTTTGCCCGGTCCGACATCGGCCAACACCATGTCTCGGTAACTGGCGCCGTCGAGGCCTTCTCCCTGGTGGACGATCGCTTTCACTGTATTGTCTCCCGAATTTTCAGTTAGTTGGTTGCGGATTATAGTCGCGGGCTCAATTTTAGAAAAATATAGACACACTGATGCCTCGAAAATTTTATGAATTTCAGGGGATGAACGATATTCATCCCAACCCCTATTGTTGGCCCATTCGCATGGCACTAGTTCATCAAGGATTAGAAGATGAGTTTATCACCGTGCGATTTGGTAAAAAAATACGAGACCGCTTCCAGCGGCCGAAACAAGGTGCCAGCATCGGTCGATGGCGGCCGAGTGATTCACGTTCATGGACGATCGCCTGTTCTCTGGAGGTATCTATCCAGACCGCCCAAGCCTATTTAGCTGTAGGACTGGGTGTGCCGGTGCGCATTCTGTCAATGAGTGGAGCGACCGTATCTCCTCTACAGGGATGCATCGTTTGCTCATGCCAGATATATATCAAAACGCCGCCGCTCCATCGAGAAACGAATATTTCCGCACGACGCGTGAAAAATAGTTTGGAATAAATCTGGAAGAATTTTCCGACAGAAGCGAAAGCCGCTTAAAAGCCTTTCGTTGGAAGTTCGGGCCGGCGCGTTCTATGCTCGGAGAAAAATCGTGTCTCGCCGTGGCGAGCCAATATGTGGCGATCACGCTTTCTTTGGCACATGCAAATTCATGGAATTATGTGACTCTTTGACTATATTTACTGAAGACGGTCCAATATCTACTTGGTACGAGAGAATGGTTTGCCTTTTTGGCGATTACGGGTCCTCAAGCGGGGCGATTTGAGTTATCAGGGAACATGTGGAGAGCCATGGCAGGGCAGGGTTCCAAGAATAGAGATTTTCAACTGCGTTTCTGGGGTGTGCGAGGCGGCATACCAACAACAAAAGAAGAAACATTCCGATTCGGTGGCAATACGCCCTGTGTAGAAGTCCATTGCGGGAATCACCTAATCATTCTTGAATGTGGCACTGGAATTCGTCCGTTTGGTTCGGCACTCGACCAGTCGCGGCCAATTCATGCGGACATTTTCTTTTCCGTTAGCCGGTTTGATCACGCCTGCGGTCTTCCTTTTTTCAATGCGGCCTACAATCCGGCCAACGAATTCAAGGTGTGGGCAGGGCATCTCGGCAACGATGGCAGTATCCAACGGTATCTGACCAATCTTATGTCTTCGCCGCTCTTCCCAATCCAGCTCAGCTTTATTCGAGGTCTCAAGGAGTGGGGTGATTTCGTTGCTGGTGATAGTTTCGAGCTGCGCGATGGTATCAGCGTAAAGACAGCCACGATGAACAATCCGATCGGTGCAACCGGTTACCGAATCGAATATTCGGGCAAGGCGCTGGGCTATGTCAATAACACCGGGCACGAACCGGACCAGCCGGACAAAAATGTGTTAGAACTGATCGAGAACTGCGATTTGGTAATTTATGATTCCTATTATTTCGGAGAAGAGTTCATTAACGCCGAATTCACCGGCCATTCTACATGGCAGGAGGGCGTGCGTCTCTGCAAGATGGCGGGCGCCAAGCACATGGCCGCCTTTCAGCACCATCCGAATCATTTCGATGATGCGTTAGAGGAGGTGCAGGGCTTACTCGAAACGCGTTTGCCAGGCTCTTGTGTAGCTTATGAAGGCCAGGTTATCAGGCTCTAACCAGCCAAGCGCTTATTCAACAAAACAAGCCATCGTTTCACCCGCCGTTTATTGACACCAAAATCTTCCACACCGTAGCGCGCTTTGCTGGAGATCGTAAGCGTGGCGCGGCCATCTTCGGTAGCGGCAATCTTGACCTCAATATAGTCGGGAAAACGCCATAAAGCGGTGCGCTGTACAAAGCACATTTTCAGTTCTTCGGGAGCTTCCGATTGCAGTATGGTACGGGGTTGGGAGAGCGCCACTTCCCGCAGCGCTGCATAAAGGTGTACTGGATTGCAATCGAATGGCGGAACCCTAAGATCTGGTGGGCCGGCACTTGTGTCTCTAAATGCGGCGATAAAAAGGTTGCGCGGGCGTGCCTCTGCCATTTTTCTCATAAGAAGTAACTAGAACTTATCTGCTCAAATGGGGAGCAAAATGTTTCAGGGGTTCGAAAGCAGGACAGTAGTTGCCGACGGCGTCGCCATTAATCTTGTGCAGGGTGGTGTGGGGCCACCTGTATTGCTATTGCACGGCTATCCACAAACCCATGCAATGTGGCATGCAGTCGCACCGATACTGGCGCAGCATTTTACTGTGGTGGCGCCTGATCTCCGAGGCTATGGTGACAGCGCTAAGCCGGAGACGGATGAAGGTCATCTTGCCTATAGTAAGCGCGCCAGCGCTGGCGATCAGGCTACAATTATGACAGCTCTTGGATTCGAGAAATTCGCTCTTGTCGGTCATGATCGCGGCGGGCGTGTCGCTCACCGCCTGGCTCTCGATTTTCCGGACAGGGTACAGCGCCTAGCCCTAATTGATATCGTGCCCACTTATAACGCCTTCGCCGAGACCGACAAGGAAAAGGCGATGAGCTACTATCATTGGTTTTTCCTTAGTCAGCCTTTCGATCTACCCGAGCGACTGATTGGTGTTGACCCAATTTATTTTCTCCATTGGTGTCTCAAAAGTTGGGGCACTGGAGACCTGGATTATTTCGCGCCCGACGCGCTCGCCGAATATGAGCGCTGCTTCGTCGATCCAGCGGTGATCCATGGCAGTTGTGAGGATTATCGCGCGAGTGCCACCATAGATCTTGAACACGATACGGAGGATCTTGAACGAAAGATTGCTTGTCCGACGCTCGCGCTCTGGGGCAACCGGCTCGAGAAATGGTACGATGATGTCAGTGAGATATGGCGAAATCGTGCTGACAACGTGACCGGCGGTGGCCTAAATGGCGGGCATTTTCTTCCCGAAGAGATGCCTGAGGAAATTGCCAGGGCACTATTTTTCTTTCTTCGAGTGTAGGGTCTAGACCTTCAAGAAATATGCAATAGCCACTGCGGCCAGGGCTGGTACGCAGCATACTGCGGCGAGCACGATTGGTGCGGCCGCACGCCCGGCGCGGCTTTCACCAAGATTCATATGCCGTGCAGCAATATCCGCAAAAAAGATAAGCAGCAATGCGATTAGCGCCGGTAGACTAACATCATGAAAATGCATTGCGGCGATCCAGGCGAGGAGAAACAGCGACCCGCCCGCGCCCATGAGCACTGAAGCACCGTACGGGTAGATATTGGTTGGCCAGTTCCAGACAGTAAAGCCAAACAATGCGGTGGCCAGTGCGATGGCTAGATGTGCAATCTCCACGGCACCGCCGACGATTGCTATCGCCGCCAGACCAAGGGCTGCGATCAAGATCATGATGGTCGGGTTAATCCCATTGTGGCGCTCTCTTTCGAGACGCCACAGAGTAGCTATGCCGGAAAGCCACATGGCGCCGAGGCCGGCCCAGGTCCAGATGCCGGCGTTTTCAATGCCTGGCGCTTCCAGCCAACAAATAAGGACTGCCGCGCCGGCCGGAAAAAGTAGCCAGCGCGTGAATGGCGGCAGGCGAAGGCTGTCAAGGAGGAATCCGATTACCACACTGGCCGCTACACCATAGACCAGCTTATCGAGAGAGCCCACCGGGGGATGCGGTGGAATGCCAACAATTATGAAATAGACCGAGGTAAAGGTCAGGCCAACGGCCGCGCTGGCAACAAGGGGTCCCCGTTCCCGCCCGTTTGCGAGGCGTATGGCCCCAGTAAGAAAAAAACCCAACAGGGCGGGAATGAGTGCGCTTTGAACCGCCGCCTGCTCAAAAAATCCGTTTTCTATCTCGCCCTCCCCGGGATAGTAACACCGACGCTGGAAATTCGGCTGCCGGACCACATATTTTACTGTATGTCATATGTTGGCGCATTCGTTTAAAGGGTGGCGGTTAGAGGTTGATTATGGAATTCAGTGTTAAGCCTGAACCGGGGCACGCTGGCCTCACGCGAGAGATGTTCGGTCTCGATCAGGACGGCAAAGACACGCAGATCTGTGTTGTCGAGGAACGCCCATTGACCATCTATTTAAACGGTCAGGAGATTGTCACGGTGATGACTATCCGCGACTATCCGGAATATCTTGCTCTTGGCTATCTGCTCAATCAGCATATGCTGTTGCCAAATGATCACGTAACGGGGGTTGATTACGACGAGGATATCGAAACCATTGTCGTACGTACCGAGCGCAAAACGAATTATGAAAAAAAGCTGCGTAAAAAGACACTCACTTCGGGTTGCGCCCAGGGTACAGTTTTCGGCGACTTAATGGAGCATATCGATGGTGTTGAACTACCTACCGAGGCAGTATTGAAGACGTCGTGGCTATTTGCCCTTAGCCGAAAGATCAACACCCAGCCGAGTCTTTACCTTACTGCCGGTGCGATCCACGGATGTGTGTTATGCGAGGCTGACCGGCCGCTAATCTATATGGAGGATGTTGGACGACATAATGCAATAGACAAGATTGCCGGTTATATGTTGCAAAATAGTCTAACGTCTAAAGGCAAGATCATCTATACCACAGGTCGATTGACCAGTGAGATGGTGCTGAAAACAGTTCAGATGCGTATCCCTGTACTGATTTCGCGCTCCGGTTTCACCGCTTGGGGTGTCGAGCTCGCACAGCGCACTGGTCTCACTCTTATCGGCCGCGCCAAGGGTAAGCGCTTTATTGCGCTTGCCGGCCAGGAGCGTATTCGGTTCGATAGCGAAACGCCTTAGATGGGTGAAATATTTTTATATGAGGCAGTTCGGTAAGGAGGGAAAATCAAGCGTCGGCCGCAAGATTTGACAGCGAGGTGATCGTGGAGAACAAGTTTTTCGTAATCGTGGTGGTAAACAAAAAATGCTTTATTGCCTGATTAACAACGCGCCGCCGCGCGTTGAGGTTACCTTTGTTTGAGCAGACAAAAATCGCAGGCGTGCTGCTAGCTGGGGGCCAGGCGCGGCGCATGGGTGGCGGTGACAAATGCTTGAGGCCGCTCGCTGGTCGGCCGATCCTTAGCTATGTGTTAGAAAGAGTGCGACCTCAGGTGGGCCCACTCCTTTTGAACGCCCATGGTGATGCGCTGCGCTTTGCAGAATTCGATCTACCCGTAGCGACGGATGTGGTCGAGGGCCATGCTGGGCCACTTGCTGGTATTTTGACCGGTATGGAGTGGACGCAACATAAAGCACCTGGTTGCGAATGGCTGGCGAGCTTCGCCACCGATGCGCCGTTCTTACCCGACGATCTCGTGGCGCGTCTGTTGCGTGCGGTGAAAGAGGAGGGTGCCGAAATGGCACGCGCGTTTTCACTAGGCCGAGCTCACCCCGTTTTTGCTCTTTGGCCGGTCGCCCTTGCCGGCGAACTACGCCATGCTGTTGTGGAAAAAAAATTCCGAAAGATTGATGCCTGGACTGGTCATTACCGCCTTGCCACGGTCGAATTCGCTTCTAAGTCGCACGACCCCTTCTTCAACGCTAATCGCCCGGAAGATTTTGCTGAGGCGGAGCGTCTTATCGAAAAATCGTGACGTAACGCCCGAACGCCTTGAGAGCGCTGACGGTGCCGCCCTCGGCGATGCATTGTGCAGTCGCGTTGAGATCGTGGGGCACCAAGCCAGAGAGGGCATCGATGCCTAGGTCGAATAGTACCGGAGATAAAGGGGCGCTTGGACCGACTAGTACAGTAAACGCGGTTTTGGGCGTCAGTGTGAGAATCTTGCTTAAGGTGCCATTGGAGACGGTAGACGCGGTGATGGCGATGAAGTCGGCGGCCGGCAACAGGTCAGCGGCAGCTTCCATCGGATATTCGCCGGGGTAGGGGTTTCGTTCAATAACGGCTGCACCAGGAAGCCTCTTATCAAGTCTCGGAAAGCGGCCGATTATCACAGTATGCTCGCTGCGTGGGTGTATTATGTCGAGACCGTTAACTGATGCGCCCTTTAAATCGAAGCGGTTGTGATTAGCGTTGATCGCAGCAAAGCCGAGTACTCGTTCGAATATATTTTTTGACGCAGTAAGTCTAGCGATGTCGGCGAGGGCACGGCCCTGATAGTTGCCGGGCTCTGGTAGGCTGCGGCAACCTTCGGTGCCGCGTGCTGGAGTGTGAACTATGCCGGCGCCCACCGGGCCTTCCACGTATGTCCAGTTGAGACCGATGACCACGCACTTGGCATGTCCCGTTATGCTGTTTTGGAGAGCGGAATCGAGCCGCTTCTCCATGTTAGTCACTCGGCCGCTGCCGCTGCCACCTTCTCCACCTTGGCAGCGCAGAATTTGAATTCAGGGATTTTGCCGAACGGGTCAAGCGCTGGGTTGGTCAGCATATTGGCTGCAGCTTCCGCATAGCAGAAGGGAACGAATATTACACCCTTGGGTATGCCTGTATCCGCGCGAGCCTTGAGTGAGATGCGCCCTCTCCGGGTTGCCACCACAATTTGATCGCCTGGACGGATACCGAGGCGCTGCAGTTCTATGGGCGCGAGGCTGGCGACCGCCTCAGGCTCCAGATAGTCAAGAGTCTCAGAGCGCCGGGTCATTGCACCAGTGTGCCAATGTTCCAACTGGCGGCCGGTGGAGAGTACCATGGGGTAATCCGAATCGGGCATTTCGTCTGGCGGGATAATCCCAGCGGGCACGAACTTGCCGCGCTTTGAGGGTGTTGGAAAGCCGTCTCCGAATATCACGTCTTTTCCTGGCAAATCTTCCCCGTCGCAGGGATAGGTAACGACACTGTCGCGCTCAAGGCGGGGCCAAGAAATATTGTTGAGCGAAGCCATGCACTGTTTCATCTCAGCGAAAATGTCCGAGGGATGACCGTAATTCCAGTCGAGTCCTATACGCTTCGCAATCTCGCCGATAATCCACCAGTCTGGCATTACGCCGTCCGGCGCATTTACTGCCTTACGGCCCATTTGAATCTGCCGATTGGTGTTGGTCACCGTGCCATCCTTCTCCGGCCAGGCGGTCGCGGGTAGGATGACATCGGCAAAAAAGGCGGTTTCAGTGAGAAAGATTTCCTGGACCACGAGGTGTTCGAGCTTAGCAAAGGCTTCGCGTACGTGGTGAGAATTAGGATCTGACATCGCCGGATTCTCGCCCATGATATACATGCCGGTAATATCGCCCTGATGAGCAGCATCCATGATCTCGACCACCGTAAGGCCGCGGTTGGGGTCAAGTGACGCGCTCCAGAGGTCCTCGAAGCGGCTCTGGGTCTCTGGATCAGTTACTGCTTGATAATCAGGATAGAACATCGGGATGAGGCCGGCATCGGAGGCGCCCTGCACATTGTTTTGGCCGCGCAGCGGGTGGAGGCCAGTACCTGGGCGGCCGACCTGGCCACTCATCAGAGCAAGGGAAATCAAGCAGCGCGCATTATCGGTGCCGTGGATATGCTGTGAAATACCCATGCCCCAGAAGATGATCGCTGCTTCAGCATTAGCGTAAACTCGTGCGACCTCGCGAAGTACATCCGGCTCAATTCCGCAAACCGGTGCCATCTTCTCCGGCGAAAAGTCGTTTAGGTGGTCACATAGCTGCTCGAAGCCTTCCGTGTGTGCCTGAACGTACTGTTCGTCATACAGCCCTTCGGAGACGATGACGTGCATCAGCGCGTTCAAAAGCGCTACATCGCGGCCAGGTTTGAATTGCAGGGAGTAGCTGGCATGTCGAGACAAGGCAGAACCACGCGGATCGATAATAATGAGCTTGGCCCCGCGCTTGGCGGCATTTTTTAGGAACGTCGCCGCTACAGGATGATTCGAGGTCGGATGGGCGCCGATGACAATGATTACATCAGAATTGCGGGCTTCATTGAAGCTCGCCGTCACTGCACCGGAGCCGATGGTCTCGAGGAGTGCCGCCACTGAAGAGGCGTGGCAAAGTCGTGTGCAGTGATCAACATTGTTGCTGCCGAATCCAGAGCGTACCAGTTTCTGGAAGAGATAGGCCTCCTCGTTGGAGCCCTTGGCCGAGCCAAAGCCTGCGAGCGCCTTGCTGCCTTTTTTGCTGCGGATGCGTGATAGGCCCGAGGCAGCAGCGTCGAGCGCTTCCTCCCAGGTTGCTTCGCGGAAATGGCGGTGCATTTCCTCGGGCGGGATATAGATGTCTGCATATTTGGGCGGCGCATCCTCGCGGCGGATCAGTGGCGTGGTCAGACGGTGCGGATGGTTTACGTAATCGAAGCCGAAACGGCCTTTGACACAAAGGCGTTCGGAATTTGATGGTCCATTGCGTCCCTCGACAGAAAGTATCTTGTTGTCCTTTACTTTGAAGGTGAGCTGGCAACCGACGCCGCAATAGGGGCAGACGCTCTCAACCTGCTTATCAGGTAAGATTTTGCCGACGCCATCCGCCGGCATAAGCGCACCAGTCGGGCAAGCCTGGATGCACTCGCCGCAGGCAACGCAGCTCGAAGCGCCCATTTGATCATCGAAATCGAATACAATCTTATTGCCGATGCCACGCCCCGCCATGCCGATCACGTCATTGACCTGTACCTCTCTGCAGGCGCGAACGCAGCGAGTGCAATGAATGCAGGCGTCGAGATTAACTGCCATTGCTTTGTGGCTGGTATCCGGCGCCGGTGTTTGGCGGGTAGGGAAACGGCTCGCCGTTTGGCCCATTTCCTCGGCCCAGTGCCACAGCTCTGAATTGGGATCATGGCTAGATTCACGCGGCGGCTGATCAGCGACTAGCAGTTCCATAACCATTTTACGCGCCGTCTCCGCCCGCTCGGTCATGGTATTTACCACCATGCCCTCGGTGGGTGTACGGACACAGGAGGCGGCAAGCACGCGCTCGTCCTCAATCTCGACCATACACACCCGACAATTGCCGTCGGCACGGTATTCCGGTGCTTTGGAATAGCAGAGATGGGGGATGTCGATACCGGAGCGGGCAGCACATTGCCAGATCGTCTCGCCTAGCTCCGCTTCCAGGGGCTTGCCGTCTAGGATAAAGCTGATCTTGTCACTCATGTTAAATCCTCAGGAAAATACTTTAGCACCATCAGAAGGGGATTGGGCGCGGCTTGCCCGAGGCCACAGATCGAAGCATCCATCATGGTCTGGCTTAGCTCGGTTAGTAGAGGGCCGTCCCATTCGGGCGCTTGCATCAACTTGACTGCTTTTTCCGTTCCAACTCGGCATGGAGTGCATTGGCCGCAGCTTTCATATTCGAAAAAGCGCATGAGGTTAAGCGCAGCAGCGCGCAAATTGTCCTGATTCGAGAGCACAATCACCGCCGCAGAGCCAATCAGGCAGCCCTCGCTTTCTAACGTGCCAAAGTCGAGCGGGATATCACCCTTGGATGCGGGGAGAATTCCGCCAGACGCTCCACCCGGCAGATATGCCTTAAAGATGTGGCCTTCCGCCATGCCGCCACAATATTCCTGAATTAGTTCGTTAACGGTTATCCCAGCGGGTGCCAGCTTTACTCCAGGGTCTGCCACCCGGCCCGAGACGGAGAAGCTACGCAAGCCCTTGGATCCGTTTCGACCCTCGTTGGCAAACCAATTGGCCCCGCGCTCAATGATGTCGCGCACCCAATAGAGGGTCTCAACATTGTTGATTAGTGTTGGGCGGCCGAACAGGCCAACCTGCGATGGGAAAGGCGGTTTATGGCGTGGCTCACCGCGTTTACCCTCGATGCTTTCAAGCATCGCCGATTCCTCGCCGCAGATATAGGCGCCAGCGCCGCGCCGGAGGGTGATTTTTGTATCTTTGGCGAGGCCGGCATTGTGAAGTTTGGTAATTTCCGTCTCCAATATGTGGCGAATGCCAGGATATTCGTCGCGCAAATAAATGAAGCATTCTTCAGCTTCTACCGCCCAAGCAGCAATAAGCATGCCTTCTAGGAAGCGGTGTGGATCGCGTTCCATATAATAGCGATCTTTGAACGTTCCAGGTTCACCCTCATCGGCATTGACTGCTAGCAATCGCGGTTTTGGCTCGGCGCGGACAAAACGCCATTTGCGTCCTGTAGGAAAGCCTGCGCCGCCTAGGCCACGCAAATTGCTGTCCTCCAGAATCGAGAGGATATTCTCGACGTTAAAATCTCCATTTAAACATGATCTTATCAGGCCATAGCCGCCATTTTTCATATATTGATCAATCTCAATATAGGTCGCGATCTCTGGCTCGGTTTGGCCGGCTTCCGCTACCTTCGCGACGGATTCGGGGCTTGCAGAAACAATGTGGCGATGGCCTATTTCGGCCACTGGCGCGCATTCACAGCGCCCCATACAGGGTGCGCGGAGAATGCGAATTTTGGTTTTATCAAGACGCTCTTCCAGGGCCTGATAGAGTGATTCGGAACCTGCGATTTCACAGGACAGGCTGTCGCACACACGAATCGTCACTGGCGGCGGGCTCGTTTCTCCGTCTGCTACCACGTCGAAATGCGCATAGAAGGTTGCGACTTCAAATACCTCCGCGAGGGACAGTTTCATTTCATGTGCGAGCGCCACCAAATGTGGGGTCGAAAGCTGCCCTTTGCTGTCTTGAATGAGATGAAGGTGTTCGATCAGGAGATCCCGTCGGCGTGGCGCTTTGCCGAGTAGTTTCTGGATGTCGGCAAGCGCGGCCGGGTCAATCTGGCGGCCCTTGCCTTCATAGCGCGCATTTCGCCGGCCTTTTCCAGGATGTCCGAACTTGCGGACCTTGTTTTCCGACGCTGCCATCTTGATCGCCCGTATTTGTTTTGGATGGGTAACGTCTCAAAATCACCTTAATTTGTAAAATCTATTATAATTATTATTCAATATAAAATAACTATCATTAGCAGGTGAAGATCTCATCTTCGCGTAATCCATCGACCAAGGCGAGCATGGCTTTGGCTGTTGGCGGCTGAGGCTCGCGGTCAGCGACCACCAGTCCCACCGTATAAGAGACTTCTGGCTCGACAAGATCGAGCGTCTCCGAGCCTGTGGGTAGGTCAAGCATATCAAGCACGTGGCGTGGTACGATTCCAGCCCATTTTCCTGTTTTTACATGGAGGCCGATATCGGCCAAATCGTTGGTTTCAATCTGTGGCGATGCACGGCATCCGGCGGCAGAGAAGGCAGCGTCAATGATGCGCCGATTTTGCATGTCGGGCGACAAAAGACAGAGCGGCAAATCTGCGGCTTGTCGCCAAGTAATTTTTTCAACTGGAGACTTACAATTATCAAGGCGTGCGCGGACTAAACAATAATACTCGCGGTAAAGTAGTGCTGAGGATACGCCCGACATGGGTTCATTGTTGAGATAGGTGATACCAAGATCGATTTCGAAATTATCGAGACCCTGCTGGATTTCGAGAGAGCTCATGGCGCGTGCTGCAATGGTTACATCGGGATAGTTCTCGCAGAAAGGTAGCGTCAGACGCGAAACCACTGGCAGTGCCGTAGGCACCACGCCGATGCGCAGCCGACCATGCAGGCTACCGCGCATTTCACTTAACTCCTGAATCATGGCGTCCTGATCCGCTACTATCCGTTCAGCCCATTCTAGGACGCGCTGTCCCTCTGCAGTGAAGCCAATAAAATGCTGGCCGCGCATCACGATCGGTATGCCCAATTCGTCCTCAAGCCGGCGAATTGCAGTAGATAGGGTCGGTTGGGCGATATTGCAGCGTTTGGCCGCGCGCCCGAAATGTCGTTCCTGAGCCAGTGCAATGAGATAATCAAACTGTTTGAAATTCATACTTTTCACTCATCCGCATCAGCTTGTGGAGGCTCTGCTCGGACCAGCGACAATAACTCCGCGTTGATTGACTGTTTACCCGCATGCTCGAAGGTTGCTGTCAAGCGGTTGCCGAGAGCAGACTGCACCCGTCCGAGGCCCCATTCAGGACGGGTTGGGTGTCGCACCCAATCACCTGGAGCGAAATGGCTGGTGGATCTGTTGCTCGACATTTTTCTAGGATAGCGCGCTTCACAGAGTCGGTCGATTCAAAGGCGGATGAAGGCCGTTAACTTTTCCTTGAACTAGCAATTCCCATTTTCATAAATAGTCTCTTTTGTTGAACGAGTTTAGAGTAGCGTTAAATCATAACGTGAATCGGTTGCATCTGACTAAACGTTGTGCGACTGGGATCGATGACATGCCAAACATTTTTCGGTTATAGGAAAAGATAGCGCTTCGGTGCTGGCCATAAATTGGCAGAACCTTGGGTGGGCCAATTTGCCATGTTCTAGCGTTTCAGGAAGTTTTCCATTCAACTTTTCCTGAACCCGAAAAACTAGCTCGTGTGTTGAAAATTCCTGATCATCTCGGCAGAAACCGCGTTGAAGCACATGACTTTTGTTGATTGAACTAAAGGTGACCCGTGCTGAGAACACCGGCACCGGCGCGCTCACGGTTTTGGGCGAGATCGCGCTTAGTACCGCGTAAAATTTGCCAAACACAAAGATTCAATCCTCTAAAAGCTGTTTTGTAGTCACTTAGTCTAAATCGATATCTTTGCGATTTTGGGTAAATCATCAAACTTGTCACGGTATCTTGTCGAGCGGCGTTGAGATTCCTATACTCCGCGCCCGTCAGCAAGTTCGCACAGGGAAAATAAGAACACCGTGGCTCGCAAGAAAACTGTCAAAATTCCAAAAAACTACAAGCCAACGAAGTCCGAACCGTTCATGAATCCGGTGATGCGGAAGTATTTCCATCACAAGCTCTTGGATTGGAAAGCGGAGATATTGGAGGATACCGGCACGACGCTTGAGAAATTAAAGACCGAGACCGTTCAGGAAGCCGATCTGGCGGACCGCGCCGCATCGGAAGCGGAGCGCACCGTCGAATTAAGGACGCGAGAGCGAGCACGCAAGCTGATCTCCAAAATCGATTCTGCGATCCAGCGTATTGAAAATAATACCTATGGCTATTGCGAAGAAACCAGAGAGCCCATAAGCATCAAGCGGCTTGAAGCGCGCCCCATCGCAACCCTTAGCATTGAGGCTCAAGAGTTGCACGAGCGCCACGAAAGAACCCACCGCGACGAATAATATACTCCCAAACGCCGCATAATCTCATCTTCCCGGGTGCTCTTGGGATCTAGCGATGAAAAAGACACATTTAAGGAGGCCCTGAGGGCGTGTATTCTGCGGGTTGCTTGGCAGTCTCGGGCATCAAGGAGCCTAATGACTTCAAGGAAACAATTTGGATAACGCTGAGTATGATATGGGTTGTTGCCGCAATTGTTGGAGAATTCAATGCTGAGACGTGTCCAATTGTGGGCTAGAAAGGCTCGAGAGGAAGCGGAGAACAAACGAGATATGTTGAAGGAAGTGGCTGGGACATTGAGAGCTGCTGAACAAGGTGACGTAGATGCTCAAAATTTTCTCGGTTGGATGTACTCTCATGGTTCTGGTGTTCGAAGGTCTAAAGTTGAAGCGATCAAGTGGTATCGCAAGGCTGCTAAGCAAGGAGACAGCGACGCCAAGCAGGCGTTGAAAGAACTTGAAGCTGAATAACTAAAAACTTTAGAAGGCGTTAAGCATGAACCAGAAAGCAGAAAATGCAGTCGCTGCTAACCAATTTCATGCAGACACTGCTAAAGCTAATGAGTTATTCGTCGAGGCAGCGAAGCTATTCATGAAGAGCCAAGACCCAGAGTCAAAAAATCATGCACAGGCATGGCTCGAAGAAGGTTTTCATCGCCTTACTAGAATTATAGAGCATTATCCGTCCACTGATTTGGCGGTCAAGCTGATCAGCGGCCAGAGCGTTGGGGGTATCTCTCTTGAATCCTACGGTGAGGAAATTTCGCACTGGGACAAGTTTGGGCGCGCCAAGTCAACTTCAGTTGAAAGGGATATTTTGGATGAGGCGGCAACATTCCTTGGGCTGGATTAAATAAGCCTGAAAATTCACGATAGTTTTATTGTTCCTGCGTCAATATTACTGGTCCAGAAACCGGGTCTGTTAGTCCCAACTCAGGTGATATTTCATCAAGTAGGTGCCGGCCCGAATCAAGGGTTGCAATCATATTTGGTCTAGCATTAACCATCGCTGCTTCACTCTCCCAGAGGCCATAAGAAACATAGCTGCGGTCTCCAGTCTTGGCGAGAACATGTAGCGTTAAACCCTGCCAGGTTCGCGTTGCCTTAAATAGGTCTTCAAATGTCTGTTGTTGGCCTTCCTTAACTAGAAACCGGACGACGTTCGTATACTTTGTCATAGCGTTGATTGTTCTCCCTTGAAAAATCGAATTTATAGATTGGCGCAATTATACCTGTATGAAATTAATTGACCTTAAAAATTCTTGAAGGATCTTCTCACCGGCCTTTTCGTGCTCTTCCGTTTAGGGGCGGGGCAATTTGGGTAGTGTTAGGTGCTAGGGGGGGCGCAGGGTTTGGTGCCCATATCAGCCGGTACGCTAATTTCCACGAGTTCGAAGGAATCTGAGGTAGCGATTTCGTTATGTGGTGTATTGCCGGGGATATAGACACTATCGCCGGCTTCTAGCCGCTCAACTCTATTTCCTGCAAACTCAAGATCAATCCAGCCGGTCAGCATATATACGAACTGACCTTCGCAAAGGTGTGTGTGCCAACCCGTAGGTTCCGACAGGGCTTTCGAGGCAGATGTTACTTGAGCGCGAATGCGCCCGTTACTTCCTTTGGAGACACCAAGCTCACGATATTTCATCCATTCTCGTCGTCCAACCACATAGTTGGCTTGTTCTTTCCTGGCAATTACGATGCTTTCTGCATCCTCAATTGCTTGCGATTTCTTGGCTTCCGTAGTTGATCCCATGCTCATTCATCTCGCCTCATTTGGATTAAAGCCTGCAAATATATTGAATCTTAAGCTACTTGATGACCATTAACCGCTGGATGGTGACATTAAGCATGGATCATATGAGAAGCAGAAGCTGATGTCGCTAATCAATCTTTTGCGGATCCGCAGGATGCCAATGGGTTGTGCGCTGGGATCATGAAATTTCTACAATGAATATTATGGCACGTGGAGCGGGCAGGCGTCAGATCTTTGGCATCCTATGGATGTGCTTCGCGTCTATGCTGATGTTTCCCGCGTCAAACGCTGCAGCGAAATTTCTAGCGGCAGACTATCACCTTATCCAGATAATATGGTTTCGAAGTGTGATTCACATTGCCTTTCTTTTGGTCATATTTTTACCAGTGCAAAGCTTCCAAAGCTTTTTACTACACTCGACTTGAGGGGGCAGCTTTCCCGTTCGCTTGTACAAGTCGTTGCCGTTGCATGTTTTTGGGTCGCACTGATCTGGTTACCAATTACGAACGCTACAGCAATTGGTCTGACGGCCCCGCTGATGGTTGTGGTTCTCTCTGTTTTTTTGCTTGGTGAAAGAGTGAGAGCACCTCGCTGGATTGCCGTCGCAATCGGTTTCGTTGGCGCGTTGATCATCATTCGACCAGGCGGTGATGTTCATTGGTCGGTGGTATTAGTGATTATATCGATGATCCTTTATGCACTTTTCATCATTCAGACCCGCCGCTTGGCTGCTTTAGATGATCCGCGGACAACAGCTGTTTATGCAATGGTAGTTGCTTGCGTCGCATCCACAGTTTTATTGCCGTTTTTCTGGGTAACACCACAAAATCTAACCGATTTACTCGTCTTTACGGGCCTTGGATTCGCTGGTGCACTTGCACACATTGGGATGATTAAGGCAGTCCAATATACTGAGGTCTCGCTTGTAGCTCCGTTTGACTATTCCCAACTCATTGGGGCGGCAATACTGGGCTACGCGATTTTTGCAGAACTACCAGACCTTTGGACCTGGGTTGGTGCAGCCATTATCGTAGCCAGCGGCGTTTATGTTGCGCGACGGGAAGCAACGTACGCAAACAATTGACCCGAAAAATTCTCAAAATCGCTTTGTGATGGCAGCTTGGCGCTGGCCCTTTTGGGGCACCTCAGTTACGGGGACACGCTCTTGCCAAGCTCGCTAAGGCGAATTTGTGCAGGGTTAGGGCAAAATGGAGAAAGTAAAATTTGATTGCTTTGCTCTCAGGTTGATTGTCTCGCCGTTAACTGAAAAAAAACGGGTCAATTCCCAAATTTTACCCGAGAGTATGATTTGCTGATTAACCGCCCCGCTCGGCCGATCCAATTGCCCGTTTGCTGGGTTCGGAGGAAGAGTCTTCGAGCGCTTCTCTCACTTGTGCGGTGTTCGGGCTATTGCGCAAGATCTTTTCATAAATCTCTTTACGAAGCACAGTAGCGTCTTTCGGAAAGGTAAATCCGAGTTTTACTGACCGCCCGCGTACTTCAACCACAGTGACTTCGATGTTGTCGTTGATTACCACGGAGTCGCCTATCTTGCGCGTTAAATAAAGCATTTTGCACTATAATGACGATTCGCGCGTCCGACATTAACGCGATTTTATAATTGGTGTAAGCCCTTATAGAATTTCGAGACTTCACTACATTCAGCTACCAGTTGCAGATGGGATGGATTTGGTTTGATGCTTCTAGAATTAACATTCCTCGCCAAGGACTGGGTAAGCCACAAAATCGATCTGGTTAACTCAGTCACGTAGCGTGGTTTTTTTGGCCTTGGAGCATGGCCGATCATTGGCGTTTTTCAGATCGTACGGGAATTTGAACAAGCTTCATTCAAATTTAAAATTTCGGCTAATCGCGTATTCTCCATTGTTCACCCGCTTCTGCTGTAGTTTCATCCCGTGCGAAACTTCGCTGGGGGACGGATTGAAAAAGATCGTTATTGGCATTACCGGCGCTAGCGGCGGGGTGCTTGGCATACGCACGCTCGAGGCCTTTGGCGCAGCTGGTGTGGAAACCCACTTGGTGGTGAGCCGCTGGGGTCAGCAGACCCTTGAGCATGAGACCGGTCTCCGGCTTGAAGATCTCCGGGCGCGGGCAGACATGCTCTACAGCTCCGGCGATATGGCTGCAGCAATTTCGTCAGGCTCCTTCCGTACCATAGGCATGGTGATCGTCCCATGTTCGATGCACAGCTTGGCGGCTATCGCTCTTGGTATGAGCGAGAATCTCGTTCACCGAGCGGCGGATGTAGTGCTTAAGGAGCGTTTGCCGCTGGTCCTGGTGCCGCGCGAGACTCCGCTGAACGATAACCATCTTGAAAACATGTTGCGCCTGAGCCGCATGGGAGTGCGTATCTTGCCGCCCAATCCGGCTTTCTATAATCATCCTCAAAGCGTCGAGGATATTACCGATCATATTGTCGCCCGTATCCTTGATCAGTTTAGTGTTTCGTCCGATATTTCGCGGCGTTGGGACGGTGAGATGAACCGCGTTCGGTAAGCTTGAATGTTGACTTCGAGCAGGGGGGAAGTCGTGAAGAAGACAGATAAGAACAAGAAAATTGGCTGGGGCGTGGTTGGTTCGACAAGCTGGTCCGAGCACACTTTTTCACCGGCGATCGAAAAGGCGCGAGGGGCAGAACTGCGCGCCGTGCTTGCGTCGACACGGAATAAGGCCGCGGCTTTTTGCCAACGCCATGGTATTGAAAACGGCTATTCTAAGCTTGAGGAATTTGTCGCTGACACTTCAATTGACGCGGTATGGATTGGCGGGCCAACCCATATGCATAAAGACCACGCAGTGGCAGCGCTTAAGGCAGGTAAGCATGTTTTGTGCGAGAAGCCGATGGCAATAACACCGTCGGAGTGCCGTGCTATGATGCGTGCTGCTAAATTGGCGCGCCGCAAGCTGAATGTAGCCTATAACACTCGCCACAGCCCGAAAATCCAGCAACTGCAAAAAGACTGGCGAGCTGGCCGTTACGGAAATCCAGTGCATGGGCGTGCACATTACTATTATCCCTATCCGGCCAAACCTGGCGGCTGGCATTCGCGAGAAAAACAGGTAGGGAGTTGGGTTTTCAATGATATCGGTACTCACTTGATAGATCAGCTACGATGGTTTTTGGGCGATGCCAAGAAGGTCATGGCGGCACACAAATCGAGCCCGAGTTGGGGCTACGGAACGCCGGATCATGCTGTGGCTATGATCTCCTTTAAGAATGGCTCTGTTGGCACGTTGAGTGCGTCCACCGGCATGGCACCGGGGCGCTCTCGTCTTGAGTTTTACGCCGACAACGGTTTTGTCATCATCGATAATGGTATGATGGGCACAGAGGGGTCTATTACCACAGGGCTAAAGGGCGGCAAGGAAAAGACCGTTAAGCTACCTTTTGCGCCTACATACAAGCTGCAAGTCGAGGCATTTGGGCGTTATATAATGTGCCACGCGCCCTATCCGCTTAATCCGGAAGACGGCTTGGAAAATGTTAAACTCATCAGCCAAGCACGGGGCTGGTAATTAGGAGGAACAAGAACGATGGCATCGGACGAACTGCATTATCTTACAGGCCTAGAAGCCGGGCAGCGCATCCGCAGCGGCGAGTTTTCCTCGGCCGAGTTGACCCAGGCAATGCTGACGCGCATTGAAAAATTAGATGCCGAGCTCCATTCGTACGCTACCGTTTTGCCGGAGAGTGCTATGGCCGAGGCTGCCGAGGCCGATGCGGCGCTGGCCAAAGGTGAGAACCGGGGGCCGCTCCACGGCGTGCCACTCGCCGTCAAGGACCTGATCGCCATGAAGCATGTCCGCACCAGCGCCGGCATGCCGATCCTCAAGAACCGCATCACCGATCATGACGCTACTGTGGTGACACGCCTTCGTGCCGCTGGAGCGGTCATTCTCGGTAAGCTGGAGTTGACTGAAGGCGCTTACGCTTCGCATCACCCTGACGTTACCGCCCCTGTCAATCCCTGGAATTTTGACTATTGGACTGGCGTCTCCTCGAGTGGTTCTGGCGTGGCGACGGCCGGCGGGCTCTGCTTCGGTTCACTTGGCAGTGATACCGGAGGCTCTATCCGCTTTCCCTCGCTCGCCTGCGGTACCGTTGGTCTCAAGCCGACATTCGGTCGGGTGAGCCGCTATGGTGTCTGGCCGCTATCCGAAACACTTGATCATATCGGCCCGATGACGCGGAGTGTCGGAGATGCGGCAGCGATGTATAACGCTTTGGCTGGCGAGGATCCGCGTGACCCAACGACCCTCACCGCCCCGGTGCCGGATTTCCTTGCAGGACTCGAGCAGGGCGTGCGCGGGCTTGTAATTGGCGTCGATGAGGCCTTCAACAGCCGCGATGTTGAGCCCGAGGTTGGGGACGCGCTGGGCGCGGCGATTGAGGTGCTTCGTGGCGAGGGTGCTGAGATTCGCCCAGTTACATTGCCGCCTTATGACGATGTAGTTGATAATTGGGTGGTGATTTGTGGCGCCGACGCCGCGGTAACCCATGCCGATACTTATCCTGCGCGCAAGGAGGAATACGGTCCGGTTATCAGTGGTCTTATAGACACAGGCCATGATGTGACGGCGGCAGATTATGCTCGCGCAACTATCATGCGGCAGAATTTCTCTGGCGCCTTGGCGAAGCTATTCGACGAAATCGATATGATCGTGGCGGCTTCATTCGTTGTGCCGACGCCGCGACTCGACGCAATGGACGACCTAATGGGCGCGCCCGGTGCGTTGGAGCGACTGATCCGCTTTACCTGCCCGTTCGATCACAGCGGCAGTCCGACACTTTCGTTGCCATGCGGTTTTACTGACGCGGCTACGCCGCTTGGCTTTCAATTGATCGGGCGTCATCTTGGTGAGGATCTGCTGCTTCGTGCCGGTCACGCTTACGAGCGCGCTACTGTTTGGAATTCACGCCACCCGGACATCTAGTCATGGCCGCGAGTAACGCTGCACCGCCCTGCCGGGGTGCGGCGGAGATTGTTGATGCCGTTGTCGCTGGCGAGACCCGTGCGATCGACGAGACGAATGCGGCCTTCGCTCGGATCAAGGCGCGCGATGGAAGGGTGCGTGCCTGGCGTTGGCTCAATACTGATTTTTCACGTTCGCTGGCATACGCGGTTGACGAAGCACCGGTCAAGGGACCACTTGCTGGCGCAGGAGTTGGCCTAAAGGACATAATTGATACCAAGGATTGGCCGACAGAGAACGGCGTCGATACCGACAAGGGGCGGCGGCCCGGGACGGATGCCACTGCTGTTACTCGGTTGATCGCAGCAGGCGCGGTGATCTTGGGTAAGACGGTAACTACCGAATGCGCTTTTCTCCACCCCCGCGAGACAGTTAATCCGCATGACCCTGAGCGTACACCCGGCGGTTCCTCGATGGGGTCGGGTGCGGCGGTTGGTGGCGGGATGGTGCCGCTCGCCCTAGGCAGCCAGACTGTTGGCTCAGTATTGCGACCGGCTTCTTTTTGCGGTGCCTGGGCTATGAAACCAAGTTGGGGGCTTATTCCGCGGACCGGCATGCTTCAGCTTTCGCACTATCTTGACCATATCGGTGTCTATGGCCGCTCGGCTAGAGATTTGGCGCTCGCCATCGATGTCTTATCTGGCGACGATGGCCACGACCCGGCGAGCCAAGGCGTAGCTCCTAGCCGCCTGACCGCTGGTCTCGGCGCTCGTCCGCTCAATAGGCCTCGCTTTATTTTTCTGCGAGATTACGCTTGGCCGGAAATTGAGCCGTCGAGCGCCGAGCTGTTTGGCAATTTGGCTGAACAGTTGAAAGCACCAACAGCCAATATGCCGCCACTTTACAATGACATATTCGATATCGCGCAGGACGTGTTAGCGCGTGATGCGGCGTTCAATCTCGGGCAGCGCTACCGCAAAGCCGGTGATTTGATATCGGCGCCCCTACGTGAGTGGGTTGTGCGCGGTTTTTCCGTCGGAGTGGAGCGATATTTAACTCAGATGAATCGCTTGCAAAAAATGCGCGTAGCTTTTCCAAAGGTGATTAGTGAATTTGATGCCGTTATCGCACCTGCTACACCCGGTGAGGCGCCGAAAGATCTCACCAATACCGGTAGTCCTAAATTTAATCTCCTTTGGACTTCCATTGGTGTGCCGGCGGTCAATGTGCCTGCGCTCAAGGGGCCAGCGGGTATGCCAGTCGGTGTACAGGTAATTGGTCGGTATGGCGCCGATCTCGAGACATTGCGAGCTGCTGCGTGGCTTGGGCACGAACTTGGCGCAAAAGTCGTAGACTAGTACCATTGGTTTCGCGACCCATTAAGCTGACCATGGTTGCGCACTCGGAGCACCTAGTATGAATCATTCTCCCCCATTGTCCGGCTATCCAGCGCTTGCTGCTGCAACCCGTCCGAGGCATATTATCGGGAGCCCTTTTCAAGGAGAGCACGTATGACCGCCTGTATTGTCGGCTGGAGCCACACACCGTTCGGAAAACACGAAAACGATGATGTTGAGTCGTTGATCATCGAGGCGGCAAAGGGTGCATTGATCGATGCTGGCCTCGAAGCCACGGAGATCGACGAGATCTTTGTTGGCCATTGTAATGCAGGCTTTTCGCGTCAGGAATTCACGGCTTCCCTCGCACTGCAAGCAAGTGAGGATTTTCGCTATACGCCGGCGACACGTGTCGAGAATGCCTGTGCTACCGGCAGCGCAGCCATTCATCAGGGCATCCGAACCATTGAAGCCAAGCGCGGCCGTTTCGTCCTTGTCGTTGGCGTCGAAAAAATGACTAGTACCAAGGGAGCTGCCATTGGTGAAAATCTACTCCGAGCCTCTTATGTAAAAGAGGAAGCGGATATTGAGGGTGGCTTCGCTGGCGTGTTCTGCACCATCGCTGATAATTATTTTCAGCGCCATGGAGATCAAAGTGATGCGCTCGCGAAGATTGCCGCAAAAAACCACAAAGCTGGCGTGCGCAACCCATTGGCGCAGATCCAGAAGGATCTTGGCTATGATTTCTGTCGCGACGTTTCGGACAAAAACCCGCTGATAGCAGGCGGACCGCTAAAGCGCACCGATTGCTCACTTGTCTCCGATGGTGCAGCTGCACTCGTGCTAACCGATGTTGAGACTGCGCTTCACATGCCAAAGGCGGTAATTTTTCGTGCGGCGGCGCATGTCAACGACTTCCTTCCGATGAGCCGGCGAGACATTCTCATGTTTGACGGCTGTGAGAAGGCCTGGGGTCAAGCGCTCGGTGATGCTCGCCTCACCCTTGATGATCTTGATTTCGTTGAGACCCATGACTGCTTCACCATCGCCGAGTTGCTTGAATACGAGGCCATGGGCTTGGCAAAGCGCGGCGATGGCGCCCGTGCGATCCATGAAGGTTGGACCGAGATGGATGGCAAACTTCCGGTCAATCCCTCTGGTGGCCTCAAATCCAAGGGCCACCCGATCGGCGCGACTGGGGTCTCTATGCATGTGCTGAGCGCACAGCAGGTGACTGGCACCGCTGGCGGTATCCAGGTTGAGGGCGCGAAACTTGGTGGGGTCTTCAACATGGGCGGGACGGCCGTCGCGAATTTCTGCTCGATTTTGGAGCCGCTTAGATAGTGCCTGTGCACTAAGTACGTCCCTTCTTTAAAATCATTCCTAATTGCCGGAGAAGAAGGTTCTAATACAATTCTGCTTTGTCATCCACTGCGTGGCCTTGCTTCGGAATCAGCATACTGCGCTCATAGGTCATGAAAACCGTACCGTCCTCTTTATGTCCAGTGGTTTTAACCGTGACGATGCCCGCGTTCGGGCGAGATTTTGATTCGCGTTTGCTCAGCACTTCAGACTCGGCGTAAATCGTGTCGCCGGCGAAAACCGGGGCGGTCAGCTTGATATCGTTCCAACCGAGGTTGGCGATCGTCTTTTGGCTGACGTCGGAGACACTCATGCCAGCGACCACAGCAAGGGTGAAAGCGCTGTTGACTAGTGGTTTTTCGAACTCGCTGTTCTTCGCGTAATCAAGATCAAAATGGAGCGGGTGCTTGTTCATGGTCAAGAGAGTGAACCAAGTATTGTCAGCCTGAGTCATAGTGCGGCCAGGCCGGTGCTCATATATGTGGCCAATCTCAAAATCTTCGTAATATCGGCCGTAATCCTCACGATATCGATTTGGCCCGACCTCTTTCATGCGTGCTACCATCTTTTATCTCCCCTATTTACAGTTTGGTTAGATTAATAGGTTTGTGGCAGATGGAGCACGTATAAGTCCAGATGACCATCGGCTATTTCTTGATTCGCCGGGGAGATCTTCGCTGGGTGGAGCCAACTTGAGTTCCAACTTGATTGTTCCCGTGTTCTTATCAGCAAGTTGAGTTACACACCAAAGCCTCGCCACGCTGATCTCGGCAGTGAGTAGCGTCATACCGTTTCTCCGGAAATCTTCTGGTGAATAGCGATTGCGCGTTGCATGGCACGTACCACCGGTATCTCTACCACTTTGCCGTCAAGCAGTGCCACTCCGGCATTGCTTTCTGCATATGCAGCGAGTACCCGTTTGGCAAAGGCGATGGTCTCCGCATCAGGCGAGAAAACGTCGTTGATCGTTGGCAATTGAACAGGATGGATCGCTGCCTTGCCGGTGAAGCCCATGCGCTGGGCGAGGCGCGCTTCACGCCGTAATCCGTCGCTGTCATTTATGTCGAGGCTCGGTACATCGATCAGGTCAAGCCCGGCGGAGGATGCTGCGTGCACGGCGCGTCCCCGAGCGTAATGAAGCGCTTCCCAATCGAGACTGGAGCCGAATTCGGCGGAGAGATCGGCACCGCCGAATAGGAGAGTGTCTGTACGTGAGCTGGCAGCAGCGATTTCCAATGCTGCCTCGAGCGCTCGGCTGGTCTCGATGATCACCATTAGGTGTGTGGTTTCGTAACACGCTTCGTCCAGCATCTCCGCAACCCAGCGGACTTCTTCGGGCGATTCGATTTTAGGTAGTGCTATAGCCGGTGGTGCGGCGCCGAAATCAATTAGCGTTAGCATGTCACGCATGCCCTCGCGTGTTTTGATCGGATTTATTCGGATGGCGCGTGATGCTGTTTCGCCGAGAGCAGCGTCATGTAGAGAGGGAATCGCCTTGTTTCGAGCTTCAGTTTTGAAATCCGGTGCAACGCCATCCTCCAAGTCTATACATACCATGTCAGCGTCGCCAGATAACGCCTTGGCGAAGCGATCGGTTCGGAGACCGGGCGTGAAGAGCAGACTGCGGCGAAGGATAGGAATGCCTGTATTCGTCATATATTTTCCTCAGTTGCGTGATCGTGCGCTTCAGTATGGTTAAGAATTTTGCCTGAATAGTCGGCGCTGGCAATATCACCGTCAATACAGTCGCGTCGGTTTTCGCGAACACGCGCATGGTTTCTCGCTGGATGATAGAATTTACCTTTGCAGATTGATCGCTCGCTAGAACTCTTAGCCGCATGGCTGGGGCAGAGCGGATTATAACTGCACCGGTCTTTCTCACTTCGGATTCTGCAGCTACGATCTCCGAACGTATGCTCAATATATTTAGTGACTTGTTGATGCACCAAACCAATTGGGAGAGAAAGTAATGACATCAGGCAACGAAATCTGCCGCATGGATGCGGGTACCTTGGCAAGCAAAGTGCGGGCTAAGGAGCTTTCGCCGGTCGAAGTGATAAATGCCAGCATTGAGCGCATGGACAAGCTTGA
>MDTE01150924.1_pt1 | contig 25718 bp, 16 predicted proteins | sample 811231 | NCBI WGS metagenome assembly MDTE01 (sample SAMN05326651, study PRJNA326480) | marine metagenome | isolation source: seawater | place: Indian Ocean: Red Sea | collected 2010
CTTATGATTTATCGTAATGTTAAACCGTTTTTCCAATAGCTTTTTTACAAAGGCATTGCTATCTAGTATTGCAGGTGAAAATACATATACACTAAATACATTATATGATAAGTTTTTATTAGGGTCATCAGCTACTGTTGACCAATCGATAGTTTGAACCGACTTTTTACCCTTTATGAAAGGGAAGATCAGTATAATAATAACAAATAAAAAAAATATGATCAGTCTGATAATCATTCAATCAATATACTATTGATTACCATATACATGAAGTAGTGAATCTATCTCTTTTTCTGTTGATTTTATTTCTTGGTAATAAGTCCACATCTTTTCTTGTACTTCCCTGCCTCCTCTATTAAGAAACTCATCTACAAAAGAATCCCATTTGCTGAAATCTCTATCACCTTTTATAAACTCAGCGTATGCCATTTGCTGAAAACCAATTAAGCTTTTAATTATTGAACTAATACTTGCTGGGGCAAGGTCTTGTGCATCACCAAAAAAACATCTATCACTCCATTCTATTGGTGTGTAAACACGTTCCCATTCTTTCCGAGTCTTTGAACTATATTTATTCCTTATATCCATAGGGACTGGAACCAAGTTTGAGCTGCCATTGACGATTGAAGAACCTAATTCAAGAAAGGACCTAAAACCTTGTTGTTTTCTTTTGTAAGGCGTACCATAAGGTTTTATTGCTACAATAACACTCTCGGGATCGGATATATATGTCAGAGGAGTATTCCCTTCATTGAATCCATCATCTTGATCTTTTTCTATATTATTTATCATTTCCCCAGGCTGCTGCCAGCGCCAGTGCACACCTTCAATCCCTAGCCCACAAAGAACCATAAGTTTTTCGTCAGTTAGTATCGTTTCCATAATTCTAAGCCACCGGATTATCTTTTCTGGTTTTTTAGCCATTTGGCGTCCAAATGTAAGAATTTCTATCCTTTCATCTTCCCCTCCTGCACGTATTCCCCGGTGTCCTTCAGGTCCTATTGGGACCTTGGCTGGTATCCACATATCGATATAACGGTTTGACTCACGTTCTATAAGTGCTTTCGCTTCCGCATGTGTTTTTCCGAGATTTAGCAATAGTTCTTGATCTCTATTACGCTGAAGCATTGAAATAGTATTTGGCACATCCCCACCAACACGATTTATATTATAGTGTGACCAAAAAGCCATATAGCCAGTAATGCTTGCATACATTTTTTGCAGTACTTCCACGTACCAAACATCCGTTACAAAATCAGGATGTATATAGCCTTTTTTGTTCCATTCATTTAGACGCTCTAGTGCTTTTCTAGAATCATCCTGTATTCCGCCCCATTTTAACTCACCATTTTCCATTATCCAGTTAAACGGCTGAATACCATATGCACCAAATACATCTGTAAACATTCCAACCTGCCAAGTAGAAATGTCTCCGCTCATACCCCAGGTTGGGTTTGCATTATCTAATACCATCTGTTTTTGCGATGTATCCAGTGCATCTCCAAAAGCAGCTAAAAAACTCTTTGCATCAGGTTTCTGCTCAGTAAAACGTTTCAGTACAACAGCATAATCATCAATAGTATCTGGGGTCTTGGAGATTCCAACAGCATCAAGCCAATCCCTTCTCCAAACACCAACTCTAGGGAAGGGATACTGTTCTAGGAGCGGCAAACCATAAAGGAGTCCATCTACCTGCGCAGCATTCCATGCGTAACTGGCATACTCCTGTATCATAGCCGAATAGGTTGGAGCTATCTTTACCACAAGTTCAATCGGAATGGGTATAGTAAATCCATGCTTGGCTGACTTTCCCATCTGTATTGAAGTCTGATTAAATATATCCGGTATATCTCCTCCTGCCAATGCGAGCGAAAGAGCATTCTGATATTTATAATAATGAACATCCTCATATTTAAGTGATATGTTAAAGTGATCTTCAAAATATTCCTTAACAAATGCATTTTTATCTAATTTTTGTTCAGGGGTATTTATTATCCATACCAAGTCATAAGATAATAGTTCATCAGGATTATCCACTACTTTTGACCAATCAATAATATTTTCTTCTTCAAAAATTCCTTTTTTCCATGAAGGTAATTGGACCACTAACCAAATCAATAGAAGGCCTAAAAATAATGCTATGGTTTGAATATTATTTATTTTCAATAGCTAATAAAATAATGTTAAAAAATTTAATTGTATTTACCTGGCAATTTATTCAGAAGTGAATCAACTTGTTCCACCGTTTTATTTATTTGGTCATAATATAAAACCATCTCTTCAAGGACTCGAGCTCCGCCGGTAGATTTATATTCATTTACAAACATATTCCAATTATCTAAATCTCTTTCTCCTATAATAAATTCTGCATAAATCATTTGTTGATAATGGAGTAACCTTCTTATTTCAGATGCAACTTTAGAAGGTGTTCCAAATTCTATATCACCAAAAACACAATTATCAGCCCAAGCGATAGGTGTGTGTGTTTTTTCCCAAGCTAATCTTGTTTTATTTTGGTATTTCTTGGTAAAGTTTTCTGTATGTAGGAAATGGACTAAGCTTGTGCCCTCGTTCCAGGGATGTAAAGTAAGACCATTACTGCCTCGCTTCACCATATTCTCATAAGGTTCTAATGCGACCATTACACTTTCCGGATCAGTGATATATGTTAGAGAATTAAAACCTTCACCAAGAATTTCAGAATTTATATTATCTTTAAAAGTTGTATCTCCAGGTGTCTGCCATCGCCAGTGAACTCCTTCTATACCTGCTTGTGCGAGCAACATTAATTCTTCATCATTGTGGATGGTCTCTATTATCCTAAGCCAGCGTAAGATTTTTTCCGGCTGATTAGCTAGTTGATGACCAAATGTAAGTATTGGTCCATGAAAGGTAGTCAGATTAAGTTGTCCTTTAGTACCTCGCTGACCATCTGGGCCCATTGGCGCTTTTGCAACTACCCATAGATTTTGATATCTACTAGATTTTTTCAAGACCAATGAATTTGCTTGTGATTCAGATTTACCAATTACTTTTAATAATTCAATATCTCTTTTTCGTTGAAGGTCTGCCATTGTTCTATTTCTTACAAAATCAATGTGCATTTCATTATAGCTTGCCCAATTACCAAGATAGCCAACGATACCTGCAAAAAATTTTTGTAATCCCTCTCTTGTGTATTCATCAATAGTAAAGTCAGGGTGTATATAACCGTTGTCATACCAATCCTTGAGCTGTTTAAGAGCAAGTCTTGGGGCATCTTGAATTCCTCCCCATTTTAATTCATCCGCACTAAAAACCCAGTTAAAGGGCTGATCACCGTAGGCTCCAAAAAATTCATTAAAATATATCCAATGGCCCTGAATATCATTCGTCATACCCCATGTTTTATGTGCATTGTCTAAAACCATTTGCTTTTGGTTTTCATCTAGATCATCACCAAAAGCAGAAATAAAGCTCAGTGCATCTGGCTTCATTGTTTTAAATTTTTCGAATACTTCCGTGTACTCACTAATGGTATTTGGTACATCATCAAACCCTACAGCTTTTAGCCAATCCTTTCGCCATATACCTAGCATAGGAGGTTTCTTTGAAGTTACTAGTGGTAATCCATAGCATTTACCATCCACCATACAAGCATTCCAGCTATATTTAGCATTATCCTGGATTAGAGAAGCATATTTTGGAGCTGTATTTACTATTAATTCTAATGGTATCGGGGTAATGAATCCATGTTTTGCACTTGTTTTTAGTTGTCGAGGATGTTGACGGAAAATATCTGGAATGTCTCCAGATGCCCATCTAAAAAGAGCCTGTCTATCGTAGGATAGCCATTTTACGTGTTTGTATTTAATTGATATATTAAACTTATCCTCAAGAAGTTTTTTAAAAAATCCATTAGTATCTATTTGTGATTCTGTCCAGTAAAATCTATCGACCATATTATAGTTATATTCTTCATCTGCATCTTCTAAAACTGATGACCAATTAATATTATCACTTGGATCATTATTTTTTTGCCAATCAGGATATTTAAATAATAAAAATAAAATAATTATTACTATTAGAAAATTTATCAATTTCATGCTAGCAACAGTGGAGTTTGGTCAAGTTTTTCTTTTATATACATTATAATTAAAAACATAGAGTTCAGACTGTAATACTCCTGTAGGTTATTTGATCTTTTTCTTTTTTATATTTTTTCCAGACTTTTTTAAATCTTAGATAGTCTTCTCTTGTCTCGAATAACTGGCTATCATCCCAAAGCACAGACCAATTAGCTTCTGCTTCTAACCATAAAAATACTTGGCCTAAAATAAGACGGTTATTTGAATCAATACCAGGGTGTTCCAGACTTCCATCTCCAGAAATCTTTATAATATGCTTGTCCAAAAGAAAATCTTTAATAGAACATTTTAAATTAGATAAAATATACTTAGGTGTGGTTGACATTACTACATAACCACCACTTTTATTTTCTCTTTGCAGGGCCCAGCTCAAACAAACCACAGACGGGGGAATATTTAACTCGTTTGAAATTGCAACTATAGTTGGATCTAGCATATCAATCTGGTGCTCTTTAAATGTATCTCTAGTAGGACGATTGGGCGAACCCATTGCCATGTATCCCATACAAGATATACCTTCAGAAAAAAAATAATTACGTAAATCTGTTTGCTGGAATAAAGGGTGCATTTCCATTTGATTAACTACAGGCCTCTCATCATATGAAACGTCTCTCAATAATAATTCCATAGTTGCTCTTGTATGGTTGGATGTACCAATATCTTTTACCAATCCAGTCTTTTTTAGTTTAACAATTTCAGTCCAAGTCCTCATAAAGTCTTCATGGATATATGGTACTGCATCATCATTTCTGTGGTCACCATCACATCCAGGTGTATGGACATTAGGCCAAGGCCAATGATTCAAGTATAGATCTAACCTTTCAATACCCAAAGATTCCAATGTTTTATGTAAGGCTGGGATAACATCTTTAGGGCTCATATGTCCATTCCATAATTTCCCAGTAATAAATAGTTCATCTGAAGAAGCGATATATTTACGTTTAATTGCTTCTTTTATAGCATTACCTATTACATCTTCATTCTCATAAGCTCGAGCGGTATCCAAGTGCCTCCATCCCAATCTTATAGCTTCAAGGGTAGAATCATACATATATTGCTGGGCCCAGTCTGAATGAAAAGTACCGAATGCAGCTGCTGGCATTTTATTTCCACTGGATAATCTAATCTGATGGACTAAAAATGGATCAATAGCTTTAAGACTTGGGTCAAAATAAGTTATACCAGATTTATTTTTTTTGATTTTCATTATTCTAGTTCAATCATCACTTTCATATATTTCCCATCCGATTCGTCAATCATTTGATATGCATCTAAAAACTGATCAAAGCTAAAACGATGTGTTAGCAACTCATCCAACTGTATTTTCTTATTTTCTATTAATTCTATAGCTTTTTCATAATCTGATTTTTGATACATCAATGTACCTACCAAGCTTAGTTCCCTATCCTGTACGAGCCCTAAATCAACTTTAGGTTTTTTACCAAAAACACCAACAACTACGATCGTTGATCCTTTCCGAGCATTCTCTATAGCCTGATCCGCTGTAGCTTGAATACCTACACACTCTAGTATTAGATCAGCTTTATTTTTGCCAAAATACTTTATGATACCTGCACCAAGATTTTCTATCGAAGAATTGATGGTAAAATCAATCCCACAGGCTTTAGCCTTTTCTAGTTTGTAATCTCTAATATCGGTAATTATTACAGAATCAGCCCCCAGAGCTTTTGCAACCTGTGCATTAAGGTTACCTATAGTTCCAGCACCAAGAATAAGTACTTTTTTACCTATCATATTCCCACCCTTTCTCACTGCCCTTACAGCAACTGATACAGGCTCTATCATGGCTGCATAGTCTAGGGGGAAATCGTCTGATAGTTTGAAAACATTCTTTGCTGGAACTGGAAAATATTCCTGGCCCGCACCATCTGTTTGAAAACCCATCACTTTCAGTTTTTCACATATGTGGTACATATTATTTTCACAAGGAAAACATTTCCCACAGGTAACCTGTGGAGCAAAGGTAATTTTATCTCCTACAGCTATCCCCTTAACATTTTCACCTACCTCAGCCGCATAACCTGATACTTCGTGACCCTGAATTACTGGATAACTAGTATAGGGATGCATTCCATGATAAACATGAATATCAGAACCGCAAACACCTATACGTTTTGTCTCTAATAAAACTTCATTGGCTCCTATATCGGGTATTGCTTTCACTTTGTATTCAATTTTACCAGGCTTTGTCATTATAGCTTGTAGCATTTCAAATGAATCCTTTTATTAATATGGAATTTTTCTTTCAATCTTAAAAACAAAAGCATAGTCACAGGGCTGTTCATTAGGCAGTAATATCTCTAAGCCTTCAGGACTTATAGACCATTCCAGATTTTCGTTGATTCCCAATAATTGGACCGATTTGATTTCAGATTCATATAGTACGCTTAAAGAAGTTATTAATACCTTCCTTTTCGGTATGCCTAAAGAGAAAGCATATAGTATATCATCCTTTGCAGCAAAGCGAAAGTCTTTTGCTGTATATTGTATTTTATTTTTATCCCCATAATCTTTCGAAAATTTATCAGCATTATTTTTAGCAGGTCCCTCGCCAAAAATCATCCAGGGCGTAGTCCCATAAATAGCTTCACCATTGATTTTTAGCCACTCTCCAATTCCAAATAAAATAGTTTTAGCTTCTTCAGGTATTTGGCCATTCGGCTTTGGACCTACATTAAGGAGTAGATTACCATTTTTGCTTATGATATCTATTAGATAGTGTACCAGTACACGGGTATCTTTATATTTTTGGTTTTTCAGGTAACCCCATCCTCTGCCATCATCTACCGTATTATCTGTTAGCCATATTTGGTAAGTTAGCTCATTATAACGCTTCAGTTCTAAATCAACTACTCCCGTTACTGGTACTAAATCATGCATTTTATAGGTTACAAGGACATCCTTTCCCGAGGTTTGAGCTTGATTATAATAATATGCAATAACTTCACGTTTATAATGCTCTTGGATGCCTTTTAAACCAAAATCAAACCATATCATATCAGGGAAATAATTATCAATTACTTCACATGTTTTGCCTTTCCACTGATCAAGGAATGCCTTACTAGGCTTTGATTTAGAAAATTGCATAAAAAACTCATGTGGCCATGTGTCTTCAGGATCAATTGAAGTAAACTTTTCTCCAATATAATCATGTGCTTCCCCATAAAGACCAGAATAAGCTGGGTTTGACGTATCATATTTTTTTTCCCAGTGGGGATAAAACCACCAATTTTCGGCATGATGTAATGCAACCATAAAATACATACCTTGTTCACGTATTGCATGAGCTAATTCACCAACTACATCTCTTTTAGGGCCCATGTTTGTGGCCTTCCATTTTGTAAAAGCTGAATCCCACATACAAAAACCATCATGGTGCTCTCCAACAGGGCCAGCATACTGTGCACCTGAATTTTTAAAAATTTCTGCCCATTCTTCTGCATCAAACAATTCTCCAGTAAATTCAGGAATAAAATCTTTATAGCCAAAGTTCTCTGGCCCACCATAATTTTTCACATGATGCTTATATCCTTTTGTTCCAGGTCTATACATAAAATATGGATACCATGAGCCATCAGGGCCAAAGCCGGGTACGGAATAGACACCCCAGTGAGTATATATACCAAACTTCGCATTTCGAAACCAGTGGGGGACCTGATGGTTCTGTAATGAATTCCAGGTAGGTTGATAGGATTTATTCATATTTGTTTGAACTATATTTTTTCAATTTATTATTCTTTTAAATGTAGCTATTTTTTTTAACAAAATAATATTTTATAATTAGTGTAAATCACAATACGATAATTTTTTAAAACTATACAATTAAACTGTGATCATAGAAAAAGACAATTACTTTAGTATAAATCATTATTCCTTTTTTATTAATTTTAGATTATTTATAATTGTATAGAGTCCTATGTAAGAGAAAATACGTTTATTATCTTAAATTGAAATTTTAAGGATAAAAAGAATGCAAAATACTTTAAATAAATATCTAATATTTTTGTTTACATCTCTATTATTAATTGTATTTGGTTGTGAAGAAGATAAAACAGATACAGGTCCAATTCCAGAAGTACCGTTTAACTTTATTGGTACTTGGACTGTTTCAGAGTGGCGAGATGGTGAATTTTTTGCATCCACACACACCTGGCATGTTTATGAAGATGGGTCTTTTCTCTATAGCGAACCAGATGGAGTCCCTGACAGAGAAGAACGTATGTATTATTTCTGTGATGATGCAGTAATTGAAACAGATACAGTAGATATTTTTCACACTAATTACAATTCTAATAAGGCTAGCGCTTGCGTGTGTAATCTTCAGGAAGCTTGGACTGTAGAATACAAGGGAAGAGATAAATTTGAATTGACCGATTGTTATGGCGAAAGGCCAAGATGGGAACTTACAAGGCAATCACTGATCCCATAATATTATTAAACCATGTGACTTAGATAATTTTTTTACATCTCTTTTTATTCTAATCAAAATCAGGGATTAAAATTTCATTGCCATTAGACATTGCAGATTTGTGAGCACATAAACCTGCTGCTGTCCAATTTGCAGACGTTATTACATCTACTTCGGGCTGACGTTTCTCCATAATACTCCTAACGAATTCATTAACAAGATGTGGATGAGAACCATGGTGGCCTCCACCTTGTTCAAATGAAAGATGTTTGTCAAGGCTATTATACACAAACCGTTTTGTATACTTTCTTATAGACTTTGGCAATAATTCAGTACGGTCAGGAGGATCTGGTCTATCTAATCTCTCCGTTCGATGTTCTCCAGGGACAACAGGAGTCATACGAAAAAGAGCAGGGGACTCATTTTCCATTTGCCACTCGTAACAAGCATTCTCTCCATAAATAGTAAAACTTTCCATATAGGGACGAGCACAATAAAATAGCGAACGAGTTACTTCTGCACTTAGATTAGGAGAATCTAACTCAAATATTGCTGTCTCTATTGGATAAGGATTTCCATATTGTGAAACTAAATCTTCTCGAATTTCACCTGATCCATAACAATGTACTTTGGTTGCTCTTGATTGAGATATTGCAAGTAGTGGACTTATAGCATGCGTAGCATACCACATTGGTGGCAAACCATCCCAATAAGAAGGCCAACCTTCCATATCCTGATAGTGAGCCCCACGTAGAAATTGTATTCTTCCAAATTCGCCTTTATCATAAAGCTCTTTTGAATAAAGAAATGGACGAGTATATACTGCTGTTTCCATCATCATATAGTTTAAACCAGTCTCCTTTTGAAGATTTACAATGGACCAGATGTCTTCTATTGATGTTGCCATTGGTACAGCGCAGGCACAGTGTTTACCTGAATTCAATACATTAAGAGATTGCTCGGCATGATCTGGGATGCCTGATACTAAATGGACAGCATCGATTTCATTTGAATTGATGATATCAGAAAATTCTGTAGACTTTTCTTTAATATTAAAATTTTCTGAGACTAGGTTTAATCTCTCAGGATCTGAATCACAAATCATAACAGACTCTACGTTTGGATGGTCTAAATAAATTGGGACAAACTCTGCTCCAAAACCCAGACCAACCACAGCAACCTTTATACTTTCTTTATCCATTTTTTCCACACTCACTTATTATCTTTCTAACCTTTTTTAGTTGAGCACATATTATTTTCTTAAGGTACGCTCCATATCTTTACGATCTGGTACGGATTTATTTTTAAAATATTTTGGTAATATTGGTTCGGGGAAATTCCATCTTACCCAGTCCCATTGAAACATATCATTGGTCGCATCATTCCAACCAATTAAACGTGCTCGCATTTCATCTAAGATTTCTTTTTGTTTTGAGTCATTAATTAAATTTCTCATTTCATAGGGGTCATTCCTAAGGTTATAGAGTTCATCCAAATCATGAGGACAAAAAACATATTTCCAATTTAAAGTACGTACCATACGCTGAGTCTGATACCCCCATACTTCACCATGGTGTTCAGCATATACACTATCTGGCCAGATTGGACTAATATCGCCTGAGAGAAGTTTTATCATAGAGATCGCATCAAGATTTGATGGAAGCTCTCCTCCTGCCCAATCAATTATTGTAGGCATTAGATCCATTAATCGAACAAATTCATTTGATAACCTGGATTTAATGAAGCTTGAAGGACCTCTAATAATTAAAGGTATCTTAAAAATTTCATCATACATTGTTCCAGCTTTTTCAAAATGTTTATGACTACCAAGAGCATCACCATGATCTGTTGAGAATATGAAAATTGTATTTTCTTCAAGGCCTTTATTCTTAATTGTATTTAGCACTCGCCCAACACAATCATCAATGAGTGTTACATCACCATAGTACTTAGCAACGACTTCACTCCACCAGTTCCAGTCTTTTTCCATAAGATTCCATTCTGTATGTTTCCTAAGATGTCCTGCTGGTTTATCCTCGAATGTTTCAACAAAATTCTCCCATGGAGGTATACTTTCTGGATCATACATATTTGCGTAAGGCTCAGGAACAACATTTGGATGATGAGGAGCAGGTGTATCCATTCGAATAAAAAAAGGTTTGTTCTGATTACATCTATCTTCTATTGTACTAATTAAACCATCAGTAAGTGCCCATGTATAATCATTCTCTTTTATATAATCTGCACAAGCAGAAGCCAGCCACTTTCCACGGGGAAACTCTATCCAGCGTTCAGACCCCAATTTCTTCTTATTCATTTTTTGGATCCAATAAGAACTTCCATCTCCATCATTATATTGATCAAAACCAAAATGCTTAGGAGAAAGATTTTGGTTCACATGCCATTTACCTAGATAATCTAGTGTGTATCCTCTATCTTTTAATAAACTACTGAATGTAATCTTATTTTCATCAAGTCCACCAGTCCAGGCAGGTGCAATATGTGTGTTAACCATTACACCATGATTATGCGGATACTGCCCTGACATTAATGAAGCCCTTGAAGGAGAACAAACAGGGCTTGTAGTGTATGCTTGGTTAAAGATTACTCCTTCAGAAGCCAACCTATCAAGATTAGGTGTCTGACATATTTCATTGCCGTAGCACCCAAGTGCATCCTGCCTGAGCTGATCAGTAAAAAATAAAATAATATTAGGTTGGTTTTTCATAAAGCATTCCTAAAAATTGGTACGAAACAATCAAATAAATTTGTACAATTTTTTTCTTTTTAATTTTTTTACTATTAATACCAAGGTATACAAGCGTGTCTATTAAATTATTTCTGTATAAATTTATATGGAAAAGGAGTCTCCAGAGGAAAAGCTTCAGATCTTAGTTTAATTGCATTTTCCATAATTTTTTGTGCTTCCGGAAATTCACTCCTCCAGTATGGCCATTCTTCACCTGATAATTTTGCAAGCTTTACATCATCATAGCGATCAAAATGATAATAAATAGTTCGTCTACTCGAAGATGTCTTATTCTCACCGCTTGCATGCAGAACACTGGTAGCGTGAAATATTACATCTCCTCGGTTTGTCTCGACCGGAACTGCTTTTTCAGCTTCAATACCTTTACCATCTGTCCATTGTTCAATAAACCCAGGATCTTTTGCATGATATCCTGCCAAATGACTCTCAGGAATAACATATACACAACCATTCTCAACAGTGGCCTGATCCAAATAAATATCCATATTAAATGCAGGAAAACGACGAACATTTATTGGGTCCTGGTGCCAATGTAGAGGTAATCCATACTTTGCTGCTTTATATACCAAAGCCTGAACGGAAGCGGCAAAGAAATCACCTTCCATCAACTGATCTACTGCCCAAAGTAATTTTGGATTACCTAAAAGCACCTGAAAGCTCTGAGGCATATCAGTACAATCAAGACCATCTATACGTCTTAAAATTTCTCTATTATCTGTTGTCTTATTATATAACCATCTATCATCATCACAAGGTCCCCATAAATTTGGCTCAATCATCTCAATACTATCTTGATCTACTTTTGAAATCTCTTCATCAGATAGCATACCTTCTATATGCAGGTAACCTTTTGCTTTAAAAAAGTTCAATTGTTCAATAGAAAGAACATTCATTTAATTAATGCTCCTGTTAATTTGGAAAAGTTAGCTTCACGTTTTTTCGAATGGTTTAATTGTAATTTCTGAAGCTTCAATACTAATTCATACAAATCTTCTGCTAGGGGATCCAGGTCAATACGATTCGATCTATTTATAGTTTCAATCCAATTGTTTCTAATTTCCTGAGCACCATTAAGGGCTCCCATAATTCCACCTGCCATACCTGCAATAGAATCATTGTCCCTTCCATAGTTAGCAGAACCAAAAATACTTTCTTCAAACTTACCATCCGCAATCACAATAAAGGCAAGGGCTATTGGTAATTCTTCTATACTATGTTCTCTACTTGATCGCCAATTATTGGTTCCATCTCCTCTTTCCTTACGAAATTCAGCTGAACCATCATAGGGCCTAATTATATCCCGAAGTGGCCCGATCGCATTTTTCCAATTTTTAAATTTTTTTGCTCCATCTACTACTGCTTTAATTGCATCATACGTACCATCTTTTGCTAGAGAAAGAGCAACATCAATGATAGAACCTGTAGTCGCTTCTGAACGAAAAGCTTCAGCAGTACAGGCCGCCATTACTCCTGCTGCTTCAAGTCCATAACTATGCTGGTGCGCACTAAATATATCTATTGCTTCTTTATAAGCGTTAATTGGATCACCGGCATTTACAATTCCTACTGGAGAAGCATACATAGCTGCGCCACAATTCACCATGTTCCCTTTACCACCTTCTCTTGGGTTTGCATTTGCTAAATGCAGCCTCATAAATAACCATTTTTCTGGATAGAATAATCGCTGTAATAATGGAGCATTTTTACCAAACTCCGGTATCCATCTAGATTCATCTGAGATAAGAGGAATTATACGTTTAGCAAACTCATAAGAATCCATGTGGCCATCTTTTTCTATATATGCCCTACTTAGTAGTTGTACCATATGACTATCATCAGTATAGCGACCATCGCCTTTCCCAATATCACTGGGGCCATCCCAATTTTCTACAAAATCGGTAATAAATCCATATCGCTCTTTTATTTCATCAGGATAGTGCCACTCAGCAGGTGCACCAAGTGCATCTCCAATAGCACCTCCGTATAAACAGCCTTTTATTTTATCAAAAAGTATGGTGTTTTTCATAAGAAGTACTTTTAAATTATTTTAAAAACCAGTTAAAAACGCATAATATTTTAATATTGGGCATAATCTAAACAGGTGATTTTTTCGTTAAATAATTCTGTATTTCTTTTATTATCAAATGATATTTTAAACTAAAGTTGCTTTTCAATCAGTATCAGTTGTGGATATTTGTATAAGAACTTTTTCTTTGAATTCGGGATATCTATTTACCAAATCATCTCTAACTGCTTCTACAGCCAATACAGTCATAAGATTATTATCAATCCAAATACCTGAAAGTATATCACCATTAATCTTAAATAATACACCCTTACCATTCCTGTTTAAACTCTTAAGTTCACCAATATACTTTTGACCACTAGGCCAAGTATAAGTACCCATACCATCATAGTTACCATCTTTCCATCTACCTACATATTTTTCACCATTAGCATATGTTAGTGTACCCATGCCATTGTATTTACCATCTTTAAATTCACCTATATAATTCTGGCCGTTGGCATAGGTTAGCGTACCACTGCCATTATATGTACCATTGTTATATTCTCCTACGTACTTAATACCATCCGGATGAGTATATACACCCTGACCATTTGGTAAGCCATCTTTAAAACCACCTACATGATTCCCTCCATCGGGCCAAGTGATTTTGCCTTGACCACTATATTTCCCATCCCTGAATTGACCTTCATACTTCTTGCCATCCGGATGAGTATATACACCCTGACCATTTGGTAAGCCATCTTTAAAACGACCTATATGCCGGCCACCATCAGGCCAAATTATTGTACCTTCCCCATTCTCTTTTCCACCTTTGAATTCACCTATATACTGTTTACCATCAGGATAGGTATATGTACCCTGACCATTTGGTAAACCATCTTTAAAACTACCTACATGTCGGCCACCATCAGGATGAGTGTACACACCCTGACCACTGTATTGACCATCTTTGTAATCACCTTCATATTTCTTACCAACAGGGTGAGTGTATACACCCTGACCATTTGGTAATCCATCTCTAAAATCACCTACATGCATGCTGCCATCAAACCAAGTGATTGTTCCTCGGCCATGTCTTACGCCATCCTTAAATCCACCTTCATACTTTGAACCATCTGGATAAGTATATGATCCCTGACCATTTTCCTTACCATTTTTAAATTCACCCACATATTTTTTACCGTCAGGATAAGTAAATATCCCCTGGCCATTTGGCAAACCATTTTTGAAACTGCCATTATATTTTTTTTGATTAGGCCAAGTGATGACCCCTTGGCCACTATATTTCCCATTTTTTAACTCACCTACATATTTTTTACCATTAGGGTAGGTAACCGTTCCTTTTCCATTTGGGTGACCATCTCTAAATAGGCCATTATGAGTTACACCATTAGGCCAAGTAAATATACCAAGACCATTCTCCTTACCATCTCTGAAATCACCAATATAGCTTGAACCATCAGAATAGATTAATGTACCTTGACCATTCTCCTTACCATCTCTGAAAGTTCCTTTGTACATTTTACCATCGGCATAGGTATATGTTCCTTGTCCATTTCGTTTTCCATTTTTCCATTCACCAATATACTTTGAGCCATCAGGAAAGATCATTATGCCTGAGCCATCGTATTTACCATCTTTCCACGATCCAATAAACCTGGTACTATCAGAATACTCATAGGTACCTTTACCATTAAATGGCTCACCATTTTTAAATTTTCCTTGCCACTTTTCATTAAATGACCAGGTGAGTGTGCCCTGGCCATTCTCCTTCCCTTCCTTAAACTCACCTTGATATGTACTACCATCTTGCCAAGTTTTTACACCCTGTCCATTGAGTAAACCATTTCTATATTCACCCGTATATTTTATACCATTTGGATTAACAAAATTCCCTTGACCATTCTGTTCACCATTTTTCCATTCACCAATATACTTTGAGCCATCAGGAAAGATCATTGTTCCTGAACCATCGTATTTACTATTTTTAAATGATCCTACATATTTTTGACCATTCGGATGAATATATATGCCTTCACCTTGATAGAACCCATTAATTATTTCTCCTTCATAATTTGAACCATCAGGCCAAATATAATAACCACTACCATTATATGGGGCGCCATCTTGGAACTCACCTTCCCATTGACCTAAATCAGTGAAAGTAATTTTACCATTACCATGATATTCCCCATCTTGGTTTCGTTCACCCTCATATTTTATTTTTGTATCAGAAGTACAAGAAATAATGAAAAAAGGTAGAATTAGATATATTCCCCATTGATTCAATAATAGCTTGCTACTTTTAAATGTGTGTATTTTATTTTTTAACAATTGTGTATGCTTGAATTTTATCATCATTCTTTGAAAAAATGATAGTTTGGGAATATTCAAGATATGGTATTGAAACAACATCCCGAACTTGTCCAGTAAGATGAAAACCGCTTTCTGCTAAAGATATAGATTCAAACCTAGAATTATCATTGCCAAATAATAGCGTCCCGCTGCTTGCATCGTATCTACCAAAAAGAGGATTGATACCATAAAGATTACCTCCCAATAACAGATCTTTTTTACCATCAGCATTATAATCGCCTGATTCAATTGCATAGACAGGTGAAAATTGAACATCAACTGGTAGTTCTTTAATTGTAAATGTGCCGGTTGGGCTCCCGTAAAATATTGAAGAAGCAAAGGTGTATGCTTGATTCTCCATAGAATTATCTAATTGTTCAATAGTGAAAATTTCATTTATCTTTTTTCCTGCATAATCAGCATTTGTTTTAAATCGATCGTTCATATCAGGAATCTGATTTAGAAAATCAGATCTTAGCACTACAGGATATAACTCATTATTCTGATAATAACACAATATTTGTTCTATTATTCCATTCTCATCAAAATCTGAGACATACATTTTTACCGGCTTCTTTTTGGAAGCTTTCAACTTGGTATTGTATCCTAGATTTCCAGCTACCAAATCAACATATCCATCGCCATTAAAGTCATCAACTAATATGCAATTCCACCAGCCATTAGTGTTTTCCAATCCTACTTGATCCAAAATATTTGTGAAATATGAATTTTTATTTTGTAATAGCGTGACCGGCATCCATTCACCCACAACTACTAAGTCTAAGTCATTGTCATTGTCATAATCCAACCACTGAGCATCTGTCACCATACCCAATGAAGATAAAGTGGATGCATGCTGATTGGAAACATTTACAAAATTTCCCTGCCCATCATTTTGTAATAAGTAACTATCTGGCTTGAGCCCGTATTTCCATGGGACACTTCGAGTCCCTATAAACAGATCCAGGTCTCCATCATTATCAAAATCTCCAGCTTCCACACATGACCCGCTTGCATAAATACCCGGCAATTTATCTTTCATAAAAAAGAAATTTCCCTTCCCATCATTTATATATAATCGATCCAAAAGTGCTGATGCTTCACTAGAATATTCATTCCCACCACTTACCACATATAGATCAAGATCCCCATCTTTTTCTATATCGATGAATATAGCATCCACATCTTCCGAAATTTTATGCTGCTCAAATATTCTTTCATTAATGCTTTTGAAACTCCCGTCTCTCATTTGCATAAATAACTTTCCAGAAAATCCCTTGGCACCACCCAAATAAAGATCTATTAGTTTATCACCATTGACATCTCCGCTAACGATTGGTGGACCCTCAGTTGAGAGTTTATGAGGAATAAGAAGTTCTCTTTGAAAATCAATAAATTTGTTTTCCTTATGTTCATATTCTAATTGGAATTTATCCGTAATGTCTCTAAAAATTGGATTAGATTTCTCTGAAAGATTATTGTTAGTAGTATAATGACTTGTTTCCTGTTTAATAGTAATCATGGTATCCAATAGAATATTGGTTACTTTACTTATATTTCCATCTGGCCAAAAAACGATCAGTGAGTCTACTTGCTTTTCATCTCCCAACCCAAATGTAGAAAGATAATCATGTGATGCCTGAAAAGATCTCATTGGCATTTGTTCTAAAACAGCCTCATTATCACCAAAGTAAATACTAAGTTTAGCGCCAATTGCAAAAGTATTTAATCCACCGCCAATCAATTTTACTTGTAGATAATGATTCCCTATTTTAGAATCTGCTTCATTTCGATAAATAAAGGCGCCTTGATTTAAATTATTTATCACTAAATCATTATCGCCATCCCTATCCAAGTCACCATATGCAAGGCTACTGGAAAAAGAAGGCTTCCCCAGCCCCCATTTTTCTGCTCTGTTTATAAATAATAAATCTCCTGAGTTTTGATAGACAAAATTGGATAATGGTGTGGATGGCCATTTTTCAATGAATTCTGAAAATTCAATTTTTTCACCCATGGAGACTCTTCCAACATTTTGCTCTCTCATTTGATATAAATAGTCCTTATCATTTAGATCTCGAAATACACCATTAGTCATGAACAAGTCTTTATATCCGTCATTATCAAGATCAATAATATCAACACCCCAAGTCCAATCAGTATTTGCAACCCCAGCTAACATTGCAACATCGTTAAAAAATGGATGTTTACCTTCTGATAAGAACCCTCTGTTCAATTGTAGTGCATTTTGCGGAACCTGATGAAAGTATCCCAAACTAGCTTTTTTATCATTGAATGCATATGATTCTAATTCAAATGTAGTTTTTAACCGAAAATCATCTTCTGGTAACATATCGGTAGTAAAAATATCCATCAAACCATCATTATTTATATCTGCAATATCCGAGCCCATGGATGAGAGGCTAGTATGGGCTAATAAATGTTCTAATTTCTCTGAAAAAGTACCATCGCCGTTATTTATATATAGGTAATCTCTTTCAAAAAAGTCATTAGCTACATATATATCAAGCCAACCGTCATTGTCTATATCACTGACAGTGAGCCCAAGACCAAAACCAATAATACTACTGAAAATACCGGCATCATCGGTAACATCTCTAAAGATTCCTCTGTCATTTCGGTATAAACAATCTCCGCCATACTGATTTCGTTTGAAGCGCATTTTATTTGCATCATCAAAAGTTTTAGATGCCTGAGACATATTATTTAGTACATATAAATCGAGATCCCCATCTCTATCATAATCAAAAAAAGCTGAGTGAACAGAATATCCCTTGTCATTAATTCCATAATCTGCCGATGCCTCACGAAATAAGGGTGTACCATTTTCTTGATTCCCGGTATTTATGTAAAGTTCATTAGCATTTTCATCGCCTTCTATTTCTCCAGAGTTACAAACATAAATGTCTAACATATTATCTCCATTTATATCAGCCATTGAAACGCCGGTAGACCATTTCCCTTTTCCAGCAACCCCTGCTTCTTCTGTAACGTCCCTGAATTTGAAACCCCCATCATTAAGAAATAATTTATTCGATTGTTGATTCGAAGAAAAATATATATCTGGAAGACCATTACCATCTACATCACCTATTGCAACACCTCCGCCATTATAATAATTACGAGATTTTAAAATATTAAATTTTTTTTCATCAACCAGTGAATTTTTAAAATCGATACCAGTGTTTTCGTCTTTCAGTAAGGTGAAAAGACTTTGTCCATCTTTCTTTGGAATTTCTGGTGTACAAGAGAAAAAGATCAATAAAATAATCCATTTAGAATAGGGAATAATTTTAAAAGTAGCCATAATTAAGGCACAATAAAGTCAATAAAGCATTTTGTATTTTAATTTAGTTTTATTGATATTTGCTTCCATATCCTTTACTTTGAATTAATTTAATCGATTGTCTGGTGTACGGTGAATCTCAATATCTTGAATCATATCCGTTGGTTCAACATTGCCATTATAATTAGGAATTAAAGGCTTAATTTTATTAAGAGCAGTGTTCGGCCAATTATCATGTATAACGTGATAATCATGATTAAACCAGCTTCGTACTGGCTCTAGAAGATTATCAAAAAATGGTAAAATCCAGATGGTAATAACCGTTCTCCATCTTTCGGAATCATTTGAATGTGCTGCATGAAACATCCGACCATCCCCAATAACAAGATCACCTGGTTTAATCGGTATATCTATTTCATCAGGATAGTCAGAAAAGCGCAGATCATTGGGGTTAGCATAACTATTTATCTCTTTTTGATGTGCAGAACCCATGCCATGAAGTTCATGCCGCTTACGATGACTCCCAGGTATAACACGGAGGCAACCATTGATCCGATTGGTATCTTCCAAATAATACATCAAAAATAGCATAGGAGAAATTTCGCTATATGCGCTAGGGTCCTTCCACATCATACAGTCCTGATGCCAATAAAGACGTGGACTACCCGGAGGTTTACTTATAATAACAGCTTTCCAATATTTATTATTGTGGTATCCCATTTTATTTAAAAACTCAAGAGGCCTTGGATTACCAATTAAATCCGCAAGTTCAGGATAACCACCAGAACTAATCAAAGTACCTACAGAACGTTGTCTCTCTAAGTGAACATCATCTATGTCACTAATAGCCTGCTTTACACATTTTCGAGTTTTATCTAATAGGCTCTTATCCGCTACATTTTCAAGAATACAAAAGCCATCTTTCTTTAATTGATTTACCTTGACTTTATTATTTTTGGAGCTAAAATTTTTCAATTAATCCTTTATCCTTCTTCATTAACCAAAAGTGCTATCCCTCGACAAACCAGTAGGATGTCTTAGTCAATAAATTCCAATGAACTTTTTGGGTTTTCACTTCCAGATATTTTCAATTTTATTTATTTTTATCAGATAACTCGATATTCATAGTCGAAAAAAAATCATCAATGATTTTTTCTTTTTCAAAATATTCCCAAATAATTATCCTATCTGGATGGTCTGGCCTTTCTATCCAATTACCGTTTATTAGATTAGGCTTTGGAATTATTTTTTTCTTTGCCCAATTAGGATTTTTTAAAATAGCTACGGCTGCCATATCAAAAAGTGCCCGAGTGGGAGGGGTATCATGATATTCAGCATTCTGAAATAGGTTTACAGAATAATCTCCAAAATTTGTGAAATTTCCTCCATGTCTACCAATTACAGGAGTTGGAATCTGCGGTCCTTTACCAGGCATATTTTTTTCTATTTCAGAAAGAGAAGTCCTCACAGCATCGGTGCCAGAGTCCTCACCATAGCGAACTAAAGCAATCTGAAATTCTACATCCGAATCAATTATATACTGAATAGATGATAAATCATTCTCTTGATTATATTCCCCGGGATTAGGATAATTTGATCCTAGCCAAACTATTTTAACCTTTTGTTTGATTGAAGGGGCTTTCTGAATTGCAAGAGCTATATTAGTAAGTTTTCCAATGGCCAATAAAACAAGTTTACGATCTGATTCTATTTGAGCCCTAGAAATAATAAATTCAATCGCGTCCGAGCCATCATAATCAGAATTTTTTATTTGTGACTTTATATCATCAAAGCCATTAGTAGCACCCTTATAAAGTCCGACTCTAGACTGCCAGTCGCATAATGTTACTACTCTTTCTGCTTCTTTATAATGTTCATCAATACTTCCACCGTTCTCTGTTTTGTTTATCGTAATACCTTCAACATCAAAAATTGAATCATTAAACAGCATATAGGCTATTGCATGTTGATCATCTAATTCATTATTTGCATCAGTATCAAGAATAATTCTAATCTTTTCAGACCTATTTATTTTATTTCTTGTTTTTGATACCATGAAACCAAATTAATTATTGTTAAACTAAGTTCCTCTTTATTTACCCTACTTATTAAAACATAAATATGGATTTATATAAAAGGTATTAGAATATATATATATACTTAAAAAAAAATGCCGGATATTTTTCATAAAATACCCGGCAATTTTTTAATGTTTTAAAAAATAATATAAAATTATTTTTATAGGCTTACACCCAGAGACATCATACTCACATTTCCTAATCTTCCCATAGTTACCTGAGAAAAACTAGCATTAATCATCGAATAGCTTATACCCACTCCAAAGGTTAAGGTATCTTCATCGTAGCCAATTTTATAACCACCCCGAAGAAAAAGCATATCATTAAAATTATATTGGGTACCAATATGAATTTTTTCAGGAGAATCATTTGGATGTGACGCATCAACAGCCACAGTAAGATTTTCACCTGGTAAAAACTCCATGGCCATACCAACCTTAAAGTCAACCGGCATACGAACATCTACAGGCTCAGTCTGAAATGCTTCATCCCAACCTGCAAGCTGGACATCGCCTCCTATATTTTTAAAGGTCATCCCCAGTCTTAAACTCTTATAACCAGTATAAAAGGTCGTTCCAAAATCAAATGAAACATTGGACATACTCAAATCATCAATTGTTTCCTGAATATAGCGAACATTCATACCCACAGATAATTTATCAGAAACTGATCTGGCAAGAGTCAGCCCTGCGGCTGTATTACCACCTGTGTAGTTTTTACCAGTTATAGAATATTCAGTTCTATCACCAACTGGTGCATTGATTGTTTCCGGAATGTCACCCATATCTAAAGATGCTACACTTACTGCGACCACGCCTAATGCACCAAGATTTTTCACCAGAGAAAAGGCGTTGTACCCAATCTCTGCAACATAGGCTACGTTTCCAGCATAGATATCCATGTTTTCCACACCAGTAATTGCTGAAGGATTTGCAAAAACCGATGAAGCATCACCTAACCCAAGGGAAGCCGATGCATTGCCCATAGCGGCACTTTTTGCATCAACATTAATTTTAAGAAATTGCCAACCAGATAATCCATTACGCTGAATTTCCTGTGACGGGACTCCTTCACCGGTATTATCTTGGGATATCCCAAGATTGAGCATTAAAACGGTCGCGATAGCAGAACGTTTTAAAATCTTTGTAAAGTATTTCATAATATTCGTCTCCTCGCTTGATTATTTAATAATTGCAAATTTTCCGACAAATTCTTTGCCGTCACCTGTTTGTGATTCTACGTGGTAGATATAGAACCCAGGCTGAATATACAAAAGCCAATCATTAGTCTGATAATCAAGAGTCTGGATACTACCCCATGCTTTACTTCCGCTCCCATCATCATGGTTAATGGTTTTTACTAAATCACCGGCTAAAGTGTAAATACGAATTGTTGCACTTGCAGGTAGATTAATAAAATCCATCCTTAATTCTTCACCAGCACCTACTAAACCACTCTTAATTCTGAACGGATTAGGTACAACATGTACTCGGGTATTTGGGAAATCATCATTTACTGCCATCAGTGGGTAAACAGGAAACCTGTTAGCGCCAGTCTCACCACTCTGGTTACCATCTGTGTCATAGGCACTAACATAAAAGTATGCACCTACTCCAAGAGGCATGCCAGTATGGGTGTATTTTACTACACCATTTTCAACCGTGGCACTTGCTTTGGGGACATCTGCCACTTCAGTCCATGGACCAATGGTAAAGTATGTTGATGTATAAATCTTATAGCCAGCAAAATCATTTGTATTACTATCAGGATCCTTGTAATCATCCGCAACAGCCGGCCATGAGAGTTCAATACCTCCACCAACAGGAGTCAGTGTAAGATCGTCAACAGAAGGAGGTGGGTCTGCCCAATCATAGCCTGCAGCATATAGGGCTTTCGCATTTGCAATATTTTGCTTGTGATTTACAAGACCTTCGGATATCATCAGATCAATATTTGCCACACCACCTTCAACAACTTTTGCTCGATCCATTGTAGAAGCTACTACAGCATAAACTATTTTAACTGTCTCACCAGGAGCAAGAGTGTGGGGACCTGATGATACAAAAATTTCTCCACTGCGTTCATATTTACTCGCTGCACCTCCAGATGCTATCAGATCGTCATAGTTCCCTCTAGGCTGATCATGTGTCATGATCCTGAGAACTTCATCTTCCCAGCCTGGTCCAAAATTGAGAATAATTGATTTATCTTCATCCGGGCATCCTAGCTGACATTGTGCTGTTTGCCCTGCTATATCGGTTATGTTTTGGTGAACCACTGCATCAGGGTGCCCTTTATCAAGCATAACAAGACTAAATAACTGAGGCGAGTATAGCTCTGATGTGGCTGCATCACCACTCATAACATCAGCTGCATCTCCTTTATCTCCGCGCTCAGGGCCAGGGCCATGGTTGAATGTAGCATCAACTTCTGTATCCCAATCATAGCTCCGATCATCATAAAAGTAAAAAGCGTCATGATCTTCCATCCAGCCATACTTATCATCATTTCCAGTTCCGGGGCCATAGTCCCTACCTTTTAATGAAATATTTTCAGCGATTCTTGGAGAAAAATACAAACCCGTTATATTATCAGTATTAGTGCTGGGGTTTGTTATATGATACTCGTGTATAATAAAATCATCTAACTCAGGATAGCTCCACTGTAAGTGTCTCATATCAACCTGAACACCAACCCATGAAAGCATATGACCTCCGGTCACAACAAGCTCAGCATCTATGCTCGGGTCCAGCATTCCATTATTGGTATATTCAGTACTTGGAGAAGTACTATACATATAAGTAGCAGATGGATATGCACGCGAATAGTATGAATAGCCATGAGTAGTATCTCCTAAACTGGCATGCAAGAGATAACCGGAATGACCCGCCAATGCAAAAGCATCTGCGCAATCACCCACCGTTGTATAACCAGGATAGTCATAATAGTTTCCGAACATGGAACATTCATCCACTGGATAACCAACAACGCCACTATTCCACATTGTTGCCCAGAGTTTTCCTCGTCTAAGATGTTTAAAGTCCCAGGTCTGAGCAAACAGAGTGCTGACTGCCAGAGCGACTATTAAATATTGTTTTTTCATAGCTCTTTTTTCTCCTTGAATTCTTATAGCTTGTTTTTCTTAAAAGGTTATTAATCTTTCAATGATTAGAAATCAACCTTTAACTGAAAATAAACATGTCTTCTCGGGGTTGTATAACTGTTATACCAGGCCCATTCATTAGGCTCTCCCGAGTAACCGTGGATTGGAAGCGCATCTTCATTCTTGCCATTTTCCATGTAGTTTATAAGGTCATCACCACCAAGCAAGATTAGATGTTTATCATTGAGAAGATTCCGGACATCTGCACTAAGCTCAGCTCGGACGCCAGCCACAGTAAACCCTTTTGTAATTTTCAAATCGGTTCTTGTAAATGGTTCCCATCTCTCATTATTAGGCTCAGTTGATGTATCACCTGGGCCATGATAAGTAAACTGCGGACCCTGTTCATACCTATTGTAGAGATTAACATTAAGGTCAAAACGCTCTAGGAACAAGTTCGCAACAAATTTGAGCTTCATTTGGGTATTCCATGGCATTTTATTATTTCCATAGCCCCATCTGGCTGGGATTTCTTCCGTACTCTCAAATAAAGAAGAGTAACCCGCTGAGCCTCCACTTACTAATGACCAGTCGTAGATAGCATTGAAGTTAAGAGGACCATTAAAAAATGTAGAGAAGTCTACCTCAAAACCTCGTGAATCAGCATAAGCCATGTTTGAAATCATAACAGGTACATTGTAAGGATTGTCCTTATTATACAATGTGGTATATGTGGCAGGGGTATCCCAGTCTTCTTCATAAGTATTAGCTTCACGCGCTACTGTCTGGTTCTGAGCATCCTTATAGTATACAGTTGCATCAATTTTGTACTTATCGGCTATGTTGTAGTCAAGTCCAAGCTCATACTGAATTGTCTGCTCGTATTCCATTAGAGGATTCCCTAACCATCCTTGCCACTGATCCATATAGGTAACCGTGTTTGCATATGGATCCTGTACTGTCTCTAAATCGTATGTAGCAAAATTAATGAAGGAAAATCCGAATATTTTTGTCCATGAAGGCCGTTGATAAAAATGGCCATAGACAAAATGCAATACTGCACGATCAGTGATTGGGTGAGATATACCTAAACGTGGAGCAATTGCAAGCTGGGTTTCAGTATCAACCATCGTAGGATTCCCAGGAATTCCAACAGTGCCAGACCAGCCTTCTGTACCTTCAAAGGTTGCCAAAGGATCATACATATTAGCAGAAACTTTTCTATTTTGTGAAAACCAGTCTGCGCGGAGACCCATATTTACGATCAAGCCTTCAAATTCAATCTTATCCTGAATGTATGCGGCTCCTTCAGTTGGCTGACCATCAAAAACATTCATCAGATTCCATCTCTCGCCACCTTCATATAATGACATAGAGTGCTTGTAATAAAAATCATACATCTTATACGTAAAACCAGCCTTAACAAGATTTGTTGGAGTTACCTGACTAGTTATATCACCACGTATTGTATTTACCTTGCTTCCGTATAAGTCTCGTGAGCGTAAGTGCCCATCCAGTGC
>MDTE01086968.1_pt1 | contig 25717 bp, 19 predicted proteins | sample 811231 | NCBI WGS metagenome assembly MDTE01 (sample SAMN05326651, study PRJNA326480) | marine metagenome | isolation source: seawater | place: Indian Ocean: Red Sea | collected 2010
ACCTAGATTTCTTGAATTCTCAAATATTTCTCTTGCTCTAACTCTTTTTAATGAGTTGATTGATAAAAATAACAAGTCAGCTTTCTTCTTTAGCGAAGTCAACTTATGAGGAGGATAAATAGTAATTTGATTAATAGTTCTAAACCATAAGTTTGGATCGTCATCGATTATTCCAATAATTTTATATTTATTTGAAGTCGAAAATAAACCAACTATTTGTGTTGAAACTGATCCTGCTCCATAAATAATTGCATTTGTTAAATTGTTATGGGGTTTATTTATATTTAGGCTAAGGATATACCTTAGGATGAATTTTATTATGCAAATAACTATTGTTAAGATCAATAAAACCAAACATAAATAATTTAAAGTAATAATTTTATTTAAAATAATATTTCCATAAAAATATAAAAAAGAACAAAGAAATAAATTTCTAAATAATACTTTTAAAAAAAGATTAGAATCAGTAAATCTAGTTAATTGCTTATATTGTCCTGAAAAAATATATATTGGAATTCCAAAGATTAAACTTGATGACAAAATCCAATTTAAATTAGAATCTGTAATTTCAGCTATATTTTCATTGCTTAACCATGGAGCAAGATATATTGCACCTACCACACAAAAAATATCTATTATAATGAGAATGCACTTACGCAATTGTGGGTTAAGATTTAGCAAAAACTTTTTTAATTGCAAATAATTATTTTTTGAAAACATATTTATTTACTTTGAATCTGTAAAACCTCATTTATTTTAAGAAAAAATCTTTTAAACATATTTATTTTTTAATCCTATAATAATACTATTCATTTATTACTTAATAAAATAGTGAAATTCACAGTAATAAGTCATGCCTGTTTATACATTGAACATAAAGAAACAAAACTATTAATAGATCCTTGGCTTATAGGCTCGTGCTATTGGCGGAGCTGGTGGAATTATCCTGAACCAAAGATTGATTTAGTTAAATCATTAAAGCCGACGCATATCTACATTACCCATCTTCACTGGGATCATTACCACGGTCCCAGTCTTAGATTATTTGAATATTTGCAACCTAAAGTTATTTTCCCAAGGCATTTTGCAAAAAGATTAGTTGGCGATTGTAAAAAAGATTTTAAATTTAAAAATATTTACGAAATCGATCACGGTAATACTTTCACAATTGGAGAAGATTTTGACATAACAAGCTATCAATTTAATCCAGGCTTTATCGATTCATCACTTGTTATTGAAACTGATGGTATTACAATCCTAGATGCTAATGATACTAAGACATTTGGATTAAGCCTTAATCAAATACTATCAAATCATAAAAATATTGATTTTGTTTTAAGAAGCCATTCATCTGCTAGTCCACTGCCACATTGCATTAACGGTTCAAATCCAGAAGATTCTTCAAGATCGAAAATGGCATATGCAAATGAATTTAGTTTCTTCTGCGCTAAAACCAAAGCAAAATTTGCAATTCCCTTCGCCAGCTCGCATTTTTATCTTCATGAAAATACTAAAAAATATAATAAAAACTACAGTAATCCAAATTTTGTAAAATCAATACATGAAAAAATAGTTAATCAAGATGAACAAAAATGCATTTTGATGCCATCAGGAAGCTCATTTAGCAAAAAGAATGGTTTTAAATTTATTGACCATAACTATAATGATATACAAAAGCATGTCAATGAAGGCATATTAAAGAATAGTAAAAAATTAAATCAGCAGTTATTATTGAGTAAAAAAATAAAGCTTAATAAAACTAAGTTTCATCAATATTTTAAGAAATTCTTTTCAGCAACTGTATTTCCTTTTTCCCTAAATTTTAATTACGCCTACATAGTTTTTGAATCTAAAAGTAATGTAATTTATCTTTGTGCTGTTTATGGGAAAGAAAAAACTACCAAAATTTATGAACTTAAAGATCGTAAAGAAATTAGAAATTATAATATGACTTTCACAATTGAATTGCCAATATACGTATTTAATGATTTAAATGCGAAAAATATGCACAATACTTTTAGCCCATCTAAACATCTAGAAATTAATTTAATAAAGAAAAATTCCATCAAAAAATTAAATAAATTACTAACGATAATAGATTTATATGAAAATGATTGCTTACCTTTATATAAACTAATTAACTTGAGGTGCATTCTAATTTTTATTAGAAGATGGAGAGAGATAGTTGATATTTTTATTTACGTTATAAAAATTAAGTTTCTCAAGCAAAAGATAAAAGAACTTTACATTTAAATTATTCCAAAAGTCTTCTATCAAAATTGGTAATTTTTCTTGTGCTATCGACAATTTTTTTTAAATTTTTATCAATTTTTTGATAATAATGTTTTTTTAAAACTATTTCTTTATTGTTTTCTAAATAAATAATGTAATTAAAATCATTTTTATAGTTGGTTTCATTAAAATCGCTCCGTTGATGGGCGCCTCTACTTTCTTTTCTTTCAAGCGCTGAAATAATTGTTGTCTTTGCACATAAAATTGAAGCTTTCAAATTTAATAAATTAATTAAACCATCTGAAAGTTTACCTAAAGAACTTATATCAACATTCATTATTTTTGTATTTAGTCTATGTATTTCTTTTAGTCCTATTTTTAAATTACCCTCGTTTTTTATTACACCGCAATATTTCCACATAACATTGTACAAGTCATTTTCTAATTCAAAAATATTCTCACTGCCCTTTTTTATCAATTTATCAATATTGATTGATGCTTTTTTTATAGAGGGAGAGGGGTTTCCATGAAATTTATTAATTTTTGAAAATTCGCTTGCAGCCATGCCAGCTCGTCTACCAAATATCAATATCTCAGCTAGTGAGTTCCCGCCTAATCTATTAGCTCCATGCAGTCCACCAGCTACTTCTCCACAAGCATATAACCCATTTACCCCAGTTGAATGATCTTTAGGATTAACTTTTATTCCTCCCATAGAGTAGTGAGCGGTTGGAGCTACCTCCATAGGATATTCTGAAATATCAAGATTTTGATATTCCAAAAACTTCTTATAAATCTCAGGAATTTGTCTAACAATAAATTCCTTTTCCTTGTAACTTATATCTAAAAAAACTCCACCACTCTTAGTTCCTCTTCCTTCTATTATTTCATTATAGATAGCAACTGCAACTCTATCTCTAGTTGAAAGCTCCATTCTTTTACTATCATAATTTTTCATAAATCTCTCATTATTTTTATTAAGAAGTTTCCCTCCTTCACCTCTAACAGCCTCTGTAACTAATGATCCCTCTAATTCAACAGGGCTAAGCATTCCAGTTGGATGGAACTGAACCATTTCCATATCAATTAATTTACATCCAGCTTTTAAACCAAGGTAAATTCCATCACCAGTATTTTCTTTTTCCCTTGACGAACTTCTTTTCCATATTCGTGTATAACCTCCTGTGGCAAGAATAATTGAATCTGCCAAAAAAACTGATTTTTTTTTATTTTGGATGTCAATTGAAAATGCCCCAAAACATCTATTATCTTCTACCAGAAGCTGAGTAACATATTTGCTATCAAAGACAGGTATTTCTAATTCATTTGCTTTAGTTATTAAAGCATCCAAAATTGATTTGCCAGTGAAATCACCGGCATAACAGGTTCTCCTAAATGTATGAGCACCAAAAAATCTTTGATCAAACTTTCCATTTTTTAATTTCGCTAAATTAGCCCCCCATTTATCAATCTCTTCAACGATTTCTAGAGCCTCTTTTGACATTATTTCAATGGCTTGAGGATCCCCGATTTCGTAACCCTCCAAATAAGTATCTGCGAAATGTTGAAGCCAAGAATCTTTTTTATCAACATTCCCAAAGGCAGCATTAATACCCCCCGCAGCCAATGAAGTATGCGCATCCTTTTTAACTCTCTTACCAAGAACTATTACATTTGCTCCATTATTTTTAGCTTCAATCGCAGCTCTAAGTCCAGCTCCACCACAACCAATCACAAGGACCTCAGATGTATAAATCTTGATATTTTCAGTATTCATTAGAGATTTATCTTAATTTTGTATTTTTATTAAATTTACTACAGATTAATATTTTAATAAACTACTGATGAGGCTAATAATATGTAAGAGTAAGATTTTCAATAAAGATTTTTAATCTTTCTTTATTAAATTTTTCAAATTTTATATATTAGCTATTAAGAATTTTTCAAAAGCCCTAGCTAACTAAGATCTGTAAACCTAGATCTTCTATAATAGAATTTCTTCAGGTGAAGCCACTTGCATTACATATATTCTGATCGCTTATCAAATCTAGATAATCATAAATCAAATAAATATTATTGCTTTTATTATTTTGTCTTTAATTCTTTTCATAAGAAGTTTTAATTTATTAGATTCGTATCTATCTCTTTTATTTCTTGATTGACTAATTTGAAAATTTTATTGCAACTTTTTAAAGTTGTTAATCTGTGCGCAATCATAACTATAGTTTTGTCTTTATTGTAAATATTATTTATTACTTTTTTTTCAGTAATATTGTCCAAAGCGCTAGTAGCTTCATCAAGGACTAATAATTGATGTTTTTTGTAAATAGAACGAGCGATACCTATTCTTTGACGTTGACCCCCACTAAGTTTTACTCCTCTTTCTCCAACTTTTGTTTCATATTTATTTTCTAAATCTTCAATAAAATTTGAAATCTCTGCTTTATTTGCGGCTTGTTGTATTCTTTTAATATTAGGATCTAATTCATTAAAACCTAAACAAATATTTTCTTTAATACTTTGGTCAGTTAGGAAAATACTTTGTGGGACATGAGAAATTGAAGCTCTCCATGATTTTAAAAATGAATTATTTTTCTTGTGATTAATATCTTTCCCATTTATTAAAATTTTCCCATAAGTAGGCTCAATAAGACCCATAAGGAGATCTATTAATGTACTTTTACCACTCCCTGTCTTTCCTATTAAACCAATACAATCTCCTTTCTTAATTGTAAGATTAATATTTTTAAACACAAAATTAGATTCATCACTATATCTAAAACTGACATTTATAAATTCAATTTTATTTAACATTTTTAAATGTTTAAATTTGTTATCAGTCTCGTAGTCTGGCACCTTTTGATTTAACAACTCAATAACATAGGCAGCAGACTGGGTATTACCTTTAATTGCAGCCCAACCACTATATATTTGTTGAATTGATGGCAACATCCTTTGACCTCCAAGGGCTAAGGTCCCTAGAATAGAAATAAGTTCGGTGGATTCTTGACTACTAAATTTAACTAAAATAATGGTTAAAACTGAAATAAGCATCATACAAATACCTTCAATACCATATCTAGGAAATGCTGCAAGAAACTGATTTTTTGAGTCTGTTATTCTAAGAGAGGATTCAGTCTGTGTGTAAGTTTTAATATATGACTCTTGGGTCCCACTCAACAAAATATCTCTTATGGCTCCTAAAGATTCCTGAATAGATTTTATTTGGAGTCTTAACTTTTCGGCAATAACTTTACTATTTGTATAGAGTTTTTTCTTAGTTCCTTTCGCAATAAGGAGATATGAAAAACTTATTATAAGTATTGTTATTGAGGCTACTAATCTGTTAATTAAAAATAGCGTTATAAGCAGGCTCGATACTATAAAACACGCTGTAAGCATTTGAAGAACAAGCATAATTACATTTATAGTTATGGAAATATTTGTAGTCACTCCAGATATAATTTCACTACTATTTCTTGATAAGTGGGTAGAGTAGCTTTGATATATTGTATTTTTGAATGCTTTTTTACTGAAGTCTATTCCTATTTTTGCTGATAATCTATAATTTGACCATAAAGTAAGAAGTCTAAAAAAGGATGTCAATAATGCTGAAATCCCGAAAGTTATTGTTATTGGGATTAATAATTGAAAGGGAGTTGTAAATTTAAAGTAAGTATAAGTATATGAAATTATATTATTGGACAAAAGTTTTTCAGGATTAGTAAGTGCTGTTAAAAAAGGATATAAAGTTGATAATGTGAAAACTTCAGAAATTCCTGTTATTAACATTAAAAAAATAAGAACAATTATTTGTACTTTTCTCTTTTTTCTTAAGTTTTTCCAGATTTCATAAATTAGTATTTTTAGAGGCATTTTGTGAATCAATAATATAACAAAATCAATAAAATTGAAAAATAAATTATTTAATACATATTCAATAATGACTTTTTAAAAATAATTCTTTTTAGAATTGTAGTACTGAATAAATACTCAAAACAAAACTATTACAATTTTTATGTAATTGAGTTATTCATGACTAGGAGTAGATTTGCAAAATGAAAATTTATTTTTGAAGTTTCAAATAAAGATCGGTAACATGGTTAAAAAATGTCTAGATATTTTTTACGATAAACTGATGATGAATCTGAAATTTTACCGGTATCTTTTCCCCATTAAGTCACTTTAGGTTGTTTTAAAGGACCTTTTAAAAATTTATTGATTGTTTGAAGATCTCCTTAATTTATAAAAATCAGGATCTAACTTTAATAACCTTTTTAAATTCTCAGAACTTAGATCATCATAAACGGAAGAAAAGTTCCTTCCGCCAACAAGATTTTTTGGTAATTCTATTATTTTAGAAATATCTTCAACGACCTTTGTAATAGGGTTCATATTTTCTGGTTTTTTAAGAATTTCGAGTGTTTTTTGAAAATTTTCACCCGCTTTATCTTCAGCGAAAAGTATTTGATTATGTATTTTTGTTTTTACCCAACCAGGCCCAAGGATTGAAACTTTCAAATCATTTAATTCATGATTTAGTAATTCAACTGATTTTATTAGAGATATTTTGCCAATCGTATAAGAGGAATAAGCAGTTGTTGCTGAGTTAGTTCCACCTCCAGCAAAAAATATCGCTGAAGAAATTTTCTCTTTATTTCGATATGGCATTGCAGTCATTAAAGATGCTACTTGATATGAAGAATTTTGATTTACTCCTTCTACCCATTCTTTGGGATTATTCTCCTCAAAATTACCAATAGGTTTTAAAGTTCCCACACATGATATAAAAATATCCCATGGACAAATTTTAGAAAGCCATGATTTATAATTTTCGGAAGAAAAATCTTTAACTTGGAAATTAAACCAATTTTCCCTAGGTAAGATTTCTAAATTTGGTCTAGTCTTATTGTAAGTTCCGAAAACTTCAATATTTTTACTTTTGAAATTTTTTACTAATTCAATGCCAATATCTGAAGTTGCAGATAAGATAAGAGCTTTCATGAAATTTTTCTTTATTTTTAAAAATCTTCTTTTTTTTAATCAAAAAAAGAAAATAATATTATTTTTAAACTTTATTTGAAAAATATACTCAAATATAAGAATTTGATAGAAAATAAATAAATTTTTCAAAAAATGAATTTTTAAAAACAATAAATTTTTTGTTTAATGATAGAGTAATTAAAATTTATTAAAGATTTTGATAAATAAACATAAAAACATTGATGAAGAAATACTTTCATCATTACTCTACTCTATTGCCTCAGAATTATCAGTACATATACCTGCTAGTAGTTTTTATAAACATTTACTTTTAGTTGCAAGGAATTCGATCCTAAATCTTTATGGCAAAGACAAAGAAAATTGCAATCAAATATTCGAGCATTTCCAAAATCTAGGAATAAATTTATTTTCACAAAAAAAATCATGGGGAAAAGTTAATAAAATAGAAGATATGCCAAACTCTTATAAAGAAGTATCCTTGTTTATATCTAAAAAGGAAAAAATGCCATGGTAAAAGAACAGATAAAACTATCTGATTACGTAGCAAATTATATTTATGAAAAAAATATTAAATCTGTATTTGCTATTTCCGGGGGAGCATCGTTACATCTAATTCATTCAATTACAGATCATCCACAATTAAATTGTGTGTGTACTCATCATGAGCAAGCAGCAGCAATTGCAGCAGATGGTTACTCTAGAACAACAGGAAGCCCTGCAGTAGCAATAACGACGAGTGGGCCTGGAGCTACTAATGCAATTACTGGGATTTGCTGTAGCTTTTATGATTCAGTACCTTTAATAATGATTACTGGACAAGTAAGTACTTTCAGAATGACAGGAGCCATTGGGGTAAGACAAATAGGTTTCCAAGAAACTCCAATAGTAGATATTGTAAAACCAGTAGTTAAGTATTCATTTCAAATAAGCGATCCTTATGAAATTAAATATCAATTAAATAGAGCATTTGATATTGCGATTTCTGGTAGACCAGGCCCTGTTTTAATAGATATCCCAGATAATCTACAAAGAGAGTTATTGAATTTAGAAAAACTTAACAAGTACAAAGTTTATTCCAAGAAAGAAAAAGTTTTTTCTATTAAAGAAAGTGTTTTTAAAAAACTATTTAACTATATTAGAGGAGCACAAAGGCCAATAATTATTGCTGGATGGGGTATACATCTAAGTAAAACTAAAGATGAATTTATTAGTTTTGCTGAATCATTAGGCATTCCAATAGCACTAACTTGGGGTGCAAGTGATATTATCCCTAGCTCACATCCACTAAATGTAGGGACGTTTGGCACCCATGGAAAAAGGCATGCGAATTTTGCTGTACAAAATTCAGATCTTATAATTTCTCTTGGGTCAAGATTAGATACAAAATCAACAGGCTCTCCTGTTAAAACTTTCGCTAGAGAAGCAAAAAAAATAGTTTTAGATATTGATATTAATGAGTTGTCTAAATTTTCAAATTTTGGTTTAAATATTGATCTATTGATTCATTCTGATTTGAAAGAGTTTTTTAAAAGTATAATTGCTTATCAAGAAAACTTAAGTGATTTATTTTGCGATTATTCTGAATGGAAAACTAAAATAAAAAAATGGAAAAATGAATTCAATGATTTCGATAAAATAGAAAACATAGATGATGGTTTAAATCCTTACATCTTCATTAAAGATCTCAGTTTTCATTCAATTGATAATACAAAATTTTTTATAGATACAGGATGTTCTATTGCATGGATGATGCAGAAATTCCAGGTCAAAAAATACCAAAGGCTTTTTCATGATTTTAATAATACAGCAATGGGATGGGCCTTGCCTGCCTCAATAGGAAGTTATTTTGCGGATAATAAATCAAATATTATTTCTATAATTGGCGATGGAAGTTTTATGATGTCTATTCAAGAATTAGCAACTATCAAACATCATAAAATTCCTTTAAAAATTTTCATTATTAATAACAATGGATATTCAATGATAAAACAAACACAAGAACAATGGTTAGATTCGAAATATTATGCATCCTCTTTTGAGGGGGGGCTTTCGTTCCCAGATTATTGCTCAATAGCAAAAGCATTTGATTTAGATTATTTTGAAATAGACAATAATACTAACTGTTTTCAAGAAATTTTTAAAATAATTAACAACGAAAAACCTGTTTTATGCAATGTAATAATTTCATCAAGTGCTCGAGTTGTTCCACAAGTGAAATTTGGTAAACCTAATGAAGATATGGAACCACTTTTACCAAGAGATGTTTTTTTTAAAAATATGATTGTTAAACCACAGGAATAATTGAAAAAATATTTTTATTAAAAAAATCCATAAATCCCAACTATTAAATATTTACAGTTACCTGAATTTAAATTCAAAATTTGTACTACGTAACACGTTCGAATCATGTTTCATCGAGATGTAAATGAATCTTGTAATTAATAATTGAATCTTTAGCTTAAGATTTTTTTGTGAAACAACCATAATTCTTAATAAGACAAGAGGTTCATCAGAAATTAATTCTTCAACTTTTATTTTCAATAATAGTAAGTATTTAAGTACTGAAATTTACTTAATATAATAATTTACTTCGGAATATTTATTAGGCGGCTTTTAAATAAAGATAAAAGAATTAGGTTTAAAATGAATAATATTAGACTAACGAGTTGAAAAAAAGTATAAAAGTCTAAGACATATAAATCTAATCAACATTATCAATTATATAAAAAGGCTCAAGATCCCCAAGGCCATCATCTAAAACGATATTTTTGCCTCTCAATGAATTCAGATTTGAATTAGAAATATAGATGATTGTTTGATAAATTTCCTCATAATTCGTGATACCTATATTTTTTTTAAACCTAGAGAGCCTATCTTCCAAGAATTTTTTTGATTTTTCATTACGGGCCATTAAGCCAGGGCTAATAGTATTACAGTTTATTTGTTTTTTGCTTAATTTTAATGAAAGATACTTTATCAGGGACAAGGAAGCTGCTTTACTTGCTGGATAAAGAGGAGACTCTACTAATGAAACTTTGTTAGACAATACTGAACCTATGCTTATTAGGTTACTTTTAAATATTTTTGAATTTTTTTCTGCATTCATATCTTGTATAGATTCCAAAGCGCATGCAATAGCTAAAAGAGAATTAAACTGTAGAGTAATGAGGTTATTTTCTTTAATGATATAATTTTCTAAAATATCGCCTCCTCTTATTCTATTATTAGGTATTGCACAATATATACAACAGATTGCCATCTCATAGGGCAAACAGATTTCTTTGACTAATGAAATTAATTTTTTTGTATCATTAAAATCTATCAAATAATCAGTATAAGCCGATGCACTAATATCTAGACCTTTTACATTTTTTTTATCTTTTTTAAAGAATTTAACAAGATTACTTCCTAATCCTCCAGAAGAGCCAAATATAAGATAAAGCATCACTACAATATTGGGCGAGTTGATATTAAGTCTGGAAACGTTTCAATTCTAGAATTTTCTAAAAAATTAATGATATTCTTGAAATCTAAGCTGTTTATAAAACTATTATTTTTTTCAAATCCTGAAAATGTAGTTTTACATCTTCCTAACCTTAAATAACAAGATCTTACATTGTTAGGGGTTTCATTATTTATGTAATTTACAAGTTGTTCTAGAGCTATCTTTGAAACTGAGTAAGAGGAATATTTTCGTGGTTTACTTACTGTAGCAGTACTACCTAAAAAGATAAATTTAGTGGCAATATCTGAGCTATAAATATCACTAAAAGCTCTAAAAACATTAAATGCCCCATTCAAATTAATGTCGATAGTTTCTTTCCATTTGTATGGATTTGATTCATTAATTAAAACTTCGTCATATGAACCTGCACAGTAATAGATTGAATGTAAGTGTTTACTCTGAGAGTGTATTGTTTTAAATGTATTTAAAACTTGATCATAATTTGTGAAATCTGCCAAGAGATCCTCTTCATTTATTAAGTTTCTACCTACCAAATAAGTATTATTTTTTAATTGAAATAGTTGTGCATGTATCCAGGAAGCTATTGTACTAGAGTTCCCAAAAATAACAGAGTGCTTCCTGTTCTCAATCTTTCCAATCATTAAGTTCTCTTTTTTTATGAATTTCTGAGAATAATTTTAAATATTTGTTTGGAATTAACTGAGATGGTAATTTTATTCCAATTTCTTTTACTAAGGAATCATCCTTTTCAAAACCAGCGAGAGTCATAATTTCGGGGAATGACCTTACACGCATTTGCCAATAATTACTATTATGTATGATATTTCGAGTTTTTTCTTTAAAATCAATGCTTAGACTTGATTTTCCTAGAATCTTGTAGCTATGAGATAAAGCTGAGGTCATAGATGCATCATATGGATATCCAGATTGAATCGCTAGTAGCCAATTAATTAGTTTCTTTGTAGATTCTTTGGATTTATAGCAGGGATTATCAAAGAAATTCGCGACTAGATTAAAAGTAAACCATATCTCATTATGCTCAGTTGCTTCAAAAGTTAATGAAGGATCTAAATCAAAGATATTCCATCCCGCCTGTAAAATTTTTCCTTTATCTTCATTCTCAGTGTAAGCAAATTCACCTCTCGCTGCACTTCTGCCAGGATTTATGGTTTTTGAATAACTTTCATCATTTGCTCTAGGATCCATTAAGTGCTGAAAGCTACTGTAAAGATCAGTACCTTTTAGTGGCTGGCATACGTAAAAGCTTGCCCAATCACAGGCTAGTCTCCTAGCAAAGGAGAAACTATCCATCATTTGTGAAAAAGTTTCACCTGGGAATCCAACAATAAAATTCGCGCTGAAGAATACATGTGGGTATTCTTTAATAAGTTCAGCTTTATCAAGTAGTTTCCATAAAGTAGTTGGCTTTCTAATATCTTTAATAACTTGAGAACTTCCGGATTCTACTCCAATTTTAAAAGCTACAAGGCCAGAATCTGACATTGCTTTCATCAATTTTTTTGAGATAGCGACTCCTATTAATCCATTACTAGCAGTCCATATAAGTTCAGGGAATTGTATTTTAATTTTTTCAAATAACTCTAAATTAAAAGATTCGTTAAATAATAAATCATCATCAAGCCAATCAATATGCCTTATTCCTTGTCTATAAAGATAATCTATTTCTTTCATTACAGAATCGATTGTTCTTAGTCGGAGGCCTTTCCCATTAAAAGTTCGGACAGTACAAAAAGCACAGTGAGCTCTACATCCCCTTTTTGTAAGAACAGTTCCGTAAGGAAGCTTTTTCCCTGAATAATGTTCTACAAATTTGGAAAAAGCTCCTAATCCTCCGTATTTAAAATAACTTTTTATATTTATTTGTTCGTAATAAGTTGATAAATCCCATTCGAAATCAACAGGTTGAGAGGTTTCACCAGAATCTTCTATTTGATCGAGTTTATTTTGGAAGCAAATCCCTCCAGGTAAATCTGGGAAATTTTTCAAATGATTTTCCAAATTTTTAAATTTATTTGAGACTAGATTGCTTAATAAATTTGCAATATATTGGATTTGCAATTCACCCTCATTAAGGCAGGCAATATCTGCCATCTTAGATTTCAGGATTTCTTCTTTATCAAAAGTTGCTTGAACTCCTCCAGTGATAATCAATGCATCGGGGTAATTATTTTTTATAAAATTAATTGTATTTATGTAGCATTCTTTTGTTGTACCAAACATATAACTGACTAAAAAAACTAACTGAGTATTTTTTTTATTTAAATTCTTTAGTGGAATTTGCCACATACTATATTCAAAATTTTCTTTTTCGTTTGCAAATTTCAGAATAGTATTATTTAGATCAATAACTTGTGAATTAATATTTTTTATATTAAGTGAATCTATGCTTGCACATAGATACATAGCTCCAGTTGGAGGAAAATTGTAATAGCCTCTTTTTTTAGCAACTTCAACGTCAAATGGTTTTTCGGGAACTAAAGGAGGACTTATTGCTATGAATTCTATATTTTCCTTTTTAATTAAATTTAATCTCTCAACTAAATATTCTTGAAATTTTTCGGTAAAGCTCTTTTGACGCAATAAAACAGTCATTTTTAAGAAACAATAAGAACTGATTATACTTCAATTAATTAAAAATCAGGGTTGAGCTGAAACTTTGAATTGAATCTAAAGTTATTTTTTATACAAAATAACTAGCTAATCAGTAAATCACAATTAATTATCTGGGAATCAATATTGAATCTGGGAATCAACTCTAAACGGAAATTTTTTTCTTCCATCAAGATCAACAAGTTCTATAACCACATTAAGTCCAGTAATCCTTTTTTCAAAATCACTTAGCATTTTTGCAACGCAATCAACAGTTCCACCAGTTGCTAATAAATCATCCACTATTGTGTATGACTGAAATTTCTTAAGAGCTTCCTTTTGTATGGATAAAGAATTATTTCCATATTCAAGTTGATAAGATCTCTCAATTAGTTCACCTGGAAGTTTGCCAGGCTTTCTTGCAACAATTAAGGGCTTAGATGATAATAAAGCCATTGCTGAGCCAAATAAAAAACCTCTTGAATCTATAGCTAAAATGGCTTCAGCCTCCTTAAAACTTTCAAGTTGGATCATTTTATTTATTAGAGAAGCAAAAACCTTTGGTTCGCTCAAAATTGGAAAAATATCTTTAAACAAAATCCCCTTTTTTGGAAAATCAGCATAATCCTTAATATAAAAATTTAATTGATTTGGTTCCATTTTTTTTAATTATATTTAAGGGTATTATTTTTATAATATGTCAATAAATTTAAATATGCCTATACATATTGGACTTTTAGGAGCGATGCCGGAGGAGGTTGAATCGTGTGTCACAAAACTGCAAAACCTGAAAAAAATTGAATATGGAGATTTAACTATTTTTTCTGGAGAATTAAATTTTACATTATCTAAAAATCAAAAAATTCTAATTTCGCTAGCTTGGAGCGGATGGGGCAAAGTAAGTGCTGCCAGGGCGGCAACTCGGTTAATAAGCGAAGCGAACAAAAAAAATCCGATTGATTTACTTTTATTTACTGGTGTTGCAGGGGGTGTAGACAAAAATCTTGATCAATGGGATATTGTTGTTCCAAAAGCTGTTATTCAACATGATATGGATGCATCTCCAATATTTGATAAATTTGTCATTCCTGCCATAAAGCAAAAATACTTAGATTCCTTTCCTAAATATTCTAATTGGGCATATTCATTATTAGAAAAATCAATTAACTCTGGTGAGTTAGCAAACTTCAGAAAAGTTTCGCTAGGTATAATTGCCACGGGAGATCAATTTATTTCAAATAAATTATTAATATCAAAATTAGCAGATGAAATTCCTGGCCTTTCAGCAGTTGAAATGGAAGGTGCATCAGTAGCCCAAGTGGCTTATCAAGAGGGTGTACCATGGTTAATCATAAGGGTAATATCTGATTCTGCAGATGACAAAGCTGCAGATAATTTCAATTTATTTATTGAAAAATACAAAGAATCATCCTGGACTTTAATTGAAACTTTACTGAGGAATATAAATTCTCTTTAAGTGGTTTTATGAATAGAACTCAAGAAATCAATTTCTTTCATTTTTTTTAATATTTCTTGTATTCTAAATCCTTAAGAGTAACAGATTAAAAATTTTAATAATAAATTTTTTGAGCATTTGAGTAGGCTCTTAGATTCCCAATATCCATATATGGACCATTTACTTTCCAGGTATATATCTTGCCCATTAATTTTGGTAATATTTCGGTACTAAAGTCTTTGGCATTTGGACAATTTTTCATTATCCATTCTAAGAAAATATAATCAAAAACATAAACAGCTCCATTGGCCAAATTACCGGGTGGATTTTCTTTCTTTTCATGAAAATTATTTACAATTCCTAAATGATCAATTTCTAAAATCCCGCACGATTTAGGATCATCTGTATTAAAAGTAAGCATTGTTAACAAACAATGCAAAGGTTTATTTAGGTGAGCTTCTATAAGGCCATTTAAATTTTCTTTTGTAAAATTATCAGTATGAATAAGAAGACCTATTGAGTTCTTAAAAAACTCTCTATTACAGATTAGAGTCCCTGCAGTTCCTAATAATTTTTCTTCATAAACCTCTTTTATATTAATGTTTTTGAACTTTTTCTTATCAAGAAATTGTTTTACTTGGTCATCGAGATAATGAGTATTAATTAATACGGAATCTGCCTTTAATTTTTGAAGATGATTAATCCATAATTCAAGAAGAGATTTATTATTAATTTCCATTAAACATTTTGGTTTAGTCAATGTTAGAGGTCTTAAACGTGTTCCAAATCCAGCAGAAAGGAGAATAGCATTTAATTTTTTATGAGATTTTTTCACAAATTTTATTTTTTTTTTCATGAAGTTAATTATATGATCAGCAAAAGAAAAGCTCGATGTAAATGCGGGAGAAATTGTATTTAAAATATGAAAACTAGAATTTTCTTCTAAAATGATGAAGTCATTTTCTAGTTGCATTGAATCTTTATTGAATAATTGGGCTCGTATGCCTACTTTTTTGCTGATTATGATATTCTCTGGTTTAATTTTCGGCACTAGCTCTTTTGCGGACTTAATCAATAAATGAGGTAGAGCTAAAAATGCTTGTTCATGAACATATTTTCTGAATCCCCCTCTGTTTTGAACATACTGACTAGTAAGAGTGAGAATATTATCCAGTGTGGAGATTGGTTCAATATTTTTTTGCCAATTATAGTTTTGTCTACCGAATGCGATAGTAGCCGTTGGACCAATTGTTATTTTTGGAATTTTATCTGCTGAAGGAGTAAAATGAACTCCTAAAAATGGAACATTAAGGTCAGGTACTGGGTAAATATTTGTTTTTAATTTTAAATTACTATTATTTTTAATTTCCCAATATGAGCCTCGAAATGGAATGATTTTATATTTCTTTCCAATATCAAATAAGTGAGATATTTTATCAGATTCTAATCCAGAACAATTGATAAAATAGTTATAGTTGAAATTATTATTCTTATTAGTAAAGACGGATTTTTTTTTCTTATTTGCTTTTAAAATTTTTTCAGAAAAAAAGAATTTTACTCCCATTTCTTCCAACTCTTTTTGAAGTTGAGAAATTACTTCTTTAGGTTTTATAACAGCGGTGTTAGGGCTCCAAATAGCTCTTTTTGATGCTGTTTTAACTTCAGGCTCTAACTCTTTTAATTGTGCAGAATCAATTATCTCGACTAACGCTCCATTAGCTCTTCCTCTTTCTGCAAGGACATCTAATTGTGAATCTAATTCTGGTTTAGTTGGAACAATTATTTTTCCACATCTGTTAATTGGAAGATTTCTTTCAGTTATCCAATTAATTAATCTTTTTGCTCCTGAAACACAAACATCCGCCTTAAGTGTGTTTGGCTGATAATATAAACCTGCGTGTATAACGCCACTGTTTCTCCCAGATGTATGCAAGCCTAATGAAGGTTCTTTTTCTAAAATGGCAATATTTTTGCTTAATCCACGTTTGATTAGTTGATAAGCAATACATAAACCTACAATTCCTCCTCCAACAATTAAGTAATCAAAAGAATTTTCAATATCAATCTTTTGCATTTATTTTACTTAGTGCTCTGATTTTACATATCTAATTAAATAAGAGCCAGCCATCCCAGCTATTATCATATGGATATCTTCTGCAGGTCCGTATTCTGTTAATTCAGTAGGTACGTGAATGTTTCCATTTGCTAGTCCTTTTAATTTCCCCCCATCGAAGGCAGTTAAGGAAAATGTATCAATATTATTTTGATTAGAATAATTTATTGCTTCGATTAAATTTGGAGAATTTCCAGAAGCTGATATAGCAATTACCAAATCTTCTCTTTGCGCATAATTTTTGAGTTGGTTTACAAATATTTTTTCAAAGCCATAATCATTACCTAGTGCTGTAAGAATAGCTTGATTATCACAGAGACTATATGCCTTAAATGGTTTTTTAAATGATCTGGTTCCAATTGATATATCATTTGCAAAGTGAGAGGCAGTTGAGGCGCTTCCTCCATTACCAATAAAGAAAATATTCTTATTATTATTTCTTTTTTTAATAATTAACTTTATAAAAGATTCTATACTTTCATTATTTATATTTTCGAAAATAGAAGATAAATATCCTAAGTAGTCCCTAGAAAAATTTTGTATATTTGAGGAGTAAATTCTATCAAGATTATTCATCATTTATATTTATGTATTTGGATTTTGCAAATAAATATATTTTGCAATAAATTTTTAATGTAAATTTTTTTTTACTATATCATTTCTTATTGATCTAATTAATTTAGATTTTTTTTTAGTTTTAATTGATAAAAATTTTTGTCATTTTTTGTTCAATGAAATATATTTTGCGCATTCAATTAGAGAGGGGAAAGATTTTGTAAATAGTGTCTCGTCATTTTTTAAGATTTTTTGAGTTGATATTAGAAATCTTTGTTTAATTCCAGCATTTTTTCCTGCCTCAATATCCCTCTCACTATCGCCAATAATTATAGAGTTTGTAAGGTTTATATTAAATTCTTTAACAGCATTAAATATCATTCCAGGCTTTGGCTTCCTGCAATTACAATCTTTGAAATTTGGTTCTGAAAAATTCGGATGATGTGGGCAGTGGTAAATAGCATCGATATTCAACCCATTTCTTGATAATTTTTTTGTATATTTTTCAGTTAATTTTTCATACTCTAATTCAGAAAAAAAACCTCTATCTATACCTGACTGATTTGTAATAATAATTAAAAGATAATCAAGTGATTTTAATAATTTCAGGCCCTCTAATGCACCATTGCAAAACTTAAAATCTTTCCATTTGTGCACATATCCATAATCTTCATTGATTACTCCATCTCTATCAAGAAAAGCAGCTTTCATTTTATGTAACCTTCGTAAGCTTTTAATATATAGTTTTTGATATTTCTTGTATAGTTCTTTTTATTCCTTCATCTAAAGATATCTTTGGTTCCCATCCCAAACTTTTAATCTTGTTAATGTTCAATTGCTTTTTTGGAGTTCCATCTGGCTTACTATGATCCCATATTATTTCCCCTTTGTAATTAACTTCTTTTGCGATCTTTTTTGATAAATCTTTAATTGAAATATCTATGCCTGTTCCTACATTAAGGTAATGGAGCTTATCGCCTGAATCATCTAGGGGTGCATCATGATCTAAAGGATCCCAATTCTCTAAAACAAAAACAACAGCTCTTCCTAAATCATCAACATGCATAAATTCTCTTAATGGCGAACCGGTTCCCCAACATGTGACAGATGGGTAATTATATTTTTTCGCAATATAAAATTTTTTTAATAATGCGGCCATTACATGACTATTTTGATCATCATAATTATCATTTGTTCCATAAAGATTTGTAGGCATTAATGAAATAGCATCAAAGTTATATTGTTTCTTTAAAGATTGGCATAATTTAATCCCTGCGATTTTTGCAATTGCATAATATTCGTTAGTAGGCTCAAGCTGCCCTGTTAATAATGAATCTTCTTTTATGGGTTGTTTTGCAAACTTTGGATAAATACAACTACTCCCCAAGAAGAGTAATCTTTTTGTTCCACAAGCAAAAGAAGATTCGATAATATTTGTTTGGATTTTTAAATTTTCTAAAAGAAATTCAGTTGGATATTTTGCATTCGCAAGGATTCCTCCAACTTTTGCTGCTGCAATTACAACTACTGTGGGTTTGTGCTCATGAAACCAATTACTTACACTTTTGGAATTTAAAAAATTAAGTTCAGATCTATTACTTTCAATTATTTCTCCTCCATTTTCTTTTTCTCCATAACCAGCATCTTTCAACATTCTACATATCGCACTTCCTGCCATACCTCTCGAACCGGCAACAAATATTTTTTCATCAAGATTAATTTTTTTATTTAAATTCATATATGATCGCTTATTTTTTTATCAGTATTTATATTTTTTTCATTAATAGCTTCTTTTTTTGCTTCTACTAAATCGTTGTAAATCATTTCTTTTGCTAATTCTTCAAGAGATGTAGAAGAAACCCAGCCTAATTTATTTCTTGCTTTTGAGGCATCACCAAGTAGTTGGTCAACCTCTGATGGTCTGAAATATCTTTTATCAACTTTTACTATTATTTCGTGAGTATCTGCGCGTCTTCCTACTTCATCAATACCCTCGCCTTCCCAAATAATTGCTGGACTATCTTTTCCCTTATTCCATTTTAAATATTTAGCACTGATTTCTATGAAATTTCTTACTGTTTCCATTCTTCCAGTTGCTATTACAAAATCTTCTGGTTTTTCTTGTTGTAACATTAACCATTGCATTTTTACATAGTCTTGGGCATGTCCCCAATCCCTTTTTGAATCAAGATTTCCCATGTATAAACAAGATTGTAAACCCTCGTTAATCCTTGTTAATCCTCTTGTGATTTTTCTGGTGACAAAAGTTTCGCCTCTTCTCGGACTCTCATGATTGAACAAAATTCCATTACAGGCATATATTCCATATGCTTCCCTATAGTTCACTGTTATCCAATAAGCATATAATTTAGCCACTCCATAGGGACTTCTAGGATGAAATGGTGTACTTTCTTTTTGGGGAACTTCTTGAACCAATCCATAAAGTTCACTTGTACTTGCCTGATAAATTTTTGTTTTATCCTTTAAATTTAAAAGTCGAACTGCTTCAAGTATCCTTAGAGTTCCCAAAGCATCGCAATTAGCCGTATATTCTGGCGATTCAAAACTTACTGCCACATGACTTTGCGCAGCTAAATTATAAATCTCATCAGGTTTTACTCTTTCAATTAACTTTATGATATTTGTACTATCTGTTAAATCTCCGTAGTGGAGTATTAGTTTGGGATTTTTGATGTGTGGATCTTCATATAAATGATCTATCCTTGAGGTGTTTAAACTACTTGATCTACGTTTTATTCCATGAACAATGTATCCTTTTTTTAGAAGTAATTCAGCAAGATAACTTCCATCTTGTCCAGTAATTCCAGTTATAAGAGCTGTTTTCTCATTTTTTTTCATTTATTCTTAATAGTTTAAAACAGAGAGAAATTAATTTACTCAAATGAATATTATTGATATCGAGTATACATTAAGGATTAAGTTAAAAAATTAAAAAAGTCAAATAATATTACCTCTAAATAAAATGTTCATATCTACAAAAAAATTTAAACAAAATATAATTTGGAGAGTCCAAAATTATTTATTTCTTTAAAATAAAAAATTTATTTCATAATTTAAGTATGATAAAGTAATAAATAATTAAAAATTCTATGTCTTAAAAAATAATTTTAAGTTATTAATTTTTTAGAGTAGGCTCATTATATTTTATGAGAATTTTAGTTACCGGGGCAGCAGGATTTATTGGAGCAGCATTATCTAAACAGCTTTTAAAAGTTGGGGAAAATGTTTATGGGATTGATAATTTAAATTCATATTATTCTCAAAAGCTAAAGTCAGATCGTATTAAAAATATTGAGAATGATATTAGTGCTTTGGAAAAATGGAACTTCGAAAAATGTGACCTAACTGATGATATACATTTGAATGAGATTTTTATGAAATTTAGTCCAGATGTAGTAGTAAATTTAGCAGCTCAAGCGGGTGTAAGATATTCTATTAAAGAACCAACTGCTTACATTAGCAGTAATATTGTTGGATTTAATAATATTCTTGAGAAGTGTGTAAAGTTTAAGGTAAGAAATCTAATTTATGCTTCAAGTAGCTCAGTCTATGGAATAAATAAAAAAGAATCTTTTAAAGAAGATCATCCAGTTAATCATCCAATAAGCTTATATGCAGCGACAAAAAGGTCTAATGAACTTATTGCTCATACTTATAGCCATATTTTTGGTCTCCCATCTACCGGATTAAGGTTTTTTACTGTTTATGGACCTTGGGGCAGACCAGATATGGCTCCAATGATTTTTACGAAAGCAATCTTAGAAAAGCAACCATTGGATATCTATAATTTCGGTAAAATGCAAAGAGACTTTACTTTCATAAATGATATAACCGAAGCAATTATTCGCTGTTGCTATAAACCCGCTTCTATAGATGAAGATTTTGATTTTAATATTCCAAATGCTTCAACTTCTTTTGCACCTCATAGAATTTTCAATGTTGGCAATTCAAATCCTGTTAAACTTCTTGATTTTGTAGAGACTTTAGAAAATGAATTAGGTATTAAAGCAAAATTAAATTTAAAAAGTATACAAAAAGGAGATGTTACATCAACAATTAGTGATACAAAAAAATTGAAAGAATGGATAAACTTTAAACCTCAAACTTCCCTAAAACAAGGCATAAATAAATTCATAAATTGGTACAAAGGTTATTATTAAAATTAAATTTTTTATATTAGATTTATTGCACTTAGAATTTATAATTACTCCTATTTATTCTATAGAAATATGAAATCAATACTTGTAACAGGCGGGTGTGGTTTTATAGGTAGCCATACATGTATTAGTCTTCTTGAAAATAATTTTCACTTAATAATTATTGACTCTAATATAAATAGTTCAAGTAAGGTTTTAAAAAAGATAATTGAAATTGGAGAATCAAATAAACTTAATTTTAAAAATAAATTAGATTTTATAAAAGGAGATATAAGAGATAAGAACGTTCTTGAAACGATTTTTACAAAGGCCTTAAAAAATAAAAAACCAATTGAAGCTGTAATACATTTTGCTGGATTAAAAGCAGTTTCTGAGTCTGTCTTAAAACCATTCTTGTATTGGGAAAATAACGTTTTGGGCTCAATGGTTTTATTCAGTGTAATGGATAAATTTAATTGTAAAAATTTAGTCTTTAGTAGTAGTGCAACTGTATATAAAAGTTTTAATCAAAAAATACTATTGAATGAAAATATTGATCTGAAACCATCAAATCCTTATGGAAACACAAAACTTGCAATTGAGAAAATGCTTAATGATCTTTTCTTAAGTTCTAATAATAGTTGGAAAATTATTAATCTCAGATACTTTAATCCAATTGGGGCACATCCATCTGGATTAATTGGAGAGGACCCATCTGATTATCCTAACAACTTATTTCCCTATATTTGTAAAGTAGCAAATAAAGATATTAAATTATTGAATATTTTTGGTAATGATTGGCCAACCCCAGATGGAACCTGTATAAGAGACTATATACATGTTATGGATCTAGCTGATGCTCATGTGAAAGCACTTAATTTTTTATTTGAAAATAAGGCACAAATTTTAAATTTGAATATTGGTACAAGAAAAGGTACTAGCGTTTTGGAATTAGTAAATACTTTTATTTCAGTTAATGAATGTAATATAAATTATAAATTTATAGATAGAAGAAAAGGCGATGTGCCATTTCTAGTTGCTGACAATAAATTGGCAACTTCTTTAATAGGTTGGAATCCAAGAAGGAATCTTGAGGATATGTGTAGAGATGGTTGGAAATGGCAGAGACTGAATCCCAATGGGTTTAAGAGTTTTTAATTTTAAAAATTTTTTTGTGTGTAATTCTTTATTAGGTTATTCTTCTAGGCCATCTCCTATTCTCCAAAAGTTTAAATCAGAATTTTTTATATCATTTTTATTTAAAATAGATCTAGCATCAAAAATCCAAGAGGGTTTTCTCATCTTTTGGGAAACTTTTCTCCAATCTATGTTTTTATATTCATCCCACTCTGTAAGCACTACTACTGCATCAGTTTCATCAAAAATATCATTTATATTCTCGAAAAATTGCCATCTCCCTTCTAAATTCTCTTGTTTATTTTGAAAAATTTGATTTTCAGTCCCAAGGTCTAAAGATATTTGCATGGAGTTTACCTTAGGATCATGAATATTAAGTATTGCACCTTCATCTAATAAATCTTTACATATAGTTATTGCTGCAGACTCTCTTGTATCATTGGTTTTTGCCTTAAAAGCAAATCCTAATATACAAATTTTTTTGTTTGTTACTGTCCCAAAGAGTTTATTTACTATTAATTTAGAGATTCTATGTTGATGCCAATTATTTAGTTTAACTACTACCTCCCAGAAATTAGCTACTTCTTCTAGACCAAAAAATTTTGACAAATAAACAAGATTTAAAATATCTTTTTTAAAACAGCTCCCCCCAAATCCTGGCCCAGAATTTAGAAATCTTGAACCAATTCTACTATCCAAACCAATTGCTCTAGATACCTCTCTTACATCAGCACCGGTTGACTCGCATATAGCACTGATTGAATTAATAGAGCTGATTCTTTGCGCTAAAAAAGCATTTGCTGTAAGTTTAGATAATTCGCTACTCCAAATATTTGTATGTAATATTTTATCTCTTGGAACCCAATTGTTATAAATATTACTCAAAGCCATAATTGCATCATTACTTTCTCCTCCAATCAAAACTCTATCAGGTTCTTCAAGATCCTTTATTGCCGAACCTTCTGCTAAAAACTCTGGATTAGATAAAACTTCAAATGTTTTATTAGAATTTGCTTTAGAGGCTTTTAGTATTGTTTTAATTACTTCAGCAGTTTTAACAGGGAGAGTACTTTTCTCAACAACTATTGTATGACCAGTTGCATACATGGCAACTTCTCTTGCGCAAGCCTCTACCCATTTTAAATCGCTTGCTTGGCCTGCTCCAATACCTTTAGTTTTTGTAGGGGTATTTACTGAAATGAATATCATGTCAGCAGAAGATATTTTTTCTTTAATTTCTGTGGAAAATGTAAGATTTTTACCTCTGCATCGCTCAATTATTTTATCTAAACCTGTTTCAAAGATAGGAAGTAAATCTAAATTTGTACTATTCCATAATTCAATCCTTTTAGAATTTTTATCAACTACATTAATATTAAGGTTAGGACACTTATCAGCTATCACCGACATTGTGGGACCTCCTACAAATCCCGCTCCAATACAACATATATTTTTTATTTCAGTCGTCATCTTGGTGGTTTAAATATTGTAAGTTTACTTTATATCATTGTTAATACAGATATAATTTCATGTTTTAGGGAGAAAACTATGGTTATTCAGCTCTACCGTAGAAATCCTCGAGTCTAACAATATCATCCTCTCCTATGTAGGAACCGCTTTGAACTTCTATAAGTTCTAAAGGTATTTTGCCTGGATTACTTAATCGATGTTTAGAACCTAAGGGGATATAAATGCTTTGATTTTCAGATAAGACTTTTATTTCTTCATCTACTTCTACTCTTGCAGTGCCACTTACTACCACCCAGTGCTCAGATCTATGATGATGCATTTGTAGTGATAATTTTTCTCCTGGCTTAACTATTATTAATTTCACTTGCCATCTATTTGCTTCTATTACTGAAAGGTAATGTCCCCAAGGTCTATAAATCTTTCTATGGGTTTTGCCTTCTGCTATTTTATTTTTTTTTAATTGGGTTACTATATCTTTTACTTTTTGAGAGGATTTTTTATCAGAAATTAAAATAGCATCTCTTGTCTCTACTACAATTAGATCATCACAACCAATACCAACTATTAATCTATTCTCGCTCCTAAAGTATGAGTTTTTTGTATTTTTTAAAACAACTTTTCCCTCTATGTAATTGTCATCAAGATCTTTGTTAGAGGTCTCCCAAACAGCTTCCCAACTCCCGATATCACTCCATCCTGCATCTAAAGGAATAACTATACCTTTTGATGTTTTTTCCATTACAGCAATATCGATTGAAATATTTTCACATTTTTCAAAAGAGACTTTATCTAATCTCTGAAAATCTAGGTCTAATTTACTTTTATGAATAGCATTCTTACAGCATAATAATATTTCTGGAGAAAATTCGTTTATCTCTTCAATTATCTCTTTAGATTTAAACATAAACATTCCGCTATTCCAAGTGTATCTACTATCATTTACCAATTTTTGAGCAGTTTCTTTATTAGGTTTTTCTATAAAAGATTCGATATTTAAACCCTCAATTTTATCTCCAAATGGCCTCTTAGCTTTTATGTATCCATATCCAGTTTCTGGAGATGTTGGGACAATTCCAAAGGTTACTAATTGATTCATTTTTGCAAATTTTAAACCTATATCAACTACATCCAAAAATTTTTCCGTATTTTTGATTTCATGGTCAGAAGATAGAACTAATAAAATCGGATCTTCTTCAAGTTCAAAAGACTTTAATGCTGCCAAAGTAATTGCCGGTGCAGTGTTTCTACCAAAAGGTTCGAGTAATATTATAAAATCTTCAATATTTAATTCCCGCATTTGTTCAGCTACGATAAATCTATGTTCTTCATTGCATACCAATATTGGCTTTTTTAGATTTTTTAAAGTTGAAATTCTTTGGATGGTTCTTTGTAATAAACTGAATTCGTCATCTTTTTTTATTGATAAAAATTGTTTAGGATAACTTTCTCTAGATAAAGGCCAAAGTCTTGAACCAGTTCCTCCGCATAAAATTAAAGGAATAATATTATTATTCGAC
>MDTE01102485.1_pt1 | contig 25711 bp, 25 predicted proteins | sample 811231 | NCBI WGS metagenome assembly MDTE01 (sample SAMN05326651, study PRJNA326480) | marine metagenome | isolation source: seawater | place: Indian Ocean: Red Sea | collected 2010
TACATGCGTGCGCTGGGTACCGACGCGCGGAACGCGTCGCGTGTCATGGGCGCGGCCTCGACCAAATCCAAGAACAACGCGCTGCTCGGCATTGCGCGAGCGATCCGCGAGGACATCGACGCCGTCATGGCCGCCAACGAGCGTGACCTCGAGCGGGGGCGCGCGAACGACATCGACGCGCCGCTGCTGGACCGGCTCGAACTGACGCCGGCGCGGGTCGACACCATGATCGAAGGGCTGCACCAGGTTGCGGCCCTTCAGGACCCCATTGGCGAGGTCACGGACCTCGCGTACCGGCCGAGTGGCATCCAGGTCGGCAAGATGCGTGTCCCCCTCGGGGTCATCGGGTTCATTTACGAGTCGCGCCCCAACGTGACGATCGAGGGTGCGAGTCTCTGCATCAAGTCGGGCAACGCGCTCATTCTGCGGGGTGGTTCCGAAGCGTTTCACTCGAACCGTGCGCTGGCCGACTGTGTGCAGAAAGGACTGGCTGCAGCCGGGTTGCCGGCGACCGCGGTGCAGCTCGTGAACACCACGGACCGTCAGGCCGTCAGTGAAATGGCGCGCATGGACGAGTTCATGGACGTCATTGTGCCCCGCGGCGGTCGCGGACTGATCGAGCGGATCATGCAGGAGTCGCGGGTGACTGTGATCAAGCACCTCGACGGCATCTGTCACGTGTACATCGACGATGCGGCAGAGCGTGACATGGCGCTGGATCTCGCGATGAATGCCAAGACCCAGCGGTATGCGGTCTGCAACGCGATGGAGACTCTGCTGGTGGCCGAGTCCCGTGCGGAAGAACTGCTGCCGGAGCTTGGCAAACGATACGAAGCCGCGGGCGTCGAGTTGCGGGGCTGTGACCGGACTCGCGCGATCCTCGGTGAAAGCGTGTGCGCAGCTACCGAAGATGACTGGCGCGCCGAGTATCTCGGACCGACACTCGCCGTGCGCGTGGTTGGCGGACTCGACGAGGCAATCGAGCACATCAACACGTTTGGGTCGCAACATACCGATACGATCGTGACAACGAACTACGACGCGAGCTGGCGCTTTCAACGCGAGGTGGACTCGAGTTCGGTCATGGTCAACGTGTCGACCCGCTTCTCGGACGGATTCGAATACGGCCTGGGTGCCGAGATCGGGATCTCGACCGACAAGATTCATGCCCGCGGACCGGTTGGTCTCGAGGGCCTCACGTCGCAGAAGTTTGTCGTCCATGGAGACGGTCAGCTTAGGTGAAGCGGCAATCTGTCCAGGGCTCACCCACCGTCCCCATGCGGCATCGTCCCAGCACAGAGCTTCGCGTTTGAGCAGTCCGCGCGGCGTGGGCGTCTTCGGCGGCACGTTCGACCCGGTTCATCGCGGCCACGTCGCAAGCATTGTCGATTTCCGCGACCGGCTCTCCCTTGCGCGGGTGCTCGTGATCCCTGCGGGCGTGCCTCCGCACCGCGATACGCCTGCGTCGTCGGGCGCGCAGCGTCTCGAGATGCTGCGGCTCGCGTTCGAGGGTGAGACGCGGATCGAGATCGACGACAGAGAGCTGAAGCGGTCAGGGCGCTCGTTCATGGTGGACACCCTCGCATCGATCCGTGAGGAACTCGGGGCGTCGGAGCCACTGCTGTTCGCGCTGGGAATGGACGCGTATCTGACGTTGCCGACGTGGCACAAATGGGAGGCGCTGACCCGCTTCGCGCACATCGTGGCGCTCGCGCGACCGGGGATCGAGTCGGTCCTGCCGCCCGTGCTGCAGGCCTGGGAAGCCGGACGGCGCGTTGCGCCCGATGCGCTTCTGGACAGCGCGGCAGGCTGCATCGCACACCTCGAGCTGTCGCAACTCGACGTGTCCGCGACTGCGGTCCGGGATCGGCGCGGCGCCGGGTCCGACTGGCGCAACTGGCTGACGCCGGCGGTTGCTGACTACATTGAAACGCGGGGGCTGTACCTGCAGTCTCCCGATGCGGGAGCCGATGACGGCGGACCCGCGCGGACACCTGCCGAACCTGGCAGATTGGCCGGAACGACAAACCCTGCATGAGGAGGGCTGAGCGAAGTTTGAACAGCGAGGAACTGAAAGACCTGATCATCGATGCTCTGGACGACGCGAAGGGTGTCGGAATCGTAGCGCTGGACGTGACCGAACTCACCGATGTGACCGACTACATGGTGATTGTTACCGGCACGTCCAACCGACACGTGCGCTCGATGACCGATCGCGTGATCGAGGCCTGCCGCGAGCGTGGTGAACGGCCGCTGGGGGTCGAAGGGGAAGAAGCAGGCGAGTGGGTGTTGCTCGACATGACGGACGTTGTCGTTCACGTCATGTTGGCCGCGGCCCGGGAACTGTATGACCTTGAACGACTCTGGAGCGACCTCGGCAGGGTGACTTCGGACGAATCAGAGACGGCGACCACCTGACGCGGCACCGGTCGCCATGAAGGGAGCGTGGATGCGCGGGTTGCGCGCCACCTGAAGATTGGACTGCCGCGGAAGTGTGTCACGAGGTGCGTCACGCCGAGCGGAGACCGTGCACGGAGCCCGTAGGGCCTGAGGATCGGGAGCATGCGAATCGATCTCATCGCGGCGGGAGTCAAACCGCCGGCCTGGGTGAAAGACGGTTTCGCCGAATACAGCAAGCGCGTTGGCGGCGGATTCAGCCTGGAGCTGACGGAGGTTGCCCCGGCGAAACGCGCGAAATCGGGGAACGTTGCGGCCTACCGCGCCGACGAGTGGCGGCGTATGCAGTCGCATCTCATGCCGGACGCGCATGTCGTGGCACTCGACGTTGGTGGGCAACCCTGGTCGACGGAGGGGTTCGCGCAACAGTTGGAGAACTGGCAGACCCGGGTCGGGCGCGCGCAGCTGCTGGTTGGTGGCCCGGACGGCCTGGATCCCGAATGTCTCGCAAGCGTGAATGCCCGCTGGTCCCTGTCGCCGCTGACATTTCCGCACTTTCTCGTGCGCATCCTGGTGGCGGAACAGGTCTACCGCGCGGTCAGTCTGTTGCAGAATCACCCATACCACAGAGCCTGAATCACCATGCCGACAGCCCTGAGTTTCAAAGATCCGAACGGCGAATCAACCATAGTTCACCGTGCCTGACTCACGATGCCCGAACCGCTAGCACTCAAGGACCAGACCAGCGAAGCGCAGATCTACATTGATCGTGTCTCGTTCTGCTTTGGGCTGCTGGTGCTGGGTGCCCTCTTGCTCGTCGGGCGCATGTTCTACCTGCAGATCGTCGAGCACGATCGCTATTCGACCCTCGCGGATGAAAACCGGATCCAGGTCCAGTCCATCGCGCCAGTGCGCGGTCTGATCTACGACCGGAACGGCGTCCTCATCGCGGACAACGTCCCGTCCAAATTTCTGACGCTGACCACGGAACTGACGAGGGACGTCACCGGAACGCTTGACGCGCTGCGCGACGTGATCGGGCTGAATGACGCCGAGATCGAGGCGTTCGCAAAACGCCGGGCCCGCAAGCGCCGGCCCTACGACCCCGTCCCCGTGCGCTATCACCTCTCCGAAGAAGAGATTGCGCGGATCGAGGTCAACCGCTACCGACTGCCGGGTGTGCGGGTGGATGCCCAACTCGTCCGGCACTACCCGGAACGTGGCCTGCTGGCCCATGCGGTCGGTTCGGTGCGGCGGATCAATGAGGACGATCTCAAACGAATCGACCAGGTGGCGTATTCGGGCACCGATCACATCGGCAAGACCGGGATCGAACGGTTCTATGAGCCGTTGCTGCTCGGCAGGGTTGGCTATCGGAGAATCGAAACGAATGCGCTGGGCCGCGTGATGAACGTGCTCGACGAAACCAAGCCGGTTCCCGGACGCAACCTCACGCTGCAGATCGACGCGGGTCTGCAGCAGGCTGCGAGCGATGCGCTTGGCGATCGGCGTGGCGTCGTCGTGGCCATTGAACCGGCCACGGGCGGCATTCTGGCGATGGTGAGCAAACCCTCCTACGACCCGAACCTGTTCGTTACCGGCATTGATCACGAAACCTACGGTGCGCTGCGGGACTCGATCGACGTGCCACTCTTCAACCGCGTCCTGCAGGGCCAGTACGAGCCTGGTTCGACGCTGAAGCCATTCCTGGGACTGATTGGCCTCGCCGAGGGCACGGTGACCGAGGAGACCATCGTCGAGGATCCCGGCTGGTTCCGGCTGCGGGGGAATCAGCGGCTCTATCGGGACTGGAACTGGACGAAAGACGGTCGCGGCGGTCACGGCGACGCCGTGAACCTGGATCGGGCGCTGTACCGTTCCTGCAACGTCTACTTCTACTCACTCGCCGTGAAGATGGGGATCGGTACGATCCATGAGAACCTTGCGCTCTTCGGTTTCGGCAGGAACCTCTCGCTGGATCTGCCGGAAGGGAGGAGCGGTCTGCTGCCGTCACCCGACTGGAAGCGGACGGTGCGCGGGGAGCAGTGGTATCCCGGCGACACCGTGAACATTGGTATTGGTCAGGGCGACATGCTGGTGACGCCGCTTCAACTGGCTTCGGCGGTCACCGTAATTGCCAATCGTGGGCGGTTCATTCCGCCGCGGCTTCTGCTGGAGGGAGCTGACGTGCCGGAAGCCCGGGAGCAGGTCGACAACGTCACATCAATATCCCGGGAACACTGGGATGCCGTGATCCTTGGAATGGAAAACGTCATCCACCGCGGCAACATGGGCTTCGGTGAGAATGGGACCGCCTGGGCGTACATCGGGCAGGACATTCCCTACCGCATGGCGGGCAAGTCGGGTACCGCTCAGGTTGTGGGGATCAAACAGGGCGAGGAATACGACGAGGAACTGCTTGACGATCGCCAGCGAAAACACGCCTGGTTCGTGGCGTTCGCACCCGTTGAGGCGCCAACGATCGCGCTTGCGGTGCTGGTCGAGAACGGCGGCGGCGGGAGTTCGGTTGCGTCGCCTGTTGCACGCACCGTGCTCGACCATTACCTCCTTGATGACACGCCGGGGATCGTCGGCCGATGAGCCATGACTTTGTCAGAAGACTCACCAACTCGGGGTACGTCTATCGCCCGGTTGGCGGCCTTGGCAGTCATCTACATATCGATTTTGTGTTGCTAGGCCTGCTGTTTGTAATCTCGGCCTACGGACTGCTCATTCTCTACAGCGCAGTCGGTGGTGAAACGGCGCCGGTGGTCTCGCAGCTCGGCAAGCTGGGAGTCGCGACCGCGGTCATGCTCGTAATGGCGCAGATCAGTCCGGTGTTCTACATGCGCATTGCGCCCTGGCTCTACGCAACGGGGGTTGGGCTGCTGATTCTGGTGCCGTTCTTCGGCACGGAGGTCAACAACGCCCGGCGTTGGCTGGTCATTCCCGGAGTGTTTGGCTTCCAGCCGTCGGAGCTGATGAAACTTGTCGTGCCGCTCGTGCTCGCGGGTTACTTCCAGCACAGGCACCTGCCCCCGAAACCCCGGCACGTCTTCTGGGTGATGGTGATCATTCTTATGCCGGTGATTCTGGTGGAACGCCAGCCCGATCTCGGCACGGCGGTGCTGATTGGGGCCTCGGGCATCCTCGTGCTCATCCTGGCTGGCCTGCCGCGCCGGATGATCTTCGGCGCCGCAGCGTTGGGCGTGATGCTTGCGCCCCTGCTGTGGTTTTTTGTCATGAAACCTTACCAGCAGGGCAGGATCCTGACGTTCTTAGATCCTGAGCGCGATCCGCTCGGTGCCGGCTGGAACACGATTCAGGCCAAAACGGCGATCGGCTCCGGCGGCCTGACCGGCAAGGGCATCTTCAATGGCACTCAGTCCAATCTCGATTTCCTGCCGGAAAGCCAGACCGACTTCATCATTGCGGTCCTGGCAGAGGAACAAGGCCTGCTTGGTGTGGTCGTATTGATGATCCTGTACCTGCTGCTGATCGGGCGCGGCGTCATCATGTCCATCGAAGCTCAGGATACGTTCGGTCGGCTGCTGGCCGGTTCGCTGACGTTCACGTTCTTCGTGTACGTGTTTGTCAATGTCGGTATGGTTAGCGGACTTTTGCCGGTGGTCGGCGTCCCCTTGCCTTTGGTGAGTTTCGGGGGGACGTCGATTGTCACGTTGTTCGCGGGATTCGGTTTGCTGATGTCGGTGCACACGCACCGTCGAATCATGATGTAGGAGGCCCTCGAGATGAAGCAGTACAGATCTCTCCTGTCGTTGGTCTGCGCCGCTGTGTGCGCGGGCGCTGTGCACACGGGCGCCGCGCATGCGGAAGCGTATTCCGGGCGCGCGGACGTTGTTGCGTTCGCCAACGAGATGTCCGAGTCGCATGGGTTCGATGCCGATGCGCTGCTCGCGACGCTCGCCGGGGCCGAGTACAAGCAGAGCATCATCGACGCAATCTCACGTCCCGCGGAGAAACGGCTGACATGGGGCGAATACCGGAAGATCTTTCTAACCGAATCCCGCATTGAAGGCGGCAGGAAGTTCCTGCACGAGCACGCGCGAACCCTTGGTCGTGCCGAGCGTGAGTTCGGTGTCCCGGCGCACGTCATTGTCGCCGTGCTTGGCGTCGAAACGCTGTACGGGCGTCGCAAGGGCAGCTACCGCGTACTCGACGCGCTGACTACGCTGGGGTTCGACTACCCGCCGCGGAGTCGATTCTTCCGCAAAGAACTGAAGGAGTTTCTGCTCCTGACGAGGGAAGAAAATCTCGTGCCGGATGCGCTTGTCGGCTCCTACGCCGGCGCGATGGGGTACGGGCAGTTCATTCCGAGCAGCTATCGCGCCTATGCGGTCGACTTCAGCGGCGACGGGGTCAAGGACATCTGGGACAACCCGGTTGATGCGATCGGTAGTATCGCCGCCTATCTCAGCCGGCACGGATGGCGGCGGGGTGAATCGATCACGATGCCGGTGAACAAGCCGGCGTCGGACGCGGCCGATCTGCTGAATGTGGCCCTCAAACCCTACACGACGGTTGCCGCCGTCCGCGCCCAGGGCGTCAGGGTGAACGGCGTGGAAGACGACGCAGACGCAACACTCATGCACCTCGCCGGCGCCGACGGCGATGAGTACTGGCTGGGCCTGCACAACTTCTACGTGATTACGCGGTACAACCACTCCAGGCTTTATGCGATGGCGGTGTATCAACTGGGTGAGGCCCTGGTGGAAGACCTGCGGTCGTGAGCCAGATCCGGACATCGCAGGTTGCGTTTGCGCGATGGCGTCCCTGGGCGAGCATGGCGGCGTTGCTGCTCATCGGCGCGTGTGGGCAGCTTGAGTTGCGCCCTGCCGAACCGAAGCGCTCGCTGCCGCCCGGGCACTACGAGGTCTTCGGCGAGGTCTACCAGATACTCGACGAAAGCAGAGGGTACGTCGAGATCGGAGTAGCGTCCTGGTACGGCGGGAAGTTCCACGGGCGCCGCACCGCGAACGGCGAGACGTATGACATGTACTCGATCAGTGCCGCGCACAAGTCGTTGCCGCTGCCGACGTTCGTCCGGGTCACCAATCTCGACAACGGGCGCAAGCTCACGGTACGGGTCAACGATCGCGGCCCGTTCCATGACGACCGGCTCATCGACCTGTCGTTCGCCGCGGCCGAGGCGCTTGGCTTCGCCAACCAGGGCACCGCTCCCGTTGTGGTGGAGGCCCTCGACGCCAGGAACTACCCCGAAGAAGTCCCGGCCCAGCCGACGCTCTCCTTCTACCTGCAGGCCGGGGCGTTCAGTCAGGAGACCGCGGCTGCGGGGTTGAGGCAGCGGCTTCGTGGCATCCTCGCGGATGCGCCCGACGGCGCTGACGTGCATGTCCTCGTGTCGGAACTGGAAACGGGCAACGTGCACAAGGTCTGGGTCGGACCCCTCGCAGGGACCAGCGCGCGGACCCGGGTCGCCGATCAGTTGCGTGAAACGGGCATCCAGCCCATCGAAGTTAGAGTCGAGTAGGAGTGCGGACGGTCATGACAGGAGCCCTTGCTGCCCCTTGGCGGGGTACGCCCGCAGGGTGGTTGAGAACGTGGCTGGTGATCCTGGCGGGTGTGTGTGGTCCGGTGACCTTGGCCGCCGAGCCGATCATCATACCGGCACCACCGCAAATGGCGGCCTCGGCGTATCTGCTGATCGACGCGGACAGTGGCAAGACGCTCGTCGAACACAACAGTCGCCAGCGACTGCCGCCGGCGAGTCTGACGAAGATCATGACCAGCTACATTGCCGCGGGGGAGATCGCGAGCCGTCGGCTCGCGCTGACCGACTCCGTACTCGTCAGCGAGAAGGCGTGGAAGAAGGGCGGCTCGAAGATGTTCATCCGTGTTGGTACCGAGGTACTGGTGGAGGATCTGCTCAAAGGGATCGTCATTCAGTCCGGCAACGACGCCAGCATTGCCATGGCAGAGCATATCGCCGGCAGTGAGGATGCATTCGCGGACATCATGAATCAGCAGGCACAACTGCTCGGTATGGAGGATTCGAACTTCCGCAATGCAACCGGGTGGCCTGATGACGAGCACTACACGAGCGCGCGGGATCTTGCGACGCTGTCCCGCGCGTTGATCAAACGCTACCCGGAGCACTACGCGATGTATGCCGAGAAGGAGTATCGGTACAACGAGATCGACCAGCAGAACCGCAACCTGCTGCTCTGGCGTGACCGCAGCGTGGACGGTGTCAAGACGGGCCATACGGAAGCGGCCGGGTACTGCCTCGTCGCGTCGGCGATCCGCGACGGCATGCGGCTCGTCTCGGTCGTGATGGGCACCAACAGCATCGAGGCCCGCGCCAGAGAGAGCCAGAAGCTCCTGTCTTACGGCTTCCGCTATTACGCGACCCATACACCGTACTCCGCGGAGACCAGCCTGAGGGATGTCCGGGTGTGGGGCGGCGACGCGGCGACGGTCGGGCTGGGTGTGCCTGATGACGTGACGATCACCGTTCCGCGGGGTGCCGCCGAACAGCTCACCGCGAAGCTGGACCTGTCGCCCGTGTTCCGTGCACCACTATCCAAAGGTGACGAAACGGGTAAGCTGACAGTGATGTACGGGGAAGAGATCGTCTACGAAGGGCCGCTTGTGGCTCTGAGCGAGGTTCCGGAGGCTGGCGCCTTCAGCAGCTTCGTCGATGCCGTCAGTCTCTATTTCCTCGAGCTGTTTGGTGGCGACCCACTTGCCGTCTGAACGCCTGCGGTAACAGCAGCAGACTGCCTGTGCGGCGGAGAGTGACATGGCTGACGATGAAGCGCCCAGGATCGAGTTTCCCTGTGACTACCCGATCAAGGTGATCGGGGATGCGGTGCCGGATTTCCTCGAACAGGTGGTGGCGATCGTACGAACGTATGACGACTCGCTGACCGCGGAGCGCATCACTGAACGGGACTCCCGCAAAGGCAACTACCGCTCCGTGACCATGCGCGTCCACGTCCTCTCGGAGGCCCAGCTCCAGCCGATGTTCAACGAGTTGAAGGCCATCTCCGCGGTACGGATGGTCCTTTGACTAGACCCTATCTGCCCGGCCCCGTCGTGCGCGCGCGGGGTCGTCTCGACTACGCAGTTGCCCTCGACGCCATGCGTCGGTTCACCGACGCGCGCTCCGCGGACACGCCGGACGAGTATTGGCTCGTCGAGCACCCGCGCATCTTCACCCTGGGGCAGGCGGGGCGGACCGAGCACGTGCTGGCGCCCGGCGACATTCCGGTCGTACGCAGTGACCGGGGGGGTCAGGTGACCTATCACGGGCCGGGGCAACTTGTGGTCTACCTGCTGCTGGACCTGCGCAGGGCGGGACTGAACGTCCGGACGCTGGTCTGCGGCATCGAATCGGCGCTGGTTGGACTGCTTGGCGACTATAATGTCGAAGGGTCCCTGCGGGAAGGCGCGCCCGGGGTGTACGTTGACGAAGCAAAGGTCGCCTCACTGGGGCTGCGGGTCCGCAAAGGCCGCTCTTTTCACGGCCTGGCGCTGAACGTCAGCATGGACCTCGAGCCGTTTGGGAGGATCAATCCGTGCGGCTACGCCGGTCTTGAAGTGACGGACCTGCGCACGCTCGGCGTTGACGCGGGTCTCGATGAGGTCGCGCGACGCCTGGTGACGCATCTGGACCGGGCGTTTGGGTTCGGAGCGCGCGCGGATGCACAGCGAGCAAGTGAGCGATGAAAGAGGCAGGAGCAAGCGGTAACGGCGAGAGGCCGAAACGCCGGCAACCGCTCGTGCAGGGTGAGAAACTGCGCGGCGCGCGCAAGGTCGAGCGGATCCCCGTGAAGGTGGTCCCCAGCGACACGGTTGCGCGCAAGCCGCCGTGGATTCGCGTGCGTGTCCCGGCCTCTCCCGAAGTCAGCCGGATCAAGGGCATCCTGCGCGAGCGTCGTCTTGCGTCGGTCTGCGAAGAGGCGAGTTGCCCCAATATTGCCGAGTGTTTCGGTCACGGCACCGCGACGTTCATGATCATGGGCGAGATCTGCACCCGGCGCTGCCCGTTCTGCGACGTCGCGCATGGTAAACCCAATCCGCTCGACCCCGACGAGCCGGGCAACCTTGCCGCGGCCATCGCGGAGATGGGCCTGCGCTACGTCGTCGTGACGTCTGTGGACCGGGACGACCTGAAAGACTCCGGCGCGGGCCATTTTGCGGCGTGCATCCGGTCGATCCGCGAGCAGTGTCCCGAGACGTCCCTCGAGGTCCTTGTGCCCGACTTCCGCGGCCGCCTGGACGTGGCGCTCGGAATCCTCTCGGACACGCCGCCGGACGTCTTCAATCACAACCTCGAGACTGTGCCGCGCCTGTATCGGAAGGCGCGACCTGGCGCGGACTACCGCTATTCACTGGAACTGTTGCAGGCGTACAAACGCAGGAAGCCCGAAGTGACCACCAAGTCGGGGCTGATGCTCGGGCTTGGTGAGACGCTCGATGAGGTTCGTGAGGTGATGCGCGACCTGCGTGATCATGACGTGGACATGCTCACGCTGGGGCAATATCTGCAACCCTCGCGGGACCATCTGCCGGTTGAGCGTTTCGTCCACCCGGACGAGTTTGCCGGGCTGAAGGATGAAGCCGAGGGGCTTGGATTCCGGCAGGTGGCAAGTGGGCCGCTCGTGCGGTCCTCCTATCACGCCGACCTGCAGGCGAAGGGCGAGACTGTTTCCTGAGCCGCTGGCCGTTACGCGGCGACGTGCGTGCCGCGATCGATCGTGACGCGAATCACCCGCACATCCCGCTGCAGAGCCTCGATCTGTTCGTCGTTGAGCTCGGCGCGTACGGCGCCGATCGACTGCAGCCGGAGCTGGACTTCAGCCCCGACCCGGGTCACGGCATCTGCAGCGGCTTCGACGGAGCGGGCGCGAATCACGGTCAGCCTGCGGAGTTCGTACACTGCGACCGGCCGGTCGGCATCGGCCTGCCCGGCGCCAGGGGGTTGCGCCTAGGCACTCGCGATGCTCACGAGCAGGCCGACTGCGATGAGGCAGTGTCGAATGATGGCTGGCATATCTGATTCCCCCGGTGCCACTGCGTCCCCACGGCGGCGCTTGCTGAATGTGCAGAACTGTCTGTACTTGCAGAGCGCTTCATCAAAAGCACTTGCCCATGCTTAGCAAATGCCGTGCCAGGGCCGTGTCGCGGGATGTCAGATTCGCTGGAGGGCGCGTATCACAAGAGCTTCAGAGGGAGGCGGTTCCGTTTCGTGCAGCGTCGGTGAGGAGCGAAGTGTGACGTAGTGCGCACTTCAGCGACGAACTGCGGCACATGGCTGAGCGGCGCCAACGTGGCGGCGGATCAATGCGGCCTGTCAGTGCTGGTCCCGGCAACCCGGGCAGTTCGGATCGCGCTTCAGTCTGAGCTTCCTGAAGTCCATGTACTTGGCATCCCAGACGAGCAGGTGGCCCACGAGCGACTCACCGTATCCGACCAGGAGTTTGATGGCCTCACTCGCCTGCAGCGTGCCGATGACCCCGACAGTCGCCGCCGCGACGCCGGCTTCGGCGCAGTTGAGTTGGCGGTCGTCCGCGCCCTCGTAGAGGCACCGGTAACACGGGGCGTCCGCGACGCGGGGATCGTAGACCATCAATTGTCCTTCGAGTCCGATTGCCGCGCCGGATACGAGCGGCGTTGCGGTGTTGACGCAGGCGTCGCTGATCGCATAGCGGACCGAGAAACTGTCGGTGCAATCCACGACCAGATCGACGCCATCGACGACATCCTGAAGTGCTGCCGGCTCGAGTCGCTCGGCGATCGCCTCGACGGCGACACCGGGGTTCAGCGCCGCGATGCTCGCCGTCACGGACTCGACCTTGAGCCGCCCAACGTCGGCTGTACGGTGAGCGATCTGCCGCTGCAGGTTGCTCTCATCGACCGTGTCGAAGTCCACCAGGACGAGAGTGCCGACGCCTGCGGCCGCAAGATACAGTGCGACGGGGCAGCCGAGACCGCCGAGGCCGATGATGAGCACACGTGAAGCGAGCATCGCCTCCTGTCCGGCGATGTCGATGTCCGGCAGCATGATCTGCCGGCTGTAGCGGAGCAGCTGATCGTCATCCACGGCGTTTGTGTACTCCCTGATCGGTCACGGCCATTGGGCCATGGTAGCGCGTTCATGCCCGGCGAGGTCCGTGTGCACCGTGACGTCGGTATAGCCTGCGCTTTCGCACAGTGCCTTCACCTGCCGGCCCTGATCGAACCCATGTTCGAGCAGCAGCCAGCCACCCGGACGCAGCGTTTCCCGGCTGCTCTCGACGAGCTCACCGATGGCCGCCAACCCGTCGGCGCCGGAGGTGAGCGCGGTGATCGGCTCGAACTGCAGTGCGTCGAGGTGTGGATCGCCCTCGGCAATGTACGGTGGATTGCTCACGATCATGTCGACCGAACGGGGTGCGACGCACTGCAGCCAGCTGCCGCAGAACAGTGGCACGCGTTCGCCGCAGTTGCAGGCGGCTACCCGCAATGCGGCGATCGAGCAGTCGGACGCCAGGACACGCCAGTCCGGCCGTTCGGATGAGAGAGCGGCGGCGATTGCCCCGCTGCCGGTACCCGCATCGAGTACCGTGAGCGGCCCGGACTGCGGGGCCTGCAAGGCCAGTTCGACGAGGAGTTCGGTGTCGGGCCGCGGTATGAGCGTGTCGCCGGTGACTTTGAGCGTCAGGGTCCAGAAATCCTGGACACCCAGGATGAGGGCGGTGGGTTCTCCCGCGGCGCGCCGCTCGACCCGTGCCCGCAGACGCTCGGCGCGGTCGGCGGGTACAGGGTCCTCGCCGTGACTGAACAGCCAGGCCCGGGTCGTGCCAAGGAGGTTCGCGAGCAGAATCTCGGCATCGAGCCGGTCGATGCGCTGCGTCGCGGCGCTCAGCAGCGTGGCCACTGTGGCATCCGCCAATCAGGCACCCTCGCCAAGCTGACGGAGCTGGTCTGCCTGGTATTCCTGAACGAGCGGCTCGATGACGCCGTCAAGTTCTCCGCCGATCACTTCGGTCAGGCGATAGAGCGTGAGATTGATCCGGTGGTCGGTCACGCGCCCCTGCGGGAAGTTGTAGGTACGGACCTTTTCGGAGCGATCGCCGCTGCCCACAAGGAGTTTTCTGGTCTCCGCCTGTTCGCTTTGCTGCTGTGCCTGCGCAGCGTCCAGCAGCCGCGCCTGCAGCAGCGACATCGCGCGGGCCTTGTTCTTGTGCTGGGAACGCTCGTCCTGACATTCCACGACAATGCCGGACGGAAGGTGGGTCAGCCGGACCGCAGAATCGGTTTTGTTGACGTGCTGTCCGCCGGCCCCGGACGCACGGAAGGTGTCCACGCGCAGGTCGCTCTTGCTGATCTCGATTGCGTCGATGTCGTCCGCTTCCGGCATGACGGCAACAGTGCATGCCGAGGTGTGAATGCGGCCCTGTGACTCGGTTTCGGGGACGCGCTGAACCCGATGCGCGCCCGACTCGAACTTGAGTGCGGCGTAAACGTCCCGACCTTCGATGCGGGCAATGATCTCCTTGAACCCGCCGTGTTCGCCCGGACGCTCCGAGAGCACTTCGATCGACCACTTGCGTGACTCGGCGTAGCGGGCGTACATCCGAAACAGATCACCCGCGAATATGGCGGCTTCGTCGCCCCCGGTGCCGGCACGGATTTCGAGGAAGACGTTGTGTGAATCGTTGGGGTCGCGGGGCAGCAACAGGGTCTGCAATGTGGCGGCGGTCGTTTCGAGGCGCGCGTCGAGTTCCCCGGCTTCTTCCTCCGCCATCTCGCGGATGTCAGGGTCGCTGTCGGTGAGCATCTGCTTCGCGTCGTCGAGGGCCTCGGTCAGTGCCTGGTACTCGCGGTAGTGCAGCACGACCGGCTCAACCTCTTTGTATTCCTGGCTGAGGGCGCGGAAGCGGTCCTGGTTGGCGATAGTCTCGGCGTCGGAGAGCAGATGCCCCAGTTCCTCGTAGCGCTCGATCAGGCCGGTGAGCTTGGCCAGAAGCGAGGGGAGAATCATGTGCTGTCGTCCAGTCTGAACAGGCGCCGCGTGTTCTCGAGGATTTCGACCTCGCCGTCGGCGCCCGCGCGCTTCAGTTCGACGCTGGGCGTGTGCACGATCTTGTTCGTGAGTTGGCGGGCGAACTGCGTGAGCACGGTCTCCGCGTCTTCTCCCGTACGCAGGCGGGTCAGCGCCTTCTCCAGTTCCGCGTCGCGAAGCCGCTCGTGACGCTGACGAAAGCTGACCAGGGTATCCACGGCGGCGAGGGCGCGGAAGTCGCGCTCGAGGTGGCCTGCTTCGTCCCGGATCAGCGCTTCGGCTTCGTTTGCGGCCTCACCTCGTTCGGCGAGGTTCTGCTCGACGATGCCCTGCAGGTCGTCGACGGTGTAGAGGTACACGTCGGCGAGTGTCGCGACCTCGGGCTCGATATCGCGCGGAACCGCGAGGTCGACCATGAAGATCGGTTTGTGCCTGCGTGCGCGCACGGCGCTCTCGACGGAGCCCTTGCCGAGCACCGGTAGCGGACTCGCGGTCGCGCTGATGACGATGTCGCTGTCGTTCAGCAGGTTCGTGAGATCGGTCAACGGCGCGGCGCGCGCCCCCAGTTCGTCTGCGACCTCCTGCGCGCGGCTGAGCGTGCGGTTGCAGATCACAAGGTCGCGAATCCCGGCCGTCTTGAGGTGACGGGCGACGAGGGCGTTAGTATCGCCGGCGCCGACCAGCAGCGCACTGCAATCCGCCAGTTCGGCGAAGAGTTGCCCGGCGAGCTGCACGGAAACCGACGCAACCGATACGCGCGACCGGCCGATCCCCGTGCTCGTGCGAATCAGTTTGGCCGCTTTGTAGGTGCCCTGAGACAGCCGGTGCAGGTAGGGTCCGAGGCTGCCGTGATCTTCCGCCGCGGTGAACGCGTCCTTCATCTGGCCAAGAATCTGCGTTTCGCCAACCACCAGCGAGTCGAGCCCCGCCGCGACGCGCATGGCGTGGGTGACCGCTTCGGTGTGTGTGCGGACGTAGATGGACTCGGCCAACAGATCGTCGTCCAGCCCGTGATGGCGTGCGAGCCAGTGCGCGACGCGGCTCGGGTCGGCTTCCTCGCCAACGCAGTAGAGTTCCGTCCGATTGCATGTCGAGACGATGGCAGCTTCCGCCAGACGTCCGCGCCGGAGCAGGTCGGCTAACGCGTTGGCTTCGGTGCCGGGGTCGAACGCAACCTTTTCGCGCAACTCCACGGGTGCCGTATTGTGATTGAGACCGACGACGACCAGGTCCATCAGGACGAGCCCCCGACCGCGCCGGTGCCGTCCCGGGTTTGGGTGCGTCGCGTGTCTGATGATGAAGGGCGAATCATGAAAGGCTCGTCAGGAGTCTGCGTTCAGGCGGCTGCATCAGCCGATGGTCTGTCGCGCGTCAGTCGTCACATGACGTGCGGGTTGCCGGTCCGTAAAATGAAGCGCCGGGTCCTTGGACCCGGAGCGGGCGTGCGGACCACGCCACGTCCGAGTTTTGCCTCGACTTGATGGCGCACCTAAGCGCTACAATTCCAAGATTACGAGCAGGCTGACTTTTAATGCCCACGCCCACTTTGCTATCGCGCATTCTACGTTGCTTCGTGCAGCGGTTACAGATGCGGAGCCCCGCGATGCGGCGCCCTGCGATGCGGCGCCCTGCGGATGGCCGTACGCGCTGGGTGGCCGTTGCGGCAGTTCTGGTAATGCTAGGGGGGTGTGCCGCTGGCCCGCTGCCGGAAGGCGACAGCGCCGCCGGGAACGATGCGGTCACGGCCGGCGGTTCCGTCGACCCGGGGGAGGATGCCTCGGGGGCGTCCGGGGCCGGAGACAGTGAAGTGGAGGCGACTCCGGAGGAGCCCCAATACCCCGTCGCGCCGTTCGAGGGTGATCAGCTCTACGATCTCCTCGTTGCGGAAGTGGCTGTCTATCGCGGTCAGCTCGATGCCGCGCTCGATGGCTACATGAAGGTCACGCGCGATTCCGGCGACGCCGGTGTTGCGTCCCGCGCCGCCATGCTCGCCCGCTACCTCAAGCGTGATCAGGAGACCATCGACGCCGCCCGTGTGTGGACAGACGCGGAACCGGCCGCACTCGAAGGTCACCGATTGCTCGTCGAACTGTTGATGAAGCGACGTGATCTGAAAGGCGCCATCGAGCATCTCGAAGCGGTGAAGCGCCTCGGCGGACTTGCCAACTTCCAACTGTTCGCGATCCAGTCGGAAGGGCAGGACCCGGCAACCCGCGAAGCGCTGCTCGACGCGTTCGACCGGTTGATGGTGGACTATCCGGACGACCCTCAGCTCATGTTCGGGCGTGCCGTGATCCTGCTGCGCGAAGGCAGAGGTGCGGAGTCCCTCGCCACGGCGGAGCGCTTGCTCGAACGGGAGTTGACGGTCAACACGGCCATCCTGAAGGTGAACGCCCTCAAACAGCTTGGCCGCACTGCGGAGTTGCTCGAGTACCTGGACGGCGTGGTCGGTACCCTCGCGGCCAGCAATCCCGAAGGCAGCAAACGGCTGCGCATGCACTATGCCCAGCAATTGTTCGAGGACCAGCGCTTCTCCGAGGCGAAAGGTCAGTATGAGATCGTGCTCGCCGGGTCACCGCAGGACGGCAACGTCTTGTTTGCCCTTGCACTGATTGCCATGGAGCAGAATGACGACACCGCGGCGCGGCAGCACCTGTCGGACATGGTGCGCTGGGACAAGCGGGCAGGGGAGGCGCATTTCTACCTCGGGAGCATCGCCGAGCGAAACAGTGAGACCGAGCTTGCGATCCATGAGTACATGCAGGCCGGCAACGGGTACGAGTTCCTGCCCGCGCAGGCCCGGATTGCCTCGCTGATGCTCGATCAGGGCCGGGTGTCGGAAGCGCGCAGCTATCTGACCAAGGTCCGCCAGTCACGTACGGATCTGTACGACCAGTTGATTATGGTTGAAGCGCAACTGCTGGCTGATCGCGGCTTCCAGCGGCAGGTGTTCGAATTCCTGGACGCCACGATTACGGCGGATCCGGACAATACCGACTTCCTCTACTTCCGCGCGATGACGGGTCAGCAGTTTGGCGACCTGTCGATCCTGGAGCGCGACCTCAGGCGGGTGATCGAGCTCGAACCGGAGAACGCCGCGGCGCTCAATGCGTTGGGTTACACGCTCACGGATCAGACGGATCGGCATGAGGAAGCACTTGAGCTCATCCGCAAGGCGCTTGCGATCAAACCGGACGAAGCCGCGTTCATCGATTCGCTTGGATGGGTGCAATACCGCCTGCAGAACTACGAGGAGTCGCTCGTACATCTGCGCCGCGCGCTCGACTTGTTCCCCAACGACGAGGTTGCGGCCCATCTTGGCGAGGTCCTGTGGGTGACCGGACGCGAGGCGGAAGCGGACGAGGTCTGGGCAGAAGCGCTGGAACGCAAACCCGAGAGTGAAATTCTCCGCAAGGTGATGCGGCGTCTGAAAGACCTTAGCCGCTGAGCGCCGTGCGAATGCGGGCGCTGTCGAACTCCTCCGGCGGTTGGCGGCGTCGCGCCGTCATCCTCTGCCTGTGTACGTTCCTTGCCGGTTGTCCCGGCCTGCACGATCGGCACGCGGGTGAACCCGAGTGGCGCTTCAAGGGCAAGCTTGGCTATCGCACGCCGGGCGGGAGTGGCAGTGTGCTCATCGACTGGAGGCAATACCCGCGGGAACGATTCGACGTTGTGCTCCGTGCCGCACTGGGCGTTGCGCTGGCGCGGGTTGCGGGCGCAGTCGGCGGCCCGGTGACGCTCGAACAGCGCGGGGCCAAGGTGGCGTTTGCGGACCCCGATGCGGCCGCGACCCAGGCGCTTGGCGTCCCGGTTCCGCTCGGTGCCCTCCGACACTGGATTCGGGGCGTTCCAGCCCCGTGGGCCTTCACGGCTACGGAGTCCGGCTGGCGGCAATCCGGCTGGAACGTTCAGGCCCGCCGCCAGGAGGACGGGCTGCCTGCGCGTGTCGTCATGCGCCGGGAGGACGTCCGGTTTGTACTTGCGGTCCGCGAATGGCGATGAGGGGTGGCGTCATGAGGCCGTCGTCGTGAACCAGATGCTCCGGGTCCGCGCGCCCGCCAAGCTCAACCTCTTCCTGCACGTGGTCGGGCGTCGCCCCGACGGCATGCATGAACTCCAGACGCTGTTCCAACTGATCGACCTGTGCGACGAACTCACGTTCGAGGTGGCAGCGAACGGCGATCTCCGCATGACCGGGGACCTCGCCGTTGACGACAATCTGGTCCTGCGGGCGGCGCGTCTGCTTGCCGTGCGAACGGGCACGCAGCTTGGTGCGCACATTCACCTGCACAAGCGCATTCCGGTCGAGGCGGGGCTTGGCGGGGGAAGTTCGGACGCCGCGGCAACGCTCCTGGCGCTCAATCGGTTGTGGGGAACGAATCTGCGTGTGGATGCGCTGGCGGATCTTGGATTGGAGCTTGGCGCGGATGTGCCGCTGTTCGTGCGGGGTGTGACGGCGTTTGGTGAAGGCGTTGGCGAGCGGCTGACCGAGGTGGCGGTCGCTCCGGCGTACTACCTGCTGGTGAGGCCGGACTGCAGCGTTTCGACGCCCGCAGTCTTTACCGATCCTTCCTTGACACGTAATACCCCCGTCAGCACAATAGCGCGCCTTTTGGGAGGGGTAGCAGCGCCCGATCCGGCATGGATCTGCGGTCGTCACCGCAACGATCTGGAGCCGGTTGTCAGGCGCCGCTACCCCGCTGTGGACGAGGCCGTTCGCTGGGCAAGCAACTATGGCCCTGCTAAGATGTCCGGCTCCGGTTCGTGCGTGTTTGCGCTGTTGGATGACTCGCTTGCCGAGTCGCTGTGGGCTGGTCTCGGAGACGAGCGCTATGCAGCGCGGGAGATTGCGCGCGACGTCGTTCACGACATGCCGGAGCGGTGGCGTGCCTATCTCGTTCGCGGGATCACGCGGTCACCGGCGCTGGATTCGCTCTGATGAGCAACGACACTTGGGGTGTCGCCAAGTTGGTAAGGCACAAGGTTTTGATCCTTGCATGCGCAGGTTCGAGTCCTGCCACCCCAGCCATACATCTGACCTGACTGACAGTTGCTAAGCGTTGCCATGGCAGAAATGAAAATTTTCACTGGTAACGCCCACCCGCAGCTTGCCCAGCGCGTCGTCGATCGGCTCCGGATGGAACTGGGAGACGCGGAAGTCGGGCGCTTCAACGACGGCGAAGTCGCGGTCGAGATCCCGGAGAACGTGCGCGGCAAGGATGTGTTCATCATCCAGCCGACCTGTGCGCCCACCAACGACAACCTGATGGAACTGATCGTGATGATCGACTGCCTGCGGCGGGCGTCGGCACAGCGGATCACGGCGGTCATTCCCTATTTCGGGTATGCGCGGCAGGACCGGCGCGTGCGGTCGGCGCGAGTGCCGATCACAGCGAAGGTCGTTGCGGACATGCTGACCTCGGTGGGCGTTGATCGCGTGCTGACCATCGATCTCCACGCCGACCAGATCCAGGGGTTCTTCAGCATTCCCGTGGACAACATTTACGGCACGCCCGTCATGCTCCTCGACATCGAGCGGCATGGGTTCGAGAACCTCATGATCGTGTCGCCGGATGTTGGCGGTGTGGTTCGGGCCCGGGCGCTGGCGAAACAACTGGACGATGCGGACCTCGCAATCATCGACAAACGTCGACCGAAGGCGAATGAGTCGGAGGTCATGCACATCATTGGTGATGTGTCGGGGCGGACCTGCATCATGGTTGACGACATGGTCGATACCGCGGGAACGCTGTGTGCCGCTGCCGACGCGCTCAAGGCGAACGGCGCGGAGCGGGTCATGGCCTACTGTACCCACGCCGTGCTGTCAGGGAAGGCCGTCGACAACGTCGAAGGGTCAAGCCTGAACGAGCTGGTCGTGACCGATACGATTCCGCTGTCGGATCGGGCCAGCGCATGTCAGCGTATTCGCCAGCTGAGCATCGCGGACGAACTGGCCGAGTCGATCCGCCGCGTGAGCAATGAAGAGTCGCTGTCGGCGCTCTTCTCGAAGCGAATCCGGCCGGCATTATTTTGATGAACAGGAACATAGGTCTCCTTGCGCAGGTCGCGGCGCGAGGCAGGCTTCAACCGGTCCGACAGGACCATTTTGAGAGAGTCTTCAACGGGTCCGAAGGACCATAGAGGAGTCTTCAACGGGTCCGAAGGACCACGATTGAGGAGCAACGAGGAGCTGTCATGGCTGATCAACTATCACTCTCCGCCGAACTGCGAACCGACAAGGGGAAAGGTGCGAGCCGCCGCCTGCGTCGACTGGCAGACAAGATACCGGCGGTGATTTACGGCGCGGGCAAAGACGCGGTTTCGCTGCAGATTGCCCACAAGGACATCCACAAGGCGTTGGAAAACGAGGCTTTCTACTCCTCGATCATCAGCGTCAGCATCGGCGGTGAGACTGAAAATGCCGTCCTGAAGGCGCTGCAGCGTCACCCGGCGAAAGACCGGATCATGCACGCGGACTTTCTCCGCGTCCGCATGGACCAGGCCATCAACGCCCTCGTGCCGATCCACTTCATCAACGAAGAGTCCTGCACCGGCGTCAAGCTCGGCGGCGGTCAGATCTCCCGTCACATCACGAGCGTCGAAGTGGCGTGTCTGCCTGGCGACCTGCCGAGTTTCATCGAGGTGGACCTCGAGAATCTGGACGTGGGTGAGTCCGTGCACTACTCCGAGCTGAATCTGCCGGACGGCGTGACGATTCCCGTGCTTGCACAGGGTGACGAGCATGACCAGGCGGTTGTCAGCGTCAATGCCGGTCGGGCCGAGACGGAAGTCGAGCCCGCTGCCGAGGATGCGCCTGTCGAAGAGGGCGACGACGCTGAAGAAGGCGACTCCGAAGACTGACCCGTCCGGGGTTGTAGGCGGCGGTTTGCCCGCCGCCTGCCTTGGCGTCTGATCAGTGAAGATTTCGCTCTTTGCCGCGGTGGGGAATCCCGGCGCCGAGTATCGCGACACACTGCACAACGCAGGGGTGTGGCTGCTCGAACGGGTCGCATCGACCTGGGGCGTGACGTTTCGCGAAGAGAAGAAGTGGCAGGCGCGAATTGCGACCGCGGGCGACCTCAAGCTGCTGATTCCGACGACGTTCATGAACCACAGCGGCAGGGCGATCGCACCCTTTGCGCGCTACTTCCGCATCGAGCCTGAAGCGATGCTGATCGCGCACGACGAGTTGGATCTGGAGGTTGGTACCGTCCGCTTCAAGCAGGGCGGTGGACTTGCCGGCCACAACGGGCTGCGAAGCATCGCGGCCGAATATGGCGCGCAGAGCTTCAACCGCGTGCGGATTGGCGTCGGCCACCCGGGCCAGAAAGACCGGGTTACCGGACACCTGCTCGGGCGCAGCAGCCAGACTGACCGTGAAGTCATCGAGCGGTGTATTGCCGCTGTCGAAGAGGCACTGCCGCTGGCGCTCGCGGGGGAGTGGCAGAAGGCCATGAACCAGCTGCACAACCAGGACTTCCGCCGGGGACAAGGCGATGCGCCTGCACCGGACGCGTAGACGAGAGGAGAAGACATGGGATTCAAATGTGGCATCGTGGGACTGCCCAACGTTGGCAAATCCACCCTCTTCAACGCACTGACCGAGGCAAGCGTTGGAGCGGAGAACTTCCCTTTCTGCACGATCGAACCGAACTCCGGCGTGGTACCCATGCCTGACCCGCGACTCGACGCCATCGCGACGATTGTCGAGCCGGCGCAGGTGATTCCGACGAGTATGGAATTTGTCGACATTGCCGGGCTTGTCGCCGGAGCGTCGAAGGGCGAGGGGCTTGGCAACCAGTTCCTCGCAAACATCCGGGAAACCGACGCGATCGCGCATGTCGTCCGGTGTTTTGACGACGAGAACGTGACCCACGTCGCCGAGACCGTGGACCCTGTGCGGGACATCGAGACGATCAATACCGAACTCGCGCTTGCCGACCTCGATACGGTGGCGAAGGCGATCGCGCGCGTGCAACGCGTCGCCAAAAGTGGCGACAAGGACGCGCTGGCGGAGATGACGTTCCTCGAAGCACTCCAGGCGCACATCGATGAAGGACTGCCCGCGCGAACGTTCGAGGTCCCGGACGATCACGCGAGGACCGCGGCCGAACTCCATCTGCTGACGATGAAGCCCGTGCTGTACGTTGCCAACGTGGCGGAGGATGGGTTCGAAGGGAACGCCCAACTGGACGCGGTGCAGTCCGTCGCTGATGCCGAGGGCGCGCAGGTGGTCGCAATCTGCAACAAACTCGAAGCAGAGATTGCCGAACTCGAAGCTGACGAGAAGCTCGACTTCCTTGCGGAGATGGGCATGTCGGAACCCGGCCTCGACCGGGTCATTCGCGCCGGCTACAAGCTGCTTGGCCTGCAGACCTTCTTCACGGCCGGGCCCAAAGAGGTGCGGGCCTGGACTGTTCGCCAGAGCGCGAGCGCGCCGCAGGCGGCAGGTGTCATTCACACCGATTTTGAGAAGGGTTTCATCCGCGCCGAAGTGGTGGGCTACGACGACTTCATCGACCTTGGGGGCGAGCCCGGTGCCAAAGAAGCCGGCAAATGGCGTCTCGAAGGCAAAGACTACGAGGTTGCTGACGGAGACGTGATCCACTTCCGGTTCAACGTCTGAACCAGTGCTCCCGCAGAGCGGGAGCACTGGTTGGCTCAGGCAGGTCTCGCAGTCGATCAGTGGATCGAGCCAGGCTTCGCCGCTGCACTCAATAGATGATGATGCGCGGATCCAGCGTACAGGCGTCGTTGACGACGTTGTACTCATAGGTTCCATTGGGAGCGCTCGCCAGAATCTTGCAGTTCTGTTTGGTGCGACGCTTGTTGGTGCAGCCAGAAGCGAAGATGTCCTGACTACCCGGCTTCATCTGGATTTCGAACGGCATTCGGTTGCTGCGGTCAGCATACGGAAACGTGACGCGTTGCTTGCGCTTTCGGCAACTCTTGTCGCGTTGGTGTTGCGAATCGCCGGCGCAGTTCTTCGTCTCTGTAATCGTGTACGTCGGGCACTGATTGCCGTTCGTGTGGATCAGGATGACGCTTTTCTTCGCGGACGCTCCCAAAGTGAGCAGCAACAGACACATCGTTAACACATAACACAGTCGTCTCATGGTTCCTCCATGGTCGTGATAACGGGCCGATTGAGGGCTGAATCGAAGTTGGCATCGCTTTCGATCAGCGACTCGGAGTAGCCCCGCACCGAGGTTGTTGAGCGCCCGGGAGTCGTTTGGCAGCAGGGCCACTTCGAGATCGTAGTAGTTCGCGGCCTGTGCGTAGTTACTGCGCGAAAGTGCAGGCCGCTCAGTTCGTGGTAGTTGCGCCAGCCGTTCGGTTCGATTTCGAGGGCTTTCAGGAGTTGTACCTCGGCAGCCGCGAAGTCGCCGCGTTTGTCGAGCGTCAACGCAAGCTCGCGCAGGGCCGCGGTCGAGAATGGTGCGAGACTCGTCGCGAGCTCGAGGCTCGACAGCGCAAGGTCCAACTGGCCTGACGCACGGTACAGCCCGCCAAGTGCGACGTGCACTTCGGGGTCCTGACGGTCGAGGATCAGAGCCTGGTTGCAGTATCGTTCGGCGGATTCGAAGTAGCCCATCTCGCTCGTTTCCCGGTACAGGGCAAGGTCCACGCGGCAGGCAGCCGCGTTTGCCTGCGGAAACCGCCGCGCGGACTCGATGACGTCGGCGAGCTGTGCCCGAATGCTGACGAGCGATGCCGCCGAGGGCATGTTGGCCATACCGTTCCTTGCTCTCAGATAGGCCGCCCACGCGGCGCTGGGAACCGCAGTGTCGGGTCGCTCGCCTGGCATCCGAAGCCCCAGGTCTTTTGCAATGTCCGAAGCAATGGAGCGGACAACCCGCGACTCCGCGCCGGGGCGAATGGTGTAGCGCTCCGACCAGTCACCATCGCCCCCCAGTGCAAGCGTCAGGCTCGTGCCGTCAAAGGTACCTGTCAGCGTGTAGGTCTGACGCGCCACCGGGTCCGCGAACGGCAGCACGATGCCCGGGTCGTCCCGGGTCACGTGCAGGTTGCGGATGCGCGTGAGCGACGCGGCGATTTCGCCTGACGGACCTTCTGTTCCGGTGCTCACCTCGAACGGTGCAACGTAGATCGACGCGATGGGCAGGCCCGGGTCGCCTGCCGCGGTCTCGCTCCTTCCCGTCAGGAAGAGGGTGCCGAAGATGAATGCGAGTACGAGCGCCGACGCCGTGACGACAGGCAGCGCCCAGGCCCGGACTCGTTCGGTCATCGGGACCTGCAGCTTGCTGATGGGCCGGCCATCCTTGCAGAGCCGTGCGCAGGCAATCATCAGTCGATTGAGTTCACCAACGTCGCGTCGGCCCGGAAAACCGAGGAGCGTGGCGGCCTGCTTGCGGCGAAACTGCAGGGGTACACGGACCTTGTCGATCATGACGGGAAGCAGAATCCCGCGGTCCATGCCGTCACCAGCTTCCGCCTGGACCCATTCCGAATCCACGGAATGATGGGACCAGATGACGAGCACGCATTTAGCGGAACGAATGGCGTCGTCGATGTCCTTCTCGTACGTCCTGCGGACCAACAGGTCCCGGTCCCACCAGACCTCGAATCCCTGAGACTGAAGCAGGTTTACCAGCGGTTCCACCCGCCCGCGGTCCTCGCGCGCGTAACTGATGCTCGCGCGCGTAACTGATGAATGTGTCAGTCATTGGCGATGGCACACGGGTAGTGGCCGCATATTAGCGGAATTCCGCGCTGAGACCAGTGGGGGCTAGTGCGCGTCTGACGATTCGAGTGAGGCGAACACGCGGTTGATGGCGTCGTGATAGTCCAAGATTGGCTCTTCGTACTGAAGGGGACGTGGCTCGATCCCGAAGAGCCTGACCATCTCTGCGGTGTCGCACACCTTGTCTTCGGCCACTCGCCTGAGTTCTTCTGCCGAGATGCCGGGCCCGCCGGGGAGGCTGCTGAGTACGGTCGCCGCGAGGTGCACAATGCTGTCCGGTACGGTCGGCGTCCGAACTGTTCTGCCGACGGCGGCCCCTACGTGGCGAATCAGATCCGCGTAGCGCAACTGTACCGGCCCACCCAGCGCCACGACTGGCGAACCCGGCATTTGGTCGAGACAACGACGGATACAGTGCACCACGTCGTCGGTATGAATCGGTTGTACGAGGGCTTCGGCCGCTGCGAACGGTAGGGGTATGACAGGAGACAGGCGCGCTAGCTGGGCCAGGCGCTCCAGATTGTTGTACCCCACGCCGCCCGTTTGCATGGTTGTCAGCAGGAGTACTCCGGACA